>Ga0299907_10000950_pt1 | contig 15595 bp, 13 predicted proteins | sample RVTome_16_FD_198680 | JGI IMG/M metagenome (GOLD analysis project Ga0299907, IMG submission 198680) | Soil microbial communities from uranium-contaminated site in the Upper Colorado River Basin, Wyoming, United States - RVT152D67 (version 2) ...
GAACGCGTCTCCCTGAGAGATTCCAAACTTGACATAGAACCGACTAATGACACCCCCTGGATTTGCTGCTCGGCTGCCGGAACCGAGGCAATGCGGGCTCCAGCACCGCCTTCGATGGTAGACGCGAATGGGTACTCGTCGGGGCAGTCGCCAGCGGCCGATGCCCCAGTACAGGTAGGCGACTGTCCTACAGAACCAAGCAGAACCAAGCGCGACCTCCGGCCCAGACCCTGAGCGCGATGCTTAGGAGGACCGGGCGCGCCAAAGGCTGTGATTGGTAGAAACTTCTAACGGGCTCCCTGGTCGTCTTGCCGCCGAACATGGCGGTTGACCTGCGGAAACGTCGTCGCGGGGACGGGATTTGAACCCGTGACCTCTGGGTTATGAGCCCAGCGAGCTACCGGACTGCTCCACCCCGCAGGTCGATGCTACCCAACCATTCATCGGGCCGACAAGTTCACGCCACGTGGACGACGGCGCGCATGCCGTAGGCGTAGTGGCCGGGCAGATGGCAGCCGAGGATCAGGTCACCACCCGACTGTGTGAACGTGTACGTCGTGCTGAGCGTCTCGCCTGCCAGCACGGTCATCTCGCCCGGTCGGGGCGGGTGATACGCCTCGGTGCCGCGCTCGTGCGCGATCTGGACGGCGCGGTCGCCGAGGATGAACTCGTGGTCGATGGGATCGGCGTTCCGGACGACGAACGTGACGGTCGTTCCGGCATCGAAGGTGAACGTCGACGGCTGGAACCTCGAGTATCGCAGACGAACGTTGACCGTCTCCTCGCCGGGATCGCCGGACGCGGGCGCGCACGCGACGAGGGCCAGCGCGATGATCGTCGCAGCCAGCCCTCGTCGAACGTGCCGGGGGTGCGGGGGGGAGCACAGCGAGCGACGCGAGCGTTGTGCGAACCCCCGCAACGAATGAACCATCAGATGGCCGGACGGCCCATGCGCCTGTGCTCGAGAGCTCCGGCGACGCCGAGGAGCGCCAGGATCCCGATCGCGACCCACAGCGCCGTCCCGAACATCCCGGAGTCCGAGGCGGGTGCCGCCTCCGGGAGACCCGCCGCGCGCGGCGACGGCTGACCGGCGCCGCTCGCGTCGACCGCGAGGTCGTACGTCAGGTCGCCGGCGCGCGCGTTGACGCGCAGGTACGTCAGCCACATGTCATCAGTCGGCAACCAGTCCATGCCCTTGTCCGAACGAAGATCCGCAAGGAGCGAAGGCGACGCGGGCTGGCTCGCCTCGAGGACCATTCCGGGCGATCCGCCGCCGGCGTCAATCAACGACGCGGCGGTTGGCGATACGGGTCGCGGCAACACCGCGGGAACCAGATCGGTGAGCAGGTACACGTCGGCCTCAACCGGCGCTTCGGCCTCGGCGCCGAGCCCGAGGATCCGCAGCGGCACCCACGGGTTCGTCGTTGGCATGACGACGTGGACCGGCGTTCCGTCCCCCACGCTGAGCCCCTCCTCGGCCGCCCTCGTTGCGTCGAACTTCACCGCCATGAACACCGGGCTGCGCTCAGCGTAGAAGTCGAGCACCTCGGGCGCGTCGGGCGGGAGGAAGAACCCGTTCTCGCGTGCCCAGTTGCCGACCGCAGTGCCGCCGCCTTCGAGGACGACGACGTCGAGCGCGTCGATCTTGGTCTCGAGGATGACGCGCGCTTGATCCCCGGCCGCGAGCGCCCCGCCCGCCGCCTCGAACGCGACCGGCTGCGGCTGCGTCTCCTGCACCAGCCGCTGCAGCGTCCAGTCTCCGCCCCGGATCACCTTTGTCGGAACGCCCGGGAGGGGGATGATCGAGCCGAACTCGCCCTTCCCGCCCGCGAACTCGAACGACGTGACGTAGTGCTCGATCCCGCGGTGATACGCCGCAAGGGTCGTGGTGCGGACGAGCGTCACGCTCCCGTTCTCGTTGATCAGGCCGCCGCACGCGAGCGCGGGGCCGGCGAAGAGCAGGAGCGAAACGACCGCCGAAGTACAGACGAACAGCGTTCGCCGGACCATCGGAGACCTCCCTCCGGTCGTGATCGGTTGACCGCGGTTGGACGAGGTCGCTCCGAACCGGGTTCCCGCGGCGTCTCGGAACGCGCTACGGCGACGGGGTCGGGCTGGGTTCCGCCTCGCCGCCGAGGAGCGCCTGGGTCTCCTCGATCGCGGCCTGCGCGAGCTCGACCTCGCGCTGGTACGTCGCGAGGTCGCCATTGCGAAGGGCAGCGTCGGCGAGCGCGAAGTGGCTCGCCGCCTCCTCCAGCAGGACCTGTACCTGTTCGTCGATCGTGCCTGTCGGCGGCGGCTCGCCGTCGCCGTCGCCATCCGGCGGCGTAGGGGTCGGCACGGCATCTCCGAGCGCGTCGGCAAGAGCGCTCTCAAGAGAGGTTCCGATGCCGATGCTTCCACCGTTTACGACGATGACGCGGCGAAGCTCCGGGATCGCGTTCGCCTGATTGGATTGCACGTACACCGGCTGGACGTACAGCAACGAGTCCTCGATCGGAACGACGAGGAAATCGCCGAACCGGATCCTCGACCCCTCCTGGCCGAGGAGCGTCCGTTCGGTGGCGAACTCGGAATCCGCGTTGATCCGCGCGAACACCTGCGTCGGCCCGTCGACGTTCCGGCCCGACGGGAACTCGTAGCTGATCATCTGCCCGAAGTCCTCCCCAGGATCAGACTTCGCGGCGAGCCAGGCGATCATGTTCTGCCGTTCGAGCGGGGTGAACGGGAGGATCAGCGAGAACGTTTCCTCCGTCTCGCCGGGCAGCTTCATCAGCACGTAGTACGGTCGCATCGGCGGCAGTTGCGCCGTAGCTGCCTGTTCGGGATCGCTCGACGCTTCCGCCGGATCGCCGGGGAAGTCCCAGAAGTCGCCACTGTTGTAGAACACATCCGGATCCGTCACGTGGTACGAGGTGTACTGCCACGCCTGTACCTGGAACAGGTTCTCCGGATATCGGAAGTGGGCCTGGAGCTCGGGCGTCGCGTCGTCGTACGGCGTGAAGAGCTCGGGGAACGCGTTCTGCCACACCCGGATGATCGGATCTTCGTCGTCCGCGACGTAGTACGTCGTCGTTCCGTCGTAGGCATCGACGACGACCTTTACGGAATTCCGGATGTAGTTGGCCTGGCCGGTGAGGCTGGGGAACGTCTGATCCAGGGGCTGCGTCGCGATGTCTTCCAGCTGTACCGGCTGCGAGTAGGGGAACTCGTTCGTGGTGGTGTACGCGTCCCAGATCCATACGAGGCGACCGTCGACGATGGCGGCGTAAGGATCCCAGTCGAACTGGAGGAACGGAGCGGCCTTCGGGGCGCGCTCGTGGATGTCGCGGTAGATCATGATCCGGCTCTGGTCCTCGACCAGTCCGGAGATCAGCAGGTTGACGTCGCGGTAGCGCCAGGCGAACAGCGCTCGCTGGAACACATTTCCGAGTGGGATACCGCCCTCACCTTCGTAGTTCTGCGTGACCTGCTCCTGGTCGTCCTGCGACGTGCCCTGGTAGTCGAGCTCATTCGCGCCGCTGTCCACGACGACGAACTGGACGTCCTCGCCCTCTCCGTAGTAGATGCGCTGTCCGTTGCCCTCGAGCAGCGGCTCCCCCGCTGCAGGGATGTCTCGGAGCGTGAACAGCGGTTGCCCTTCGCCGGTCGCAGTGTTCACCTGAGAGACGACGGCGCCGAACCCGTGGGTGTACACGAGGTGTCGGTTCTGCCACGTGCCGCCTTCGGGGATCTGGTCCTGGGCGATCTCGCGCGCGGAGACCATGACCAGGCGGCGTTCGTCGCCGATCATGTAGCGGTCGACATCGATGTCTTCGAACTCGTAGTAGGCGCGGATCCTCTGGAGCGCCGCGTAGTTGTCGCGCAGGATCTCCGGACGCCACAGCCGGATGTTCTGGACGGTCGCCGCGTTGTCGTCGACATCCTCGGCGGACACGGCGCCCGCGACCGGGTGCTGACGGGATTCGACCGCCTCGAGCCCGAACGCTCGTCGCGTCGCCTCGATGTTCCGCTCGATGAACGGCCGTTCCCGCTGCAGTTCCTGCGGGCCCACGCTGAACCGCTGAACGAACGACGGGTAGGCGGCGCCGGCGGCGATCGAGACGAGCACGAGCAGGCCCACGGCGATCACTGGGAGCGCCCAGCCGCGCATGCGGATGTTCACGAGGAACAGGATCGCGCACACGAGCGCGATGAAGATCAGGATGCGAAGCGCCGGCAGCTGCGCGTTGACGTCGGTGTACGACGCGCCGGCGACGACGCCTCTCGGCGAAGTCAGCAGGTCGAACTGCCCAAGGTAGTACCCCCACGCCTTCGTCAGCATGATGAGTCCGAGGACGACCGACAGGTGTGCCTTCACCTGCGGCGTCACCTTCTCGGCGAAGGCAGGCGCGTTCGGCCGGATCCCACCCCACAGGTAATGCGCGACCGCGCTGATCAAGAGCACGCCGACCAGCGCAGAGAACAGCCATCCCTGCACGAACTCGAGCCACGGAAGCGAGAAGACGTAGAACGCCGCGTCGCGTCCGAACTGCGGCTCGGTGTCGCCGAACGTGATGCCGCCCGAGTTCCTCCAGAGGAGGAACGTGCGCCACTGTCCCGTGACGCCGAGACCGACAAAGAACGCGATTACGGCGGCGAACAGCGGGATGAGCCACCACGCGTACGGCTCGAACTGCAACCGGTACCGCTCGATGATCTCCTGCTCGGGCGTGAGCGGTCGGTACCGCGGGGTGGTCATCCGCCTGACGATCCACAGGTTCGCGTACAACAGCAGGAAGAACGCGATGCCGAACAGGAGGCCGAGCGCGAACTTCGTTCCCAGGATCGACCAGAACACCTGCGAGTAGGCGACCTCGCGAAACCACAGCACGTCGATGAAGAAGCCGGAGAGAGCGGTGAACGCGAGGGCGAGCGCCGCCAGGAAGACGACGATGCCGACGAGGAGTCGGCGACGTGGAGCGTTCGCTTGCGGGATGCGCGTGACCATATGTTCAGCGGTCGGGAAGCGGCGGCCAGCCTATCATCGGCCGTTCGATCGAACGTCCGGCGTCACGCGTTGGTCTGCAGGAACTCGAGCGCGTGGGAGAACGTCGAGACCGGTACCAGCTCCACGTCCTCCCTGCCGGCGGCGCGTGCATCGCTGAGGTTGTCCTCCGGAAGAATCAGGACAGACGCTCCAGCCTCGGCCGCGCCAACGACCTTGTCCTCGATGCCCCCGATCGGGAACACCGTCCCGTCGGGGGCCAGCGCGCCGGTTGTAGCGATCGTGCGTCCCCCCGTGAGGTCGCCCGGGGTGAGCAGGTCGTAAAGGCCGAGCGCCCAGGCGAGCCCGGCGGAGGGACCGCCGATCTCGCCGCTCGAGATGCGGACGTCGAACGGGAAGCTCTCGATCATCGAGATGCCGACGAGCGGTCGCTCCTCGCCGCCGCAAGGCTCGCGAACGAGCGAGACCGACTCGCGATCGCCCTCGACCGTGACGTCGAACACCAGCCCGCTGCCCGCCGGTGCGGCTCGGATGATCCGTCTCGCGTCGAGCACCGTGTCGACAGCGCTCCCGTCGATTGCCGTGACGAGGTCGCCCGGATACAGCTCGCCGTCCGCAGCGCACCCTCCGACGACCCCTTGGATCAGCACGCCGTCGCCGTGCTCCTCTGGGTAGTCGGTGAGGTCCTCGAGGACCACGTACGCCGCGTCGAGCTTGCTCTGATCCATCTCGGAGATAGTGCGTTCGCGCTCCTCCTCCTCGGTCTCGCCGGGTGCGAACAGCTCCTCTCGAGAGACCACCGACTCGACGGGGTCGAGCCACGCGTCGACGACGCCGAACGCAGTCAGCCGGTTGAACCGGACGGAGGTGAGCACGAAACTCCCCTCGGATTCGTGGCGCGTCCGCTCATCGAACCGGATCAGCGGTTGGACGGCGCGGGCTGGTCCCGGCCCGAGCGAGTAGACCGGCAGGTGGACGGTCCCACCGAGCAGGACGACGGCGCCGACGGGCACGACGAGCCAGGCACGGGAGAACCGGCGCACGACCCGATGGTAGGCGCGCTCCGCCGAATGAACGCGCTCCGTGAGGCTTTGGTTGTAGCCGGAACCGAGCGGGGTAGGCTCCGGTCGAACACCCCATGGCCTATTTCGTCGTTGTCCTCGCGTCGGTGCTCGTCGGCGCGGGCGCGTACCTGGCGACGGTGCGGCTTTCGCGCGAAGAGGCGGTGCCGGTCGGCTTCGAGCCTGAGTCGAGGTCACAGGGTGATGTGCGCGCGGAGCTTCCGCCCGAGCCCGGCTACACGTACCTCCGCGTGCCGACCACCGGCCCGACCTGGCGCGACCGAGCTCAGGGCGTCGTCGAGCTTCTGGCGTTGCTGTTCGTCGGGTCGGCCGCGCTGGCATTCGGCATCTACCAGCTGGGACACCTCATCAACCTGACGATCGAGCGCTTCCTAGCGCAGTAAGGGCCCACCCCCGTCAGTGGGGGCGGACGAGCTGGAACGAGCTCCGGTAGTCGTCGAGGCGTTCGAGCATCGCGCCGGCGCCCATCACGACGGTCTCGAGCGGCCTATCGGTCATGTGCACCGGCACCTCGCACTCCTGCGAGAGCAGCAGGTCGAGACCGCGCAAGAGCGCACCGCCTCCCGTGAGGAACGTTCCCGTCTCCAGGACGTCGTGCGTGAGCTCGGGCGGCGCCTCGGCCAACGTCCGGCGAGCGGCCTCGACGATCCGACCGACCGGCTGCGACATCGCCTGACGTACCTCGTCCTCGCCGAGTCGGATCTCGCGGGGCGCGCCCGACGAGAGCTCCCGGCCCGTGACGATCGCCTCTCGTGCCCGGGGAGAGGGGACCGCCGAGCCGATCGCGATCTTGATCTGTTCGGCCGCCTTCTCGCCGATCGCGACGCCGTACCGCACGCGGATGTGTTCCCTGATCGAAGCGTCGAGGTCGAATCCGCCGACGCGGATCGAGAGCCCCGATACGACTCCGCCCATGGAGACGACGCCGATCTCGGTCGTGCCCCCTCCGATGTCGACGATCAGGTTTCCCACGGGCTCGTGAATGGGCAGGCCGGCGCCGATGGCCGCGGCGAGCGCCTCCTCGACCAGCACGACTCCGCGGCCACCCGCGGACCGCACGGCCTCCTCGACAGCCCGGCGTTCGACCTCGGAGGTCTCGCTCGGGATGCAGACCAGGACGCGCGGCTTGGGAAACTTGGAAACGCCGACGTCGCGGAGGACGGACCCGATCATCCGCTGCGTCACGTCGAACTCGGTCATGACGCCGTGACGAAGCGGGCGAACGGCAACGACGCTGCCCGAGCGCGCGCTGATCTTTTGCCAGGCGTCCTCACCCGTCGAGACGACCTCGCCGGTGGTCGTGTTCATCGCCACGACCGTCGGCTGGTCGAACACGATGCCGTCGCCCTGCCTGTAGACGAGCGTGTTCGCGGTTCCGAGATCGAGCGCCAGATCGCGCCCCATCAGCTGCCGTCTCCGGTCACGAGCCCATCACCCAACTCGACTCGCCGGAGACGAGGTGCTCCTTCTTCCAGATCGGAACGTCCAGCTTGAGCTTCTCGATCGCATGCCGGCAGGCCTCGAACGCGGCCGCTCGGTGGGGGGCGGAGACCGCGATCGCGACGGACACGTCGCCGATCCCCAGTTCGCCGAACCGATGCAGCAGCGCGACGCGGCGTACGGGCCACGTGTCGAACAGCTCCTGACCGAGCCCCTCGAGCCGCTTGACCGCGAGGTCCTGCCAGGCCTCGTACGTCAGCCCGGTGACGTCGCCCGCCTCAGAGCGATCGCGCACGGTACCGAGGAAGGAGCAGATCCCCCCGGCACCCGGATCGGCGACGAAGCCGATCGCGCGTTCGGGAACGATCGCATTGGGCGAGACGTCGACGAGCAGGTCATCGCGCACGCGGCCCATGGTAACGACCGCGTATCTCGTCGCGCAGGCGTAACCGGGTGGCGGCCGTAGGATGGCCGTGTGAGCCAGCGACCCGAGGACAACCCGTTGGGCGTTCCAATGGGCGACATCTGGAACGACGTGCCTCTGTTCCGCGAGATCCAGCGGGTGCTCTCGTCGTCCACCGGACCCGTCAACTGGGAGCTGGCACGTCAGGTCGGCATCGCTTCCGCGTCGTGGTCGGCCGAGGACCCGGCACCAACGCTGGAGGACCAACGCGCGTTCGAGGAGGCTGTGCGCGTCGCGGAGCTCCGGGTCGCCGAGTTCACCGGGCTCGAGCCGCCGGGCGACGTGGCGCGCGTCGAGACGGTCCGGCGCTCGCGATGGGTCGAGGCGAACATCGAGGGGCTCCGGGCTCTCCTCGAGCCGGCGGCGGCGAAGATCGGCGACGCCGTCGTGCGGGCGCAGCGCGAGGCGCTGCCCGAGGCGGAGGAAGCGCGGGGCATGACGCAACTGGTCGGACAGCTCTCGCCGCTCCTGCTCGGCGCGCAGGTCGGCACGGTGCTCGGAACGCTCGGACAACACGTCCTGGGCCAGTACGACATCGCGCTCCCGCGTGCCGGTGGCTCGGGCACCTTGCTCTTCGTCGTCCCGAACATCGCCGCCTTCGAGAAGGACTGGAGCCTCGACTCGACGGAGTTCCGTACGTGGGTCGCGATCCACGAGGTGACGCACCGGTTCGAGTTCGCCCGGTCGTGGACGCTTCCCCGCTTCCGCGAACTCCTCGACGACTACACGTCGACGCTCCGTCTCGACGTCGAGGGATTGCAGAGCCGGCTCCATGCGCTCGACCCGTCGAACCCCGAGGCGATGCAGGACATGTTCTCGGGCGACGAGGGCATCTTCGGTGCAGTGCTCGACGACGAGCAGCGGCTCAAGCTCGGTCGCATCCAAGCGTTCATGAGCGCCGCGGAGGGGTACGGCGATCACGTCATGCATTCGCTCGGCGCGTCGATGCTCCGGTCGTATGTCCAGATCGACGAAGCGATGCGGCGCTACCGCGAGAGCGAGCGGACGGATCCGGTTCTCGAACGGCTCGTCGGGATCGAGGTGAAGCGGGAGCAGTACCGGCTCGGGCGCGCGTTCTGCGACACCGTCGTCGAGCTCACGGACGAGGCGACGCTCTCGCGCATGTGGTCGGGCGCCGAGGCGCTCCCATCGCTGCCCGAGCTCGAGGAGCCGCGTCTGTGGTTGGCGCGGAGCGCCTGACGAACTAGGGGCTGCGCTTCGCTATCCTTGCCCACCGATGCCGGTCGGCGAGCTCGTCTTCGCGAACGTCGTGGACGACCGCGTGTGGGCGGTCGATGGCGAGCGCGCCGCACCCGGCGTGTATCTCGTCGGCTCGCCGGGTCGCGCACTCCCCTTCACGATGTACCGGGCGTGGAAGGTACCCACCGGCGTCGTCTCCGAGGAGGTCCAGTTCTACGGACCCTCCGGGCGACTTGTGTACCGCTGGGGCCCACATGTGCGCCGGATGCTCGGGAGCATGGACCTCACCATCGAGACCGATCGCGTTGCGGACGCTCACTTCGACGAGACGGGCGCCTACCTCGCGTCGTTCGTCCTCGAGGGCGAGATCGTCGGCGAGGTCGAGCTCCCCGTCTATGTGCAGACGGCGGCGACGAAGCTCCCGCGCGAGGTCGAGGACGGGTTCCGGAAGTCCGACGTGGTCTGGGTCGGGGTCGAGGTGAACGGCACCCGCCGGTCGGTGCCGGCGTGGTTCGCGTACCGCAACGGGAAGGTGTACGTGCTCTCCAAACGCGAACCGGGACCGGAGGAGCAAACGATCCCAGGACTTCCCGGAGCGCACGAGCTGATCATCACGACCAGGCGGAAGGGCCGCGACACCGCGCTCGACGAGTTCCCGGCAGCGGTGCGGCTCCTCGAGGGACCAGAGTGGGAGGAGATCGCCAAGGTCCTCGTCGACCGGCGACGCAGTCGGGTGGGTCCGCCCGCCGACTCGCTGAACCGCTGGCGGGGCACATGCGACATCGCGGAGCTGACCCCGCTCGTCGGCTGAGCGGTCCGCCGGAACGAACCTACAGCTGATTGACCGGGCGCCCCAGCGTCCAGGCGAGGTCCTCGAGGTCTCTGCCGAGGTCGATGATCTCGTCGGGCGTGAGCGCCTGAGGCCCGTCGCACAGCGCGGTCTCCGGATCGGGGTGAACGTCGATCATCACCGCGTCGGCTCCGGCGGCAATTGCCGCCCGAGCCATGGGAGCGACGAGCGCGCGCTTGCCCACCGCGTGCGACGGATCGACGATCACCGGCAGGTGCGACTCGGCCTGCGCGACTGCCATCCCGGCGAGATCCAGCGTATTGCGCGTGGACGGCTCGAACGTCCTGATCCCTCGCTCGCACAGGATGATCTGCGAGTTGCCGCGTTGTGCGACGTACTCGGCAGCCTGCAGCCATTCGTCGATCGTCATCGCCAGCCCGCGCTTCAGCATCACGGGACGATTGGTGAGACCGACCTCTTTGAGCAGCTCGAAGTTCTGCGCGTTCCGAGTGCCAACCCGGATGCAGTCGGCGACCTCCGCGATGCGCTCAACGTGTGACACGTCGACGACCTCGACGACGATCGGCAGGCCCGTCTGGCGCCGGCACTCCTCGAGGATCTCCAGCCCGCGTTCGCCGAGACCCTGGAAGGAATACGGCGACGTCCTGGGCTTGTAGACGTCGCCGCGTAGGATCGTTGCGCCTGCCGCGCGCGCGGCCTTCGTTGCGATCAGCGCCTGTTCGTCGCTTTCGACAGCGCATGGACCGGCGATGAGCGTGAACGTCCCGCGGCCGACCGAGGTGGCGCCGACGTTGACCGTGCTCGGTTCTGGGTGCAACGTCGCGGCGACCATCTTGTACGGCTTGCCGATCTGGATGACGTGATCGACACCGGGCATCTGCTTCCACTCGATCGCCGCGAAGCGATCGGTGTCGCCGACGAGCCCGATGATCGTGTGGACGGTTCCGCGCGAGACGAACGCTTCACCGCCGGCCGCGCGAACGCGTTCCGCGATGGCCTCGATGTCGGCCTCGGTGGCCTCGCGCCTCATGACTACGACCATCCGTCCGCCACTCCTTTCCGGGGGTCCGCACAACGTTCGCTTCGCTCACTGCGCTACCCCCCGGTCCCCCGCCTGCGCGAGAGACGAAGAACCCCGGGCTGTGGGCCCGGGGTCGTCTGCTCCGTTCGGCTCAGGCGACTACGCCGGGATCCAACCGCCGTAGAAGAACCGAAAGCCGACGAACGCCTCCATGGGGCTCGTATCGTGCCAGCACCGGCACTTCGTGGCAACCGTCCGAGAGGGCTCCGCCCCAGCCGACTAGGATGCCGCGCGTGTCGGTCACCGTCGTCGATCACGCGCTCGCGGCGCACCTACTCGCCCAGCTCCGGGACGAGCGGACTCCCCCGCCGCTGTTCCGAACGCTCGCCAAGCGCCTCGCGCTCGTGCTCACGGTCGAGGCGATCCGGGACCTCCCGACGACCGACGTCGACGTTCGCACGCCACTCGAGCCTGCGGCCGGCAAGGTGCTCGGCGACCTCGTCGCCGTTCCGATCCTTCGCGCGGGACTCGGGATGCTCGAGGCGGTCACGGAGCTGTTCCCCGAGGTCGCGGTGGGATACATCGGGCTCGAACGCGACGAGGCGTCGCTGCAGCCGCAGTCGTACTACCGGAAGCTCCCCCCCGTCGAAGGCCGGCACGTGCTCGTCCTCGATCCCATGCTCGCCACCGGCGGGTCGGGGTCCGCGGCGACGAACGCCGTTCGCGACGGACGTCCGGCGTCGATCCGGTTCGTGTGCGTCGTCTCCGCGCCGGAAGGCATCGCGAAGATGGAGGCGGACCATTCCGACGTTCCCATCTTCACCGCCGCGGTCGACCGGCAGCTGAACGACCACGGATACATCCTTCCGGGACTCGGCGACTTCGGAGATCGTCTGTTCGGAACCTGAGCTCGATCCCGAAGGCTAGGTGCCGCCCTCGTACGCCTTGCCGGCGGCCGCGGGCGGTCGGACCCGTCCGACGAACCCCGCGATCGCGATGATCGTCACGATGTAAGGGATCATGCGTATGAACTGCGGCGGGACGTCCCGGATGGCCCAGAAGTCGGTCAGCCCGGGCCGCAGCGGGATCGCCACGGCGAACCCGAACAGCCACGCGAAGAACATCAGCCTGAGCGGGTTCCAGTTGGAAAGGATCAGGGCGGCCAGCGAGATGAACCCGAGCCCCAGCGTCTGCCCCTCACGCCAGTTGCCGATCACCTCAGCGGCCAGGAACGCGCCCGACATGCCTGCGAACGCACCCGAGAGCATCACGCCCTGATACCGATAGAGGGGGACGTTCACGCCGAGCGAACGCGTCGCCTCGGGGTTCTCCCCACACGAACGGAGGCGCAGGCCCCACCGCAGACGGTTCAGCGCGTACCACACGGGGAACACCGTGATCGCCGCGATCAGCACCATAGGAGACAGGCCGGAGAACGCCCGCCCCAGGCCGCCCGGCAAGTCCGAGAGCAGTGGCAGGTCCAGTCGGGCGAGGTGCGGGCCGCCGGGGTCGGACTGGGTCGATTGCCCCGCGAAGAACGCGAACGAGAGGAACCGGGCGAGCCCGACGGCGACGAGGTTGATCACGACGCCGGAAACGATGTGGTCGACCCGGAACGAGATCGTCGCGACGGCGTGAACGCCCGCGAACAATGCTCCACACAGCGCCCCGAACAGCAGCCCGAGCAGCGGCCCCCACACCAGGCCTAGACCCAGGTCGTCGGTGAAGAACCGGGCGCCGAAGGCGCCCGTCACCGTCCCGATGATCATCAGGCCCTCGAGGCCGATGTTCACGATGCCCGATCTCTCGCTGAACAGGCCGCCCGTGCCGGTGAGGTAGATGATCGTGAAGTAGGTGAACGAGATCTGAACGGCCACCGCGATGTCGGTGAGCGGCATCAGCGCTCTCCCCCGTCGGCCGGCCGGAACGCCTGGGGTGGTCCCTCGCGCGCGCTCTCGCGCGGTCCTGCGGATTCGCCGGGAGCGGCCGAGTCCTCCAGAGCGCCGGCGGCGCCGGCGCGCTGGAGCTGCCGCGCCGCGAGCCGGCGCTTCGCGACCTGATAGGTGACGACCACCGACAGGATCAGGATGCCCTGCAGGATGATGATGAACTCCCGCGGGACGTCGCTGCCGATCTGGAGCGCGACCTCCCCGCGCGAGAGGATCCCCCACAGGATCGCGGCGAACACGATCCCGATCGGGTTGTTCTGGCCTAGGAACGCGACGGCGATCCCCGTGAACCCCAGCTGCGCCGTGTAGGCCGCACCGAGGTGTCCCTTGTCCGCCAGGATCTGCTGCATCCCCACGAGCCCCGCCAGGGCGCCCGAGATCAGGAACAGCCGGATCTGGATCGAGCCGATCGAGACGCCACCTGCACGCGCCGAGCCCGGGGACGAGCCCACTGCGCGGGCTTCGTAGCCGAGACGGGTGCGGCGCAGCAGGAACCACACCAGCACTGCGACCGCGATCGCCAGCAGGAGCAGCCAGGAAAGGTGAGCGCCGGGCGTCACCCCGAAGTACTGGCCGATGTCGCCGACCAGCGCCTCGTCGGAGAAAAGGTCCGTGCGCAGGTCGACGTTCTGGCCCGCGGGCGCCTCCGTGAACTTCAGCGGGAAGTTGATGGCCCAGGCGAGCAGGCTGATCGCAATCCCGTTCAGCATGATCGTCGTGACGACCTCGTGGGCCCCGGTCTTGACCTTCAGGACGGCCGGGATCGCGGCCCACGCCATGCCGCCCAGCATGGCGGCGACCAGCACCGCTGGGACGAGGAGGGGCCCGGGAAGGAAGTCCAGCGAGAGCGCGGCCCACGCCGCCGTCACCATGGCCACGAGGTACTGGCCCTCGACGCCGATGTTGAACATGCCGCCCTTGAAGCAGACGGCCACCGCGAGCGCCGAGAACGTGAGCGGGGTGGCGATCGACAGGACGTACCCGATGCCGTCGACCGACCCGAGCGACCCGTCGACGATCCGCGCGTACACGCCGAGCGGGCTCTCGCCGTACCCGAGGATCATCAAGGCCCCGAGGAGCAGGGCGATCAGCAGTGACGCGAGCAGCGCGAGCGCCTGGCCGAGGACCCGTTCAAGCCGCTCGGATCGCGCGGCCGCCGCGGCGAGGGGGGCCACGGCGGTCCCGCTGGCCACTAGGCCACCTCCGCCTTCGCCCGTCCGAGCATGCCGACGCCGATGTCCTCGGGGGCGGCGTCGGGCGTGAACTCGCCGGTGATCCGGCCCTCGTACAGGGTCACGATCCGATCCGAGAGCGCGTAGATCTCGTCCAGCTCCGCCGAGATCAACAGCACGGCCCGCCCCTCGGCCTTCTGCTCGAGGATCTCCCGCCAGACGAACTCTATCGCCCCGACGTCGAGGCCTCGGGTGGGCTGGGCGGCGATCAGGAGCTTCGGATCCGTCTCGAGCTCCCGGGCCAGGATCAGCTTCTGCTGGTTCCCGCCCGAGAGCGTCGACGCGGCGGCCCCGATGCTGCGCGTGCGGACGTCGAACAGCTTCACGATGCGCTCGGCGAGCTCCTTGATCTTGCGGATGAGGAGCACGCCGAGGCCGGTCGAGAACTCCGGGTCGTCATGGCGCCCCAGGACTGAGTTCTCCCACACCGTCATGTCGAGCACGAGCCCCTGGCCGTGCCGGTCCTCGGGGATATACGCGACGCCCGCGTTGCGGATGTCTTCGACCGTGTTGCCGGTGATGTCGCGCCCGTTCAGCTCGATCGTGCCCCGCTCCGGCGGGCGGAGGCCGATCAACGCCTCGGCGAGCTCGCGCTGACCGTTGCCCTCGACGCCGGCGACCCCCAGGATCTCCCCGCTCCGAACCTCCAGCGTGACGCCGTTCAGCTTGCCCTCTCCCCTGAGGTCCCGGACCCGCAGGACGGGCTCGCCGATCTGGATCCGCGGCTTGTCCAGGCGGAACAGCACCGGCCGGCCAACCATCATCTCCGCGAGCGCGGCCTTGGAGGTCTCGGCCGGCGTGGTCTCCCCGACCACCCGGCCCCGGCGCAGGACGGTGATCCGGTCGGCGATCTCGAGCACCTCGTCCAGCTTGTGGCTGATGAAGACGATGGACCTGCCGGCCTCCCGCAGCTTGCGCAGGTTGCCGAATAGGTCCTTCGTTTCGCCCGGGGTGAGGACGGCGGTCGGCTCGTCGAGGATGAGCATCTCGGCCCCCCTGTACAGCGCCTTTAGGATCTCGACCCGCTGCTCCTCGCCGACCGACAGGTCCTCGATGACGGCGGACGGATCCACCCGGAAGCCGTACTGCTCCGCGAGCTGCGAGACCTGTCGCTCGGCCTCGTCCACGTCGAGGACCGCGCCGCCCTCCTCCCCCAGGATGATGTTCTCCGTGACCGTGAAGGGGTCCACGAGCACGAAGTGCTGGTGGACCATCCCGATGCCGAGCGCGATCGCGTCGCGAGGCGAAGCGATCTTCACCTCTCGCCCTCGGACCGAGATCGCCCCGCCGTCCGCCGGGTAGATCCCGTACAGGACACGCATCAGCGTGGACTTCCCGGCGCCGTTCTCGCCGATCAGGGCGTGGACCTGGCCCGAGCGCAGTTCCAGGCTCACCTCGTCGTTGGCCAGG
>Ga0299907_10000951_pt1 | contig 15595 bp, 15 predicted proteins | sample RVTome_16_FD_198680 | JGI IMG/M metagenome (GOLD analysis project Ga0299907, IMG submission 198680) | Soil microbial communities from uranium-contaminated site in the Upper Colorado River Basin, Wyoming, United States - RVT152D67 (version 2) ...
GCTGTGTCGGGCGGCGGTGTGCCGATCGTGCCGCGCGGCTCGGGCACGGGACTGATCGGTGGCGCCATGGCGCCGCAGGGCGGCGTCATGGTGTCGTTGAATCGCATGGCGTCGATCCTCGAGGTCGATCTGGCGAATCGCTGCGCCACCGTCCAGCCCGGGCTCGTCAATCTGTGGCTCACGAACGCCGTCCAGCAGCGTGGGTGGTTCTTCGCGCCCGATCCGTCCAGCCAGATGGTGTCGTCCATCGGCGGTAACGTCTCGACGAACGCCGGGGGGCCGCACTGCCTGAAGTACGGGATCACGACCAACCACGTGCTCGGCCTCGAGATGGTCACCGGCCACGGCGAGCTCGTCCAGCTCGGCGGCACGACGGTCGACCGGCCAGGCTACGACCTCACCGGCGTCGCCGTCGGGTCCGAGGGGACGTTCGGGCTGGTGACCGCGATCACGGTGCGCCTCACGCACCTGCCGGAGGCCGTGAAGACCGTGCTGGCCGCGTTCCGCACCGTCGTGGCGGCCTCGGAGACGGTGTCGGCGATCATCGCGTCGGGGATGGTGCCGGCCGCGCTGGAGATGCTGGACGAGGCGATCATCTCGGCGATCAACGCCGGGACCGGGGCCGGCTATCCGGAGGGCGCCGGCGCCGTGCTCCTGATCGAGCTGGACGGCCCGCGGGCCGAGGTCGAAGACCAGGCCCGGCGGGCGGCCGCGATGTGCCGCGAGCGCGGAGCGCTCTCGGTGAGCGTGGCCCGCGACGAGGCCGAGCGCGCCCTGCTGTGGAAGGGCCGCAAGGAGGCGGCCGGCGCGGTGGGCCGGCTCACCGCTGCCTACCTGCTGCAGGACGCCGTGGTGCCGCGCTCGAAGCTGCCCCAGATCATGCGCGAGGTGGTGGCGATCGCGGAGCGCTACCAGCTCCGTATCGCCAACGTGTTCCATGCCGGCGACGGCAACCTGCACCCGATGATCTGCTACGACGACCGCCGGCCCGACGAGCTGGCGCGCGCCAAGGAGGCCAACGAGGAGCTGCTGCGCGCGTGCATCGCGCTGGGAGGCAGCGTCACGGGGGAGCACGGCAACGGGCTCGACAAGGGGAAGAACCTCCCGCTGCAGTACGCCGAGGCCGACCTCAACTTCATGTATCGGCTCCGCCGGGTGTTCGATCCCGACCACCTCATGAACCCGGGCAAGCTGCTGCCCTCCCATCCGGCGTGCGGCGAGGGCTTCCGGCCGCAGCGGCCGGTGCTGCCGGCGGGGACGTGGGTCTGACCTGCACGGCGCGCGTGCTCGGCGGCGCCCTCGGCGCGCTCGTGGGCCCCGCCGGCGTCGGCGAGTCGGAGGCCGCCCGCGCCGCCGCGGCGATCGACGGCCGGCTGCCGCGATGGGTGGTGCGGCCGCGCACCGTGGACGAGGCGGCGGCCGTCGTGGCGCTGGCGCACGACGAGAAGCTCGCGGTCGTTCCCCGCGGAGCCGGCACCGCCCTGGGTCTGGGCGCGCCGCCCGAACGAGTCGACGTGGTTCTGGACCTCGCCGGGCTCGACGCGATCCTCGAGCACAACCCCGACGACATGACGGCCACGGTGCAGGCGGGCGTCACCGCCGGCGCGCTGGCGACCCGGCTCGCCGCGCACGGGCAGATGCTGCCGCTCGACCCGCCGGGCTGGACCCGGCGGACGCTGGGCGGCATCGCCGCCACGGCGGCCAGCGGGCCGCTACGCGCGCGCTATGGCACGATGCGCGACCTGCTGCTCGGCGTCCGGTTCGTGCAGGCCGACGGCGTGGTCACGTGGGGCGGCGCCCGGGTCGTCAAGTCGGTCACCGGATACGACATCCCCAAGCTCCTGGTGGGCTCGCTCGGCACGCTCGCCGTCATCGGGGAGCTCACGCTGCGGCTGCATCCACTCCCGGAGGCGGAGGCGACGTGCGTCGTGTCGCTGGGCAGCCTCGAGGCAGCGCAGGCGCTGGTGGCCGCCGTGATGGACTCCACGCTGCAGCCGAGCCGGCTGGAAGTGCTGGACGGTGGCGGGCTGCTCGCCAGCGGGCTGCCATCGGCCGCCGCAGGTGTCGTCGTCTCGTTCGGCAGCGTGGAGCCGGCCGTGCGTGCGCAGCAGGCGGCGCTCACCGCCGCGGCGGCGCGGGCCGGCGGACACCTGCAGACACTGGGCCCGGGATTCTGGACGACCTACGATCGCACGCTGGCCCGGGCCGGATCGACGGTGCTCAGGATCGCCATGGCGGTTTCCCGCCTGGCGGAGACGCTCGCCGAGGCGCGGGCGGCGCTGGCGGATGCCGGCGGGATCGTGGTAACCGGGTGCGCGCCGCTGGGCCTGATCCGGGTCGGCATCGGGCGCGGCGAGCCCCTGGCGCTCTCCGGCGCCGTCGAGCGCCTGCGCGCCTTCGTCGCCAGCGACGGTGGCAGCGTCGTCGTGGAGCGGGGGCCGGCGGCGCTGCGGGCGGCCGTCGATCCGTGGGGGCCGGTGCCACCCCCCGCGCTCACCCTCATGCAGGGGCTCAAGCAGCAGTTCGATCCGCAGCGGACCCTCAATCCTGGCCGCTTCGTGGGCGGCATCTGAATGGGCGCCGGGCCCACGCTCAAGGACGCCGGCAGCCTCGCCATGCTGCGGACCTGCGTGCACTGCGGCATCTGTCTGCCCCAGTGCCCGACCTATCGCGTGCTCGGCGAGGAGATGGACTCGCCGCGCGGCCGCCTCTACCTGATGCGGGCCGTGGCGGAGGGACGGCTGGAGCCCACGCCGACCTACGCGCGCCACCTCGACCTCTGCCTCGGGTGCCGGGCCTGCGAGACGGCGTGCCCGGCCGGCGTGAAGTTCGGCACGCTGCTCGAGACCGCCCGCGCCGGGATCGCCCCGCACGCGCGGCCGGCGCGGCAGCGGTGGCTGACGGCACTGCTGCTGTGGATCCTGCCACACCCCGCCCGCCTCGGCCCGGCGCTCGGCCTGGCGCGGCGCTATCGCCGCTGGGGACTGCAGGGTCTCGTGCGGCGCAGCCGGCTGCTGCAGAGCTTCCCACGCCTGGCCGCCCTGGACGCGCTGCTCGAGCGGGTGCCCCCGGAGGCGATGCTGCCGGAATACGTGCCTGCCCGCGGCAAGGCGCGGGGCCGTGTCGCGGTGCTCACCGGCTGCGTGCAGCGCCACCTCTTCCACGACGTCAACCGTGACACGGTACGCCTGCTGGCGCTGGCCGGCTGGGATGTCCTCGTCCCTCGGGCCCAGGCCTGCTGCGGCGCGCTGGAGCTGCACGCGGGGTGGACCCAGAAGTTCCAGCAGCGCGCCCGCGCGCTGGCGGAGGTGTTCGGGGAGGACGTGGACTACGTCGTGACGAACGCGGCGGGTTGCGGCTCGGCTCTGCGCGACGCCGGCCACTGGCTGCCAGACTCGCCGGCCGCCCGGCTGGCCGGGAAGGTCCGTGACGTCACCGAGCTGCTGATCGACACCGACCTGCCCTTGGCCCGGCTGCCGATCTCGGTGACCTACCACGATGCCTGTCATCTCGCTCACGGCCAGCAGGTGCGCAGCGCGCCCCGCACGCTGCTGCAGCGCATCCCGGGTCTGCGGTTGATCGAGCTGCGCGACAGCGACCTCTGCTGCGGCAGCGCGGGCGTCTACAATATCGTCGAGCCCGACATGGCCGATCGCCTGCTGGACCTCAAGCTCGCTCGCATCGCCGAGACCGGCGCCCGCGTGGTCGCCGCCGGCAACCCCGGCTGTCTCATGCAGCTCGCCAAGGGCGCCCGGGCGGCCGGCCGGGATCTGGAGGTCGTGCACCCGGTGACGCTGCTGGCCCGGGCGGCCGGCGTGGCCGCGCCGTGAAGATCCGGGTGCGCGATCACGCGCGCTTCTCGGCCGACCGCATGGCGAAGATCGCCCTCGGCGCCACCGCGCGCGTGCACCTGGACCTCTACGCGCTGGAGCCCGGCCAGGCCCAGAAGGTCCACACGCACGACGAGCAGGACAAGGTGTACGTCGTGCTCGAGGGACGCGGCCGGTTCACGGTCGGCGGCGCCGAGGAAACCCTGGAGACGGGCGAGGCCATCATCGCCGCCTCCGGGGCTCCTCACGGCGTCCTCAACGACTCGGGAGCGCGCCTGCTGCTGCTCGTGCTGGTCGCGCCACCCCCGCCGCACGCGTGACGCCGCCCGCCCGCGCCGCGTTCATGGTCACCTGCCTGGGAGACCTGTTCTACCCCGAGGTGGGCGAGAGGATCGTGCAGCTCCTGCGCCGGCTCGGCGTCGCCGTGGACTTCCCGGCGGGCCAGACGTGCTGCGGCCTGCCGCTGTTCAACTCTGGCTACCACGCCGACGCCGCCACGGTCGCCCGGCGCACGATCGCGCTCTTCGAATCGGCCGAGGCCGTCGTGGTCCCGTCGGGATCCTGCGCGTGGATGGTCAAGCACGAGTATCCGGGGCTCATGACCGAACCGGCCTACCGGACAGCGGCCGAGCGGCTGGCGGGCCGCACCCACGAGCTGTCGCAGTTCCTGGTCGAGCGCCTGGGCCGGCGGCAGTTCCACAGTGCCGTGGGCGGCCGGCTCACGTACCACGACTCCTGCCACCTCCTGCGCGGCTTGCACGAGGCCGAGAGCCCGCGCGCGCTGCTGCGGGGCCTGGCCGGCTCGGAGTTCGTCGAGCTGCCGGGCGCCGACGAGTGCTGTGGCTTCGGCGGCTCCTTCTCGGTCCGGCTGCCGGAGGTGTCGACGGCCATCCTCGACAAGAAGCTGGCCAACGTCGAGGCGACGGGCGCGGCGTGCGTCGTCGCCTGCGACGCCGGCTGCCTCATGCAGATGCGAGGCGGATTGTCGCGGCGCGGCTCCCGCGTGCGCGCCGTGCACCTGGCCGAGGTGCTGGGGGATCCGCGGTGAGCGAGACGGCGCCGGTCACGCCGCTGCGCGAGCGCGCCGGGCAGGCGCTGCAGGACACCTTCCTGCAGGAAGCCTTGAGGATCGCCACCACCAAGTTCATCGGCCTTCGGCGCGAGGCGTTCGACGATTTCCCCGAGGGCGAAGCCCTGCGAGACCGGGCCCGAGCGATCAAGGAAGCCACGCTGCAGCACCTCGACCAGCACGTGGAGCGGTTGGTCGACAACGTCGAGCGCCGGGGCGGCCACGTCCACTACGCCACCACGGCCGACGAGGCCCGCCGCCTCGTGCTCGACATCGCCCGGCGCACCGGCGCCCGGGTGGCGGTCAAGTCGAAGTCGATGGCAACGGAGGAGATCCACCTGAACGACGCCCTCGAGGCCGCCGGGGTCACGCCGGTCGAGACCGACCTCGGCGAGTACATCATCCAGCTCGCCCACGAGCGGCCGTCGCACATCATCGCACCGGCCATCCACAAGACGAAGGGGCAGGTGGCCGAGCTCTTCGCCCGCGAGCTCGGACGCCCGACCGAGCCCGATCCGGAGGTGCTCACCCGCATCGCCCGCGCCGAGCTGCGCGAGAAGTTCCTGGTCGCGGACCTGGGCATCAGCGGCGCCAACTTCGGGGTCGCGGACACCGGAACGATCGTGCTCGTCACCAACGAGGGCAACGGCCGCATGGTGACCTCGCTGCCGCGAGTGCACGTGGCGGTGATGGGCGTGGAGAAGGTCATCCCGTCGATGACCGACCTGGCGGTGTTCCTGGCCATCCTCGCCAAGAGCGCGACGGGGCAGAAACTCTCCGTGTACACCTCGCTCGTGAACGGTCCGCGCCGGGGCGGGGAGCTGGAAGGGCCGGAGGAGTTCCACCTCGTCCTGCTCGACAACGGCCGCATCGGCCAGCTCGCCGGGCCGCTGCGCGAGGCGCTCTCCTGCCTGCGCTGCGGCGCCTGCCTGAACGTCTGCCCCGTCTACCGGCAGATCGGCGGCCACGCCTACGGTTACACGTACCCCGGCCCGATCGGCATCCTTCTGACCGCCATGCTGAACGGCCCCGGCTCCGTCACCGAGCTCGCCCACGCCTCGTCGCTGTGCGGGGCCTGCGCGGATGCGTGCCCGGTGCGCATCGATATCCCGCGGATGCTGATCGAGCTGCGCCGGGACGTCGCCGAGCGCGGGCTACCGCCGTGGTCCGAGCGCCTCGTCTTCGGCGCCTTCGGCGGCCTGCTGCGCCGGCCGGCGCTGTACCGGCTCGCCGCACGCATCGGCCGGGTGCTCCAGCGGCCGTTCGTCCGGGGCGGCACGGTCCGCCGGCTACCCCTGGCCTTCGGCGACTGGACGCGCACGCGCGACCTGCCGCCGATCGCCGCCCGCACCTTCCAGGAGCGCTGGACCCAGCTCGCCCGCGAGGAGCACCGATGACCACCCGGGCGGAGTTCCTCGCGCGGATCCGCACGCAGATGGGGCGCACGCCGGGTCTCTTCGGGGCCGAGCCGTCCGTCCGCCCGGCCCGGCCGCGCGAGCGGTTCGAGGTGCTGCGCCGCGAGCTGGCCGAGCGCTGGCGCGAGGATCTCGCGCGCTTCCAGCACGAGCTCGAGCGCGTGAACGGCGTGTTCCACCGGGTGAGTGCCGTGGCGGCGGTGCCCGACGCCGTCGCCCGCATCGCCGCCGAGCGTAGCGCGCGCCGCGTGGTGGCCTGGCACCCTGACGCGCTGGGGCTGGACGTGGCCTCCCCGCTGGCGGCAGCCGGGCTCGAGGCCAGCGCGGCACCGGCCACCGAGGTCGATGCCGCCGAACGGGGACGGCGCCGCGCGCTGGCCGCCGACGCCGACCTCGGGGTGACCGGGGTGGATCTCGCGATCGCCGAGACCGGCACCCTGGTCGTCGTCTCCGGCGCCGGCCGTCCGCGCTCGGCCTCGCTGCTGCCGCCCTGCCACGTCGCCATCTTCGATCGGGACGCTCTGGTGACCTCGCTGCTGCAGGCGGGGCTCGCGCTGGAGGCCTGGCACGACGGCGTACCGCCCGAGGACCGCGGCGCCGCCATCAACTTCATCACGGGGCCCAGCCGCACCGCCGACATCGAGCTCACGCTCACGCGCGGCGTGCACGGCCCCCGCGAGGTCCACGCCGTGTTCGTCGAGCAAGGCCTGGCGCCGCGCCGTGGCTGAGCGCTACTTCGCGCCCGAGGAGGTCGAGCGGCTGATCCCGCGCCTGGCCGACAACCTGGAGCGCGTGAGGAACGCCCAGGCGGCCGGACGTCAGGCGCAGGAGTGGCTGGACGCCGAGCAGCAGCGGATCACGCTCTCCGGGGGCGGTGTCGTGGACCAGGCCGCCTGGCGAACCCGCCGCGAGCGGGTCGAGCTGAGCGCGCGTGCGATGCGAGCGGGCGTCGAGGAGATCCAGGGGCTGGGCGGCGTGATCAAGGACCTGACTCTCGGCCTCGTGGATTTCCCCCACCTGCGCCAGGGGCGTGTGGTGAACCTGTGCTGGCGCTACGGTGAGGAGCGGATCACCCACTGGCACGGCCTCGACGAGGGCTACGCCGCCCGCAAGCCGCTGCCGTGAGCTACACCGGGGTCTTCTTCGACCTCTTCGATACGCTCGTGCACTTCCAGCGCGACCGGCTGCCGGAGGTGGAGATCCAGGGCAAGCGCGTGCGGTCGACGGCCGGGCACCTGCACGCCGTGCTGGCCGCCCACGCTCCCGGGATCACGCTGGAGCGCACGTATGCGGCGCTGCTGGCCTCCTGGCAGGAAGCCGAGCGTCGGCGTGCGATCGACCATCGGGAGGTCTCGGCGCAGGAGCGCTTCGCCGAGTTTTTCCGCTGCCTCGGCCTGGATCCGAGCGCGCTGCCGCCCGGCCTGGACATCGCCCTGATCGACGCCCACCGCCGCGAGCTGGCCAAGGCCGCACGGTTCCCCGATCACTACGGCCCCCTGCTGCATCGGCTGGCCGGGCGCGTTCGCCTGGCGGTCGTCTCGAACTTCGACTACACGCCGACGGCGCTGGCGATCCTGGACGCCGCCGGCGTCCGGAGCCTGTTCGCCGCCGTCGTCGTCTCCGACGAGGTCGGCTGGCGCAAGCCGCGCGCCGACATCTTCCACGAGGCGATCCGCCGCACCGGGGTCGAGCCGCGGCACACGCTCTTCGTGGGGGATCGAGCCGACATCGACGTGGTGGGGGCCCACGGCGTCGGCATGGACGCGGCCTGGATCAATCCCGACCGCACGCCGCTGCCCGCCGGGCTGCCGGCGCCCCTCTACGAGATCCGCGACCTGACGGAGGTGGAGCGCATCGTGAGCCCCCGAGGATCCTCTGGCCCGGCTCGTGCATCCCAGTAGAGGAGGAGGCGGCGAGGGCATGGCGACGACGCGCAAGGTCATCATCATCGGCTCGGGTCCGGCCGGCTACACGGCGGCGATCTACGCCGCACGGGCGAACCTGGCCCCCCTCGTGATCTCGGGGTTGCAGTCAGGGGGCCAGCTGATGCTGACGACGCTGGTGGAGAACTATCCCGGGTTCATCGACGGGGTCCTGGGCCCCGAGCTCATGGAGACCATGCGCAAGCAGGCCGAGCGCTTCGGCACCGACATCGTGGCCGAGGACGCCACGGCGGTGGACTTCTCGCGCCGGCCCTTCGTGGTGCGGGTGGGGGAGGCGACCTACGAGGCCGCGACCGTCGTCGTCGCCACCGGCGCCTCGGCCAAGCTGCTCGGTCTGCCGGGCGAGCGCGAGCTCATGGGTCGCGGCGTGTCCACGTGCGCGACCTGCGACGGGTTCTTCTTCAAGGACCAGGACATCATGGTGGTCGGTGGCGGAGACTCCGCACTCGAGGAGGCGCTCTACCTGGCCCGGCTGGGACGCAAGGTGGAGGTGGTACACCGGCGCGACGTCATGCGCGCCTCGAAGATCATGCAGGAACGCGCCTTCAAGAATCCCAAGATCACCTTCGTGTGGAACAGTGTCGTCGACTGGATCGCCGATCCGACCCAGGGCAAGGTCACCGCCGTGGGGTTGCGCAACGTGAAGACCGGCGAGGCTGCCGAGCACCCGGTCGACGGGCTGTTCGTGGCGATCGGCCACGAGCCGAACACCGCGCTCTTCCGCGGCCAGCTCGAGCTGCTGCCCAACGGATACGTGAACGTCGCGCCGGGCACCACCCAGACCTCCGTGCCCGGGGTCTTCGCCGCCGGCGACGTCGCCGACTTCACCTGGCGCCAGGCGGTCACCGCCGCCGGGACGGGCTGCATGGCAGCGCTCGAGGCCGAGCGGTACCTGGAAGCGACGCACGGCTGAGCGGGCTGCACGCCGGAAAGGTCGCGAGGGCGCCATGCCGCGGCAGAACCGCGTCACGCCGCTCGGTGAGCTGATCGCCACGCCTCATCGCGGCACGCTGATGGGCAACCGGGGATGTCTGCATGACGCCGCGCAGCGCATCCGGCGCCCGTTCGCCCTCGAGCGCTGGATCGTCTGCGTGCTGCAGTTCAAGGGGCGGCACCGGCGCGTGATGGCCCCCGGGCGCTACACCGAGCTGTTCTTCCTCGACGAGGCCACCGCGCTCGCCGCCGGGCACCGTCCGTGCGCGGAGTGCCAGCGCGAGCGGTTCCGGCTGTTCCGCGATTACTGGGCGGCGAGCCACGCCGTCGCGGTGGTGCCGTCGGCCGCCGCCATCGACGAGGCGCTTCATGCCGAGCGTCTCGACGGTCGGTCCAAGCGCACCTATGCGGAACGGCTGGTCCGCCTCCCGCCCGGCGTCATGGTCGCGGACAACGCCGGCGGCGCTTGCCTCGTGGTGGAGGGCGCCCTGAGGCCCTGGGCGCCGGGGGGCTACGGGCCGGCGCGGGCGACGACCGGCGCGGCGACCGTGCGTGTTCTCACCCCGCCATCGATCGTCCGCGCGATCGCCCGCGGCTACCCCGTCGGGTTGCACGCTTCCGCCCTCGGCGGATCCGGCGTCCACGCTCCCCGGCCACGGACGTAGAGCCGCCGGGGCAGCGCGCGGCGAACGCGCGGAGCCATTCCACGTCGTAGGGTTTCCGGGGCAGCTCGTCGGCGAAGTCGGCGGCGTACTGCTCGGCGATGCGGTCGAAGGACGCCCCGACGGGGTCCGTGCTCAGGTCCCCACGCGCAGCGTGGCACCGAGATCGCGCAGCAGGGCGATCGTGGAGAGATACGACAGGCGGCCGGTGCGCGGGTTCTCGGAAGGGACGTTGCGCACCTCCAGCTGGAACGAGCCGAAATCGCCCTCGACGTTGATGCGGTGCGTGTTGCGCGCCAGGCCGGGTACCGCGTAGATGCGCGTCGTCGTTCGCTCGGGACCGATGCCGGCCAGCGAGAGCGCCGCGAGCACGTTGACGTTGGCCGGGAACGCCGGGCACGCGGCGGTGGCGGGCCCCTCGAAGAGGAGCGTCTCCTCGCGGATGGCGTCGAGGTCGATCTTCTGGTTCACGACCCACGGGGCCCCCACCCAGCCGGCCGGCGCCTTGCGGCTCTCCATGGTCACCGAGGCGATCGGGCCCAGGGCGCCGCCCTTGACCGCGTCGAGGCCGCCGATGGCTCCCGACGGCACCAGGATGCGGCACCCGTTGACCTCGGCCAGGGCGATCCAGTCGGCCCGCCCGAGCAGCGCGCCGCAGGACAGCACGACCAGGTCGCGGCCCGCCCCGAGCGCTTTCGGCGCGATCTCCTGCAGATGGGCCTGCGTCGACGCCTCGACGACCACGTCGGAGGCGGCGACGAGGTCGTCCAGCGAAAGGAAGGGAACCGGGGCGCCGAGCGACGTCAGGACGGCCTCGGCGCGATCGCGAGTGCGGGCGGTGGCGCCGGCCAGGCGCAGGCCCGGCAGGCCGGCGTCGAGGGCTTCGCAGACGCGACGGCCGATCACGCCGAGGCCGACGACGCCGACGGACAGCGGCTGCGCACGCGAGGGGATCCGACTCATCGGGTGACGAGGCGCATGGTATCATGCCGCAGGCCGCCGAATGACGTCAGCCGGCGCACTCCGCGAGCCGCTGGAGCGGCTCTACCGCGAGTTCGACTACGGCGCGCGGATCGCGCGCGACGCGATCGAGTTCCCCCTCCGCTACACCACGGCCGACGACCGCGAGGTGGTCGCCCTGCTCACGGCATGCCTGGCCTACGGCCGCGTCGACCTCTTCGGACGAGCCCTCGACGGCGTGCTGCGCGCCATGGCGCCCTCGCCGGCCGCGTTCGTGCGCGAGTTCGATCCGGACCGCGACGGCGCCGCCTTCGCCGGGTTCGTCTACCGCTTCAACCGGCCGCCGGACGTGGTGGCGTTCTGCGTGGCCGTCCGGGATCTCCTGACGCACCACGGCACGCTGGAGAAGGCCTTCGCCGTGGGCGATCTCGAGCCGGCCGGGCCCATCGGCCCCGCCCTCGACCGCTTCGCCCGTGCGTTCTGGGACGCCGAGGTGCGCGACTTCTTTCCACGCGGCCGGCTCTCGCGCGGCTACCGCCACCTGTTCCCGCTTCCCTCTGCCGGCGGCCCATGCAAGCGGTGGCACCTCTTCCTGCGCTGGGTGGTGCGCCGGGAGCCGCCCGATCTCGGACTGTGGACGTCGGTCTCGCCGGCCCGCCTGCTGATGCCCGTCGATACCCACATAGAGAGCATGAGCCGGGCGATCGGCCTCACGCGCCGCCAATCCCGAAACTGGAAGATGGCCGAGGAGATCACCGCCCGTCTCGCCGCTCTCGATCCGGCCGACCCGGTCAAGTACGATTTCGCGCTCTGCCACACCCGGATGTCCGGCGAGTGTCGCGATCGCCGCGACGCGGTGGTCTGCGCGCCGTGCTGGCTGCGCGTCGTGTGCCGCCACTGGCGCGGCCGACGGGCGGCGCGTGGCTGAGCTGGCGCTGCTCGTCGCCGGCGCGGCGGTGGGCGGCGCGCTGGTATGGGCCGTCGTGCGCGGGCGGCTCGCCGCGGCCGCCCAGGTCGAGCGGGGGGCGCTGCAGGCGAGAGTGGCTGCGCTGGAGACGCTGTCCGACGAGTTGCGCAAGCAGCTCACGCAGAGGGACCTCGAGACCGGTGACCTGCGCGGCGCGCTCGAGACCGAGCGCACCGCCCGGGCCCAGGCCGAGGCGCGGTGGGATGGCGCTCGCCAGTCGCTGGAGGAGCAGAAGCGCCTGCTCGACGATGCGCGGGAGCGGCTGACCGACACGTTCAAGGCGCTGTCGGCCGATGCCCTGCGGCAGAACCAGTCGAGCTTCCTCGAGATGGCCGCGACTCAGCTGGGCCGGCGCCAGGAGGCGATCGACACCGCCGTGCGGCCGCTGCAGGAGGCGCTGGCCCGCTACGAGGAGCACGTGCGCGCGCTCGAAGCCACGCGTCAGGACGCCTACGGCACGCTCAAGGAGCAGCTGCGCGCGCTGGCGGTCACCAACGCCGAGCTGCAGCGCGAGACGGGCCAGCTCGCCACGGCGCTGCGCGCGCCCAACGTGCGCGGGCGGTGGGGCGAGATCACCCTGCACCGGGTGGTGGAGCTGGCCGGGCTGACCGAGCACTGCGACTACGGCGAGCAGGTCACCGTCGAGAGCCAGGCGGGTCGCCTGCGGCCCGACATGGTGGTCCACCTGCCGGGCGGGCGGGAGATCGTCGTCGACGCCAAGGTGCCCCTGTCCGCGTATCTCGAGGCGATCGGCGGCGCGACACCCGACGAGCGCGCCAGCGGCTTCGCGCGCCACGCCGTCCAGGTGCGACAGCACATGACGATCCTGTCCGGCAAAGCGTACTGGGAGCAGTTCGCGACGGCGCCGGAGCTGGTCGTGATGTTCATCCCCGGGGAGGCCTTCGTGGGCGCCGCGGTCGAGGCCGATCCGGCGCTCCTGGAGGATGGCATGGCCCGGCGGATCGTCGTCGCCACGCCGACCACGCTGGTGGCGCTGCTACGCGCGATCGGCTACGGCTGGCGCCAGGAGCGCGTCGCCACCAACGCCGCGCAGATCAGCGAGCTCGGCCGCCAGCTCTACGAGCGCCTGCGCACGCTGGGTGGCCACGTCGAGGAGGTCGGCGCCACCCTCGGGCGTGCCGTGCGCGCCTACAACAATGCGGTCGGCTCGCTCGAGTCACGGGTGCTGCCCGCCGCCCGCCGCTTCCGCGACCTGGGCGCCGCCGGCGGCGACGAGATCGAGCCGCTCACCACGCTCGACCAGTCGCCGCGCCCGTTGACGGCGCCCGAGTACCCGCAACAGCTCACCACCGGCGAGCCCGACACGCGGTCCGGCGACGCGCCCGCCTGACCGGCCGGGCCCGGCCGGCGTGGTATCATGACGCCATTCTCTGGGTTCGAGGAGGGTCATGACGACTATTCCGATCAAGGTGTACGGCATCAACCTTCTCGTCCGCATGATGGCCGAAGCCCCCGCCGACGTCCGCGTCAACTGCCCCAAGGGCTCGCCGATCCGCTACGGCGAGGTGGTGGCGCGTGGCGACGGATTCGACGAGGGCGCCAATGCGTTCCGCGAGATGCCGGACGCCAAGACCGTCGTCGCCTTCGAGGAAAGCCCCGAGGAGGTCGAGGGGCACTACTTCTACATCGCGCTCGAGGAGTACCGCGTCATCCGGCTGGACTCCGTCATCCTGTCCTTTCCCCAGCAGTAGGTCGCGGTCTCACCGGCACCGACCGTGCGTGTCGCCGACGTGCTCGCCCGCATCGACCCTGACGAGCTGATCGCACTCACGCGCGACCTCGTGCGGATCCCGAGCGTCATCCGGCCCGGCGACCCCGCCGGCACCGAGGCCGCGGTGGCCGCCCATGTCGAGCGCTGGCTGCGCGCCGAGGGTTTCGCCGTCGAGGTGCACGAGGTGGCGCCCGGCCGCCCCAACGTCCTCGGCGTGCTCGGTGACGACACCGCCGGTCCGACGCTGCTGCTGGAGGGGCACACCGACGTGGTGACCGAGGGCGACGCGCGCGAGTGGCGCCACCCGCCGTTCGGCGGCGAGCTCGTCGACGGACGCATCTACGGGCGCGGCAGCGCCGACATGAAGAGCGGCCTGGCCGCGGCGATGGTCGCCGGCGCGGCCATCAGGCGCAGCGGGGTCAGGCTCGGCGGCCGCCTGGTCGTCGGGGCGCTGGTGGACGAGGAGGGCGGCATGATCGGCGCCCGCCACCTGTGCACAACCGCGATCGGACGCACGCTCACGGCCGCGATCATCTGCGAGCCCGAGCAGAACGAGCTGTGCCTGGAGCAGCGCGGGGTCGTCTGGGCCCGGGTGACGGTGCGCGGCCGCATGGCCCACGGCGCCATGCCCGAGGCCGGCATCAACCCGATCACCGCGCTCGGTGCGCTGCTGCGCCAGGCGCCCGCGCTCGAGCGGCGGCTGCGCCGCCTGTGCCCTCGCAGTCCGCACCTGCGGCCGCCCACGGTCACGCCCACCGTGGTGCAGGCGCCGGTGCAGGGTGTGGCGCAGTCCAACGTCATCCCGTCCACCGCGCAGGCGACCCTCGACGTACGTCTCACGCCCGGCCCCGACGCCGACGCGGTGGCCAAGGAGATCGACCTGGCCTGCCAGCGGGCGATGCAGGCGTGCCCCGGAGCCGTCGTCGAGTGGCAGCCCCTCAACGGCTTCCGGCTGGCGACGCGCGTGGAGCGCGACGAACCGCTGGTCCGGGCCATGGTGCGCGGGGTCCGTCAGGCCACCGGACGCCCGCCACGCTTCGGTGGTGTCCCGGGCTCGACGGACGGCACCATCTTGCGGATGACGCTCGGCATTCCCATCGTGACGTGCGGGCCCGGCAACCGGCTCATCCCCCACCAGGTGGACGAGTACGTCGAGGTGGCGGAACTGGTCGACGCGGCCAGGATCTACGTCGCCTCGGCCCTCAACTTCTTCGAGCCGTGAGCGGACCGGGGCCGCGCCTGCGGGGAATCGAGGCGTTCCCGGTGGAGCAGGACGGCGAGCGCTACCTGGCGCTGCGCGATCCGGCCGGCTACACGGCGGCCGTCCTGATGCTGCCCCTGGGGCTGCTCGAGGTGCTGGCGCTGTTCGACGGCGAGCACGAGGTCGGCCAGATCCAGGCTGCGCTCGGGCGCGATCACGGCGCGCCGGTCCCGCGCGAGCACATCGAGAAGCTGATCGCCGCGCTGGACGAGCACGGCTTCCTCGAGAGCCCCGCGTTCGCGGCCCGCCGGCAGGCGATAGACGGGGCCTTCCTGGCGGCCGCCAGCCGGGCCGCGAGTCATGCGGGTCGCGCCTATCCTGACGACCCCGCGCGCCTGCGGGCCACGATGGACGCCTTCTTCGCGCCGCCGGCGGGGCCGGGGGCCCTCCAGCCGTTCCGCGGCGGCGGTGTCAACGCCCTGGTGACTCCGCACATCGACTTCCAGCGGGGCGGGTCCGCCTACGCGTGGGCGTACCGCGAGCTGGCCGAGCGCGGAGAGGCCGATTGCTTCGTCATCTTCGGCACCTGCCACGTCGGCATGGCGCATCCCTTCGCCCTGACCGGCAAGGACTACGACACGCCGCTGGGGCCGGCGCGCGTCGACCGCGAGTTCGTTCAGGCGCTGGCCGCGCGGGCCCGGCAGGATTGCTTCGGCTCCGAGCTCGCGCACCGCAACGAGCACTCGATCGAGTTCCAGGCCGTCTTCCTGCAGTACCTCTACGGGGGCCGGCGGGAGATCACGATCGTCCCCGTGCTGACCAGCTTCGTGCACGAGGCGCTCGCGCGCGGCGTGCACCCCGAGGACGACGCCCGGGTTCCGGC
>Ga0299907_10000952_pt1 | contig 15583 bp, 17 predicted proteins | sample RVTome_16_FD_198680 | JGI IMG/M metagenome (GOLD analysis project Ga0299907, IMG submission 198680) | Soil microbial communities from uranium-contaminated site in the Upper Colorado River Basin, Wyoming, United States - RVT152D67 (version 2) ...
AGTCCGAAACCCCAGCCCATACCCATCCCACTGATCGACACGGCATGCGCAACCAGGCCGGGCAACAGGTCACTGGTCAGACGTCTGGAAACCCCACTGAGTCATAGCCAGAATCGGGCCGTGAACTCAGGATCCCAGATTCAATCTCGTCATCTCATGCCAGATGAGGCCAGCATCCGGCTCGGTCGTCACACCACCTGGTTGCGGCTCTAGTCAAACGGGGTCAGATGGCTCCTTCCTGAGGTGATCTCGAGCAGTGACGATCACTGCTCCGTGCAGCGCCCATCGGGACGACCGGGGTCTGATCAGTAACGACGTGCGCTGGTCGAGAAGAAGAGCGCTCCTACGACGCCGGTCGGGCGGCCGGTCGGACCGGGCCTCAACCGCTGCCGGCCCACCCAAGGACCCGCATCGCCCGCAGTGTGTTCCAGCGGCTGGGGGAGCCTTCTGATCCCTCCATCCTGAAGTGGATGGGACCTTGGTGCCTGTTCTCCAGCGGCCAGCGGCCCTCACCATCGCGCTTGCCTTCGACCAGCTCGATCGCCTCGGCACAGCGGTCGTCGAATGCCGCCCCGGTTGACCGGAAGTAGTCCAGCGCACGAAGCACGTCGTAGTACCAGCGGGTCGGGAACGAGAACATCGTGAATCTCGGGTCGATGACTTTTCCGGTCGAGCGGGCGCGGAACAGCCCTCGCTCGAGGAGATACTCCTCACCCGCCGAGCGCAGGTCCCCGATCGACTCCGCTGATCCCCCGGCGTGCTCCCATGCCATGAGCCCCTCGAGCACACAGATCGTCGTGTGGAAAGACGACACGGTCGCTCCGTATTCGGCCCGGCAGTTCCAGCCCCCATCGTCGAGCTGGTCGCTGAGGAGTCGGTCGACGATCCCGTCGACGTCCACGCCGAAGTAAGCCCCGGTGGCAAGAGCGATCCCGTTGATGCATGGCTCGGCCTCGCCCTCGAAATAGGGGGCGCCATTGACGTCCCACCGGACGTTGTCACCGACGAGCGAGAGTGCCCGGCGGGCCTCGGGACTGTCAGGGTCGAGGCCGAGGTCACGCAAGAGTTGAAGCGAGTAATGCGTCGCCGTCCATGCATCGAAGAAAGGCTTCGAGTCATCGACCCAACCCGGCCGATAGGTCCCGCCGTCCCATCGGCCGTCGGCGGCCTGCAATGCGAGTAGCTGTGCGCCCCACCCTTCGACGGCGACGCGGGCACGCTCAGCAGTCACGACCTCCGTTGGCTGGCCTGTCAGGTCGGCCGTCACCTGCCAACGAATCGCCGGATCTGAATCCATCAGCCACTCCGTGACCGTCATTCGCTCACACATCCTCTCTATCGAAAGTCAATTCATTGTGCCCGTAACTGACGTGATCAGAGACGAAAGCCGCTCTCTCCTCGACGGATGTCTTCGGGAGTTGGATCGTTTCGTAGCCCAGCCGCGTGTAGGCAGCCATGGCATACGAGTAGAACGCCTCCGACTCGGCAAAAGTCGCCCTGCGCATGTCGTCCCGTGCGTAGATCTCCCTCCATGGAGGAGCGACAAACACCGGAGCGGCGTAGCGGTAGGCCGCCGCTACCTCGAACACCGGTTCAGGGTTGGCACCTAACGCTCTCGCGTACGCCACGCAGTCCGGCAACCCTCGATCGAAGATCGTCACTCCAGACTCAGATGCCGAGTGGTACTTCTCGATGGATCGCGAGACCAAGCGCTGCAGGAACTGCTCGGGCCGTCGATCCAAGCCTGGCTCCCCGGTCGCCGCCCTATGTTCGGCGATCAGCTCACGAGCCGGCTCGGCGATTGTCTCGAACTGATGCCGAAGGACGGCGAGCACGCTGGTCTTGCCGGTTCCCAGCCCGCCTGTGATCACGTACCGAGGCATCATTGGTCACGCTAGGGGTCGGGGTCACTCGGAAACGGAGCGTGGCTCCCGCCCCGGTTGGAGGATTAATCGCCCCGCCGATCACCGCACCGGTTCCTACAATGCCGGCGTTCCCCACCCACCATGCTGATAGCGCGCGACCTCCGAATCCAAGCCGGCGTCCTTACCCTTATCGAGGACGCCTCATTCAGCGTGCAGTCGGGCGACCGGATTGGGCTCGTGGGCCGAAATGGCGCCGGCAAGACGACACTGATGCGAACCCTGATCGGCGACTTGTCGCCGGAGGAGGGGACCGTGCTCCGGTCCGGGAACATCGGCTACTTCTCCCAGGAGGCAGCGCTCCCCGAGTTGGAGCACCCCGAGGCGACCGCGCTCGAGCGGATACTGATGGCGCGGGAGATCGGTTCGATGCAGCGCAGTATCGAGCAGACGCGAAAGGGTCTGGAGACGCTCGAGGGGCAGGCGCGGGAGCGAGGGATTGCCCGGTTCACCCGTCTTCACGACGAGTTCGAGTCCAAGGGCGGGTTCGCCGCCGAGGCCGAAGCGAAGCGAATCGCCGCCAACGTCGGGATCGGCAACGACGAGCTGGGACAGCCGGTGCGGACCATGTCCGGTGGCCAGCGGCGCCGGGTCGAGCTGGCCCGGATTTTGTTCGCCGAGACCGATGTGATGCTCCTCGATGAGCCGACCAACCACCTCGACCTCGACGCCAAGGCCTGGCTGATCGACTATTTGGGCAGTTATCGGGGTGGGATGCTGGTCGTCTCCCACGACCTTCCCCTGCTCGACGAGGCGATCACCTCGGTGCTCGCCGTGGAGAACGGCGTCGTCGAGGCCTACCGGGGCAACTACTCCAACTACCTCGTCGAGCGGGAGGCTCGGCGAGAGCGCAAGCAGCGCGAGCGCAAGCACCAGGACGAGGCCATCGCCCGGCTCGAGGAGAACATCAGGCGTTTCAAGGGGACGACGGAGAAGATGGCGAAAGTGGCTCGGGCCATGGAGACCCGCGTCGACCGGATGAAGCGGGACCTGGTCGAGGTGCAGAGGAGGGGTAAGAGGGTCAAGCTGGCCTTTCCGCAGCCGGAGCGATCGGGCCGGGTGCCTCTGGCCGCCAGCGGCCTGACCAAGGCCTTCGGCGACAACCTCGTCTTCGTCGACATCGAGTTCGCGGTGGAGCGAGGGGAGCGGATGCTGCTCATCGGCCTCAACGGTGCCGGTAAGACAACCTTGCTCCGCATCCTGGCGGACGTCGAGACCGCCGACCTCGGCGAGGTGTCCCTCGGCCACGAGGCGACCTTGGGTTATTACGCGCAGGAGCACGAGCAAATCTTCGATGGTGTCAGCGTCTTCGATCACATGCGCCGAGCGGCCGATCTTCCCGATGTGACCCTGCGGTCGATGCTCGGCCACTTCCTTCTCGCCGACAAGGTCGACCAGGACGCCGCCACTCTCTCGGGTGGGGAGAAGACCAAGCTCGCCCTGGCGATGTTGGTGGTCTCCCGTCCCAACGTGCTGCTTCTCGACGAGCCGACCAACAACCTCGACCCCCAGGCCAAGGAAGCGCTTCTCGACGCTCTCACCCTTTACGAGGGGACGATCGTGATGGTCAGCCACGACACCGACTTCGTCGCCCAGCTCATGCCCGACCGGGCGATGCTGATGCCGGAAGGTGAGATGAGGTTCTTCGACGAGGGCCTACTCGACCTGGTTGCGCTGGCCTGAGGCGCCATCCCTTCGTTCTGTGTCGATTTTGGGCGCTCTCAGCGGACTTTTCCGACACAGAACGGGCTCGGGACGGCTAGACAAACGAACGTTCGTTTGTCTAGGGTGGTACCCATGGCACCGGAGGAGAAGTTTCAGGCGTTGGTGGACGCCGAGGAGAAGATCGAGCCCACCGACTGGATGCCGGAGGGTTATCGGAAGACGCTGATCCGCCAGATCGCCCAGCACGCCCATTCCGAGATCATCGGCATGCAGCCCGAAGGCAACTGGATCAGCCGAGCGCCGACCCTGTACCGCAAGGCGATCCTGATGGCCAAGGTCCAGGACGAGGCGGGACATGGTCTCTACCTGTACTCGGCAGCCGAGACCCTGGGTGTGAGACGGAACGACCTTCAGGAGCTGCTCCACCAGGGGAAGCACAAGTACTCGTCCATCTTCAACTATCCCACTCTCACCTGGGCCGACATGGGAGCCATCGGTTGGCTCGTCGACGGCGCGGCCATCACCAACCAGGTGATGCTGACCCGATGCTCCTACGGTCCCTACGCCCGGGCGATGGTCCGCATCTGCAAGGAGGAGTCATTCCACCAGCGTCAGGGCTACGAGATCCTGATCAGGCTGTGCAACGGCACTCCCGAGCAGAAAGCGATGGCGCAGGACGCCCTGAACCGGTGGTGGTGGCCGTCCTTGATGATGTTCGGCCCCAACGACTCCGACTCCACCCACTCCGAGCAGTCGATGGAGTGGAAGATCAAGCGGGTCTCCAACGACGACCTCCGTCAGCAGTTCGTCGACATGACCGTTCGCCAGGCCGAGTACCTCGGTCTCGAGATCCCGGATCCCGAGCTCGCCTGGAACGAGGAGCGTGGCCACTACGACTTCGGTGAGATCGACTGGGAGGAGTTCTGGAGGGTCGTCAAGGGGAACGGCCCGATGAGCCGGGATCGCATCGAGCACAAGACCCGCGCCTGGAATGATGGCGCCTGGGTCCGGGAGGCGGCCATCGCCCACGCCGCCAAGAAGACGGCCACGGCCGCATAGGAGCACACGATGACCTACGACGTCCCGGTCGCTCCTGGCGAGAAGCCCGAGCTCGAAGAGTTCGTCGAAGGAGCAGCCGACGGTTGGCCGATGTGGGAGGTGTTCGTTCGTGCCCGACGCGGGATATCCCACGTCCACATCGGCAGCCTGCACGCCGCCGACGCCCGAACCGCCCTGCAGAACGCCCGCGACGTATACACCCGTCGCGGCGAGGGGATCAGTGTCTGGGTGGTGCCCAGCTCGGAGGTGCACGCCTTCGAGCCTGAAGCTGCTGCCGAGTACGTGGAGGCCAACGAGAAGGTCTACCGGCTGGCGACCACCTATGAGATTCCCGACGAAGTGGGGCAGATGTGATGTCTGATCCGATCGTCAGCTCCACCCCTCAGGGCATGCCTGATGTCGCGATGGAGCCACACCTGCGACAGCTGGTGTCGCACGCCGACGACAACCTGGTCCTCGCTCAGAGGCTGGGGGAGTGGATCTCGAACGCTCCTGACCTGGAGATCGACATCGCCCTCGCCAACATCGCACTGGACCATCTCGGTGTCGCTCGCGCCCTCTACACCCATGCCGGTGAGATCGAGGGCAGAGGAAGCAGTGAGGACGACTTCGCCATGAGACGCACCGAGCGGGAGTACCTCAACCTCCTGATCGTGGAACAGCCCAACGGGGACTTCGCCCACACCATCCTCAGACAGTTCTTCTTCGACGTCTACCAACGACTGTTGTGGGCTGACTTGACCGGGTCCGACGACCCGACCCTGGCCGGAATCGCCGCCAAGGCCGCCAAGGAGACCGCCTACCACTTCGAGTTCTCCAGCAGTTGGGTCGTGCGTCTCGGTGACGGGACCGACACCTCCAAGAGGAAGGCTCAGGCTGCGGTCGACGCGCTCTGGAGTTTCACCGCCGAGCTGTCGGGGCCATATGAGCAGGCGTGGCGACGGATCGTGGACGAGTTACTCGACGAAGCCGGCCTCACCATTCCCGAGGACCCATACCAACGCACCGGTGGTCGCGACGGCTACCACACCGAGCATCTTGGGGTTCTCCTCGCCGAGATGCAGTGGATGGACCGCACCTACCCGGGATCGCAATGGTGACCGTGACGACCGATATGCGATCGGCCGTCGCCAGGGTGGCCGACCCCGAGATCCCGGTGTTGACCATCGACGACCTGGGGATTCTCCGCTCCGTCGACACCGACGGCGATCGGGTAGTGGTGACCATCACCCCCACGTACTCGGGATGTCCGGCCATGCGCCAGATCTCCGACGACATCGGCGCCGCGCTGCGCAAGGAAGGCGTCGACGATTTCGAGATCGAGACCACCCACAGCCCGGCTTGGACGACCGACTGGATCAGTGAAGAGGGTCGACGCAAGCTGGCGGACTTCGGGATCGCACCGCCCACGGCCGAGCACGAGGTCCTCTGCCCCCGTTGTGCCCGGGCCAACCCGCGCATGGTGGCCCGGTTCGGTTCCACTGCCTGCAAGGCGCTCATGGTCTGTGACTCCTGCGGGGAGCCCTTCGACTACTTCAAGAGATTCTGATGAGTGAGCTCGCGTTCCATGAGCTGCGGGTGGTCGAGGTGACGCCACTCACCGACGAGTCGGTGACGATCACGTTCGACGTCCCCTCCGAGCTTGCCGACACGTTCTCCTATCTCCCGGGGCAGCACGTCACCATCCGACAGTTCATCAACGACCGGGACATCCGACGCTCCTATTCGATCTGTGCGCCGGCCAACTCGGGAAAGCTGAGGGTGGGGGTGAAGAGACTTCCCGGTGGGGTGTTCAGCACCCACGCCACCAGCCAGCTCGTCGCCGGCGATGTGCTCGACGTGATGCCTCCCGTGGGCGAGTTCATCATCGACATCGATCCCGATCGGCCTCGCAAGGCGGTCGCAATCGCGGCCGGCTCGGGAGTCACGCCGGTCCTCTCGTTGATCTCGACATCCCTGGAGATGGAGCCACAGGCCACCTGGACGCTCCTGTACGGGAACCGCACTGCCAACTCGGTGATGTTCCTCGATGAGCTCGAGGGTCTCAAGGACCGCTTCCATCCGCGCTTCCAGCTCTTCCACATCCTCAGTCGGGAGGGGTCGGACGTCCCTCTGCTCTCGGGACGCATCGACGATCAGAAGATCCGGACCATCCACGACCGCCTCCTGGGGAAGCAGCCAGTCGATGGCTGGTACCTGTGTGGCCCGTACGACATGGTGATGATGGCTCGGGACACTCTGGCTGAGCTAGGCGTGCCCGAAGAGAGGGTCCACGACGAGCTCTTCTTCGCCGGGCCGCTGGATGAGTCGAAGCTGCCTCCGGAGCCACCACCCGGCGAGGGGAGCGTCGACCTGACGGTGATCCTGGACGGTCGAGCCGTCGACACCCGGATGAGCCCGGAGACGTCGATTCTCGACGCCGCCCTGAGGGTGCGGTCCGAGCTGCCGTTCTCGTGCAAGGGCGGGATGTGCGCCAGCTGCAAGGGAAGGATCGAAGAGGGCGAGGTGACGATGGACAAGAACTACGCCCTCGTCGACTCCGAGGTCGACCAGGGCTACGTCCTCACCTGCCAGTCCCATCCGCTGACTGACCGCGTCGTCGTCCGGTACGACCATCGCTGATGGTCACCACCCGCAACACCCGTGACGACGTGATCGAGGCCGCCGGCCGGCTCTTCGCCGACCGTGGCTATCACGGAACTTCGATGCGGGACCTCGGCAAGGAGCTGGGGCTGCTCGGGTCGTCCCTTTACGCCCATGTCTCGTCGAAGCAGGACTTGTTGGTCGGGGTGGTGGCGGAAGGAGCCCGGCTCTTCGAGGGCTCGGCCGACACCGCGCTGGCGGTAGAGGGCTCCGCATCCGACCGGTTGAGGACCCTGGTCGGCGGGCATGTCGACGTGGTGATCGACAACATCGAAGTCGCCCGTACTTTCCTCAACGAGGCGCGCATGCTCGATCCCGAGCATCGGAAGCGAATCCTCGACGCCAGAGATCACTATGAAGGGGCGTTCCGTGAGGTGATTCGGCAGGGTGTGGCCGACGGCTCGTTTCGCCCCGATGTGGATCCCAAGATCTCGTCGATCTTCATACTCTCGGTGCTCAACGCCATCGAGAGGTGGTACGACCTCGAGGGCACGTTGGATCGCGCGAGCCTGGTCGACGCCATGTTTGGCTTTTTCCTGGCAGGGCTGAGCTGAACCCGACAAAGGGGTAGCCCACAAGCGAACCCGGGGTTCGCCAGCTCATATCCGGTACGAATCCGCTCATCTTGAGTCCATGGCACGCCGCGCGAGGGAGACTATGACTCAAATTAGGCACTTTCCCCCATGCCAATGGGCCGCCTATTGACTACTCCTTGACGAAATATGGTGTTCGAGGCTCCCCTACAATCCATTGCTGACGTGAGCGACCTGGTCGAGCGAGAAGTCCAACTGTCCATTCTCGACAACTTGGTCGCCGAGCCGGTCGATTCCGGCTCCGTCGTTCTCCTCTCCGGGGAAGCAGGGTTCGGCAAGACCTCGCTCCTCAATAGATTCACCAGCAAACTCGACCACCGCTACACGGTTCTGTGGGCCTCATGTGAGCCAATCGGTGTGCCCGCCGCCTTCGCACCTCTGTACGACCTCCTCGACGCCCTCCCCGACCGTCTGCGAGACGACGTTCTCTCGAGTGCGGGACGCCCCGCGGTGAACGCCGGGATGCTGGACCTCCTCAAGAACGATCGTGCAGTGCTGATCCTGGAGGACATGCATTGGGCGGATGAGGCCACGCTTGGGCTCGCCCGCTACCTCGGAACGCGGATCGCGCCGACACGTAGCTCTCTCATCATCACCTATCGATCCGAAGAAGTGGATCCGACGCATCCCCTGCGTCTGGTGACCGCTGACCTCGGTCGTGCCGCGGTACGAATCGAACTTCCCGCACTCTCCGAAGATGGCGTCAGACAGATGGTTTCGGGCGAGGGACTGGATCCCGGGAAGATCCATGCAGCCACGCTGGGCAATCCCTTCTTCGTCGAGCAGCTCATTCGCCAGCCAGACCTGGAGCTACCGCCTTCGATCGAGGACGCCATCCTCGCCAGCGTCAGCCGATTGCCCCCAGATACCCACGAGATGCTCCACATGGTGGCGCTCAGCCCCGATGGGCTCCCTCTCGATCTGGTGCTGAGCCAGGGCCCGACGGACGGACTCGACTTGGCGATCCGCCGTCGCATCCTCGAGTCATCAGGCGGTCAGGTCCGATGCCGCCATGACCTGATCAGGGAGACATTGGAGCGGTCGATACCACCCGCTCTCGCCAGATCCCTCCATCTCAGGGTGCTCGACGCGCTGGAGGAATCCGACGGACCAGTCGACGTCACCAAGCTGGCACATCACAGTGTCGGCGCCGGTGACGGGGAGCGTGCCGTGCGCTACTCGCTGCGCGCGGCGCGGGAAGCTGCCCAGGGGGGAGCCCATCGGCAGGCTGCCGCCCACTACTCCAACGCGCTTGGCTTTCGATCCTCGATGGAGCGGCCGACCTTGCTGGACACCCTCCTTGCCGCAGCCAGGGAGCAGTGCCTCATCAACGAGTTCGACATCGCCACCGAGTTCGCCGGAGAGAGGGTTGCATTATTCGACGACTCGGTGGAGGTCTCCAGGGCCCGAGCGTGGCTCGCCTACTTCGAGTCGAGGAAGAACCACATGGAGGCGGCCAAGTCCAATGCGCACGCAGCCTTGGTGGGATTGGCGGGGCTGCGCCAAAGCGAGGAGAGAGCCCTTGCGCTCACCGTCCTCGCCTGGGTGGCGACCATGGAGGCCGAGTTCGCCGAGTCAGTCGACTATGGCGAGCAGGCGATCGCCGAGGCCCGGGCGGCCAACTCGATCGACGTCGAGGTCCACGCCGCCACCATGACTGGCGGAGCACGTTGCGCCCTCGGCGACATCTCCGGCCTTGCCCAAATGGAGAAGGCTGCCGCCACGGCAATCGCAGAGGAGTGCGTCGAGACGGCGGCACAGGCCCTGAACTGGCTGGCTTGGACGTCTTACTGGGGACTCCGCCTCGACGAATCCCGCCGGTGGCTCGAGAAACAGATCGAGTACACCGCTCCTCGTGAGCTCGACGCTTGGTACATCTCGGGTATGACCACGCTCGCCAGCATCGATGTCGCGTCTGGGCGCTGGGCCGAGGCCGAGGTCGGGATCGAGGTCTTGTTGGGTCAGAGGACCTGCCTGATGACCGAGGTCGAGGCATTGAGCACGGCGGGGCAGTTGAGGGCGCGCCAGGGTCATCCGGATGCGCTGGATCTGATCGCTGAGGCTCTGGATCGAGTCGGGGAGGGGGCAACGTTCGGCTCCCGAGCGACGGTGACGGCGCTCGCGCTGGAGGGAGCGTGGCTGGGGCTGATCGGCGTGGAGACGGCAGCGGCTCTATACGAGGAGTTGTGTGCATCGCCGATGCTGAGCCATGACCCCTATGGTCGCGCTCGCGTCGCATTCTGGGCACACCGTCTCGGGCTCGACCCGCCAGGCGGTGTGATCCCCGGGGCGATCGGCTTGGAGCTCGAGGGACGATCGGCCGAGGCTGCGGAGAAATGGGAGCGGCTCGGCTTCCCGGTCGAGAATGCCTTGACCAAGGCGGGCCTACCCGACGCCGACCTCGACTCCATATTCTCCGAGCTCGCTCGACTGGGCGCTGACGGGGTGGCTCGTGCGCTGCGTCGCGATCTGCAGCGCAGTGGTGTCAAGGGAGTCCCGCGAGGAGAGCGATCGGCTACGAGGGAGAACCCTGCCCGGCTCACCACCCGTCAGGCCGAGGTGCTCACCCTGATCGCTACCGGCCTCTCGAACGCTGACATCGCCGAGGAGCTCTTCATCTCTGAGAAGACGGCGGGTCACCATGTCTCGGCAGTGCTCACCAAGCTGAACGTCTCGAGCCGGCTCCAGGCGGCAGCGTGGGCGACGGCAAACGGGTGGGGAGTGGCCGGCTCGAATGGAGGGGACGAGTCCCCAGTCGACAATGGGGACAAATCCCTACAGACCCGAGACTGATCCATAGGGATCGAGTGCCGGGCGGGCAACGATTTGGGCAGTTCGCCCGATGTGGTCCAGCAGACGCATTCGTACTTTCACCGTGACGGGCATGAGCCCATCACGACGAAGGAGCGTCCTATGCGACTTTATGCCAGCAACGCCCGCACCTCGAGGTCGGCGCGCCGATTAGCGATGGCCCAGCGCCCCATCAGTGGTCTCGAGCCAGGGCTCGGGCCGGTTCGGCCTTCACGACCGAACCGGTCGAGTGTGATCTCGTTGTGGCTGAGCAGCGGACTGAAGCGTCTCCAGCCGGCTTGGGCGGTGCTCCGCGCCCGGAAGCGACCGTTCGTGGTCCCGTCCCCTCCAGAGCCCACCATCCGTCTGGTCTCCTCGGAATGAGCAGGGAGCCGCGAGGCCGAAATAGGGAATTCCACCGATGTGCCCGGCTGGCCGGGCTTCTACCTTCGGTGGCAGCGGCCCGATAGGGGCGAGAGACGCAGGGAGCGTGCAATGCCATTGTTCATGGACGTACACACCATCGAAGGAGGGGTGAGCGCAGCCGACGTCGCCGGCGCCCACGAAAGGGACCTGGAGACCCAGGGCCGATACGGCGTCGACTACAAGCGCTATTGGGTCGACGAAGAGGCGGGGAAGATCTTCTGTCTCGTCGAGGCAGCGAGCGCCGAGGCGGCGAACACCGTGCACCGGGAGGCTCATGGCTTGGTCGCCGACGAGATCTACGCCGTCGGAGAGTTCAGCTAGTAGGGAGATGTCATGAGAAGAACTCTGATCACGATGGCGACTCTGTTGGTCATGGTCCTGGCCACGGTCGCTCAGGCCTCCGGACCCGGTTCGGAGTTAGCCCAGGTGCGGAGAGCAACCGCCAAGGCCCACGATGTTGGCCAGGCCGAGGCCGCAGGTTATGAGTCGTTCCTCGACTGCTTCGACTCGGCGGCGGGTGGCATGGGCCAGCACTATGTCGACCTGGGATCGCTCGACAGCGTGGTGAACCCGCTCCATCCCGAGGCCATGGTCTACGAAGTGCGGCCCAATGGCAGGCTCAAGCTGGTGGCGGTCGAGTACATCGTCCCCAACGCCTCTCCACCCGCCGGGCAGACCAGTCCCCCACAGCTGTTCGGCCAGCCCTTCCACCTCAACGTAAGTCTCAATGTCTGGGTTCTTCATGCCTGGATCTGGCAGGCGAACCCAAGCGGGATGTTCGAGGACTTCAACCCCAACGTCGGGGCCTGCCCCGACAACTGAGACCCCCGCCCACCGCACGCCATCGGCTCGCCTTCCTCTACGATGGGGCGGGAGGGTTGAGCTGAACTCGAGAAGAGGCGAACCCGGGGTTCGCCAGCTCATATCCGGTACGAATCCGCTCATGTTCAGGCCGGGCCACAAGCGGTGTCATCTGCCCCGGGCGTGACTAGCGCAGCCCTAGGGCCATCCCTGATGATGCGCCCTGAGCTCGTTGACCTCCTCGATGGTCGACGGGCCCCATGTCCGGGTGGGCACCGGATGCTCGAGACGGGCCAGCTCTAGGTCGTCACGGGTGAAGCCGACAGGCTCGGTGATCGGGTCGATCCCGTAGAGCCGGGCCGCGTTCCAGCCCAGGATCTTGGCCTTGGCGCTTCTGGTCAGGGGTGGGTAGCCGAACCTCGTTTGCATCTCCTCCGGGATCTGGAAAGCCCGAAATGCCTCGATCTGGCCTTGGGGTGACCCGTAGAAGATGGAGTCGGTGCCCCAGAGGATGTTCTCCTCACCAAAGGCGACCAGGAGCTTGCCCATGACATGGGCCGCCTCGTCGGGTCGGCGGAGCAGGTGCCACCAGGTGGACCCGAGTTCGGCGTAGACATTCCCACCGGGGCCGATGCCGGCATCCTGCACCGATTTGACCAGGCGATTCACCCCCAGGCCTGCGGCCGCCTCGGTGTACGGGCCCTCACGAGACGCCACCTCGAACCCCGAGTGGTAGACGACGAAAGAGACGTCGGGGTGGGCCCTGGCCGCCGGGCCGATGTCGACCGGGGAGCCATACCTCGCCCGATTGGAGAGACCCTTGTGCACGAACAGGATCGGAGTACCGATCGTGACCAGATGGCTGAGGAACAGGTCTCCTACCTGGGCGAGGGTCGGATCGTGGTCGTCGAGCCACCAGTGGATGTTGGAGGGGAAATGGGTGAACGTCTTCCATCCCGCAACCCGGTTCTCCTCGACGGTGCGCGTCATCTCGTCCAGCACCGACTCGATCGGAGCGGTTTGGGGAAGTGCCAGGGCGTTGACCACCACTCTCTCGTCTCCAGACAGCGCCCTAACCAGCTGACGAGTCTCCTCCATGACCTCGTTGGACAGTGGGCTTCCTTCGGGGTTGATGGGGAGCCCGGACAGGGCCGTCATCGTGGTGTCGGAGCGGATGAAGAGCTCCTCCAGGAAATGATTGGTGGCGAAACAGGCACGTGGGTCGTCTTCCTCGTCACATCTGGCCTGGGGGAATTGGCTGCCCCAGAACCAATCGCCACGGGTGGAGGGATCGAGGTCGTACTCGAGGAGATGGCCCTGGACATCGAAGACGAACTCGGCCGGGCCAATGATGGCCCTCGCCGCATCGGTGTCGAGCCTCGACTCGGGGTCGAACGGGTAGAACAAGCCCGGCTTCGCTCCGGTGGCTGCGGAAACAGCACCGTCGATGGACGCAAGGCAGATCGCCAGGGCGCTGGCAGAGCGGAGGAACTCCCTCCGGCTCAGCCCGGTTCGGCGAATCGCCTCGTCTATCCCGGCCCGGGCTGCGCGCTCGGCCTCAAGCCTGCGAGGTGTGACTGGTTCGGGGTCGTACTCGCCGTTCGAGCACTGCCCGAACTCGATCGGCAGGCCCGGGTCCTCGTCGCGCCAGCGAATCGCCATCCCATCAGTCTGGCATCAGCACAGGCGAGGGGGCCCAGGCAGCCAGCTACGACTCGCTCGGGTGTGCCTAGTCCGGAGTCCGTTGAGTCTGGCTGAGGAGGCCCCAGGCGATGAGCCCGATGAGCAGCCCGGTCAGAATCGGATGTATCACATCTAGTCGATGGCTCAATCCCAGGTCCTCGAGTGAGAAAGCTGGTGTCCCCATCGCTGACGTGCACCGCTCCCAGCTGGACATGCCGCCCACATCGGCGCAGCCGGTCGGAAACAAGAACAGAAAGGAGGCGATCGTCGCCGCAAGCCCAATCACCACGGAAGAGACCGTCACGGTGGTTCTAGACATCTCATCAGAAGATATCTGACCTTCTCGCGCTCGATACCTCGAATCGTCGAGCATGAGTGTGACTTGCCCCCCGACCGCCCATGACGCCGGTCAGCGGAGAACGGCCGCGCGGCGCATCACCGTGTCGCGCTCTCGTTGTTCGACCGGCTCGAATCCTCGAGCTTCGTAGATGTGCCTCGGTCCGCGGTAATGACCAGGGTCGCCTTCATCGGGTTCGTTGTAGGGGTATCCCTCGATCCACTCCGCGCCGCGGTCGGTCGCGTCGTCGATGACCCTGTCGAGCAGCCTCGCGGACAAGCCATGGCGCCGATACGGCGGAGCGATGATGAAACAGGACACGCCAATCACCGAGGCTGGATCAGGCCCATCGGGATCGATCATTCGATACATGCCGTAGTTGGAGCGCGGCGACGCGTTGACCCAACCCGCAGGCGTCCCGTCAACGTAGGCGAGATACCCGTAGGTACCACCGTTGCTGAGCCGGTCGACCATGGTCGCCCGCACTTCTCGCCATGGACGCTCGGGGTTCTCGTCAGTGGCCGGAAGATGAGGCTCGAGGCAATAGCAGGACGCCCAGTCCGGATTTCCGGCAAATGCGTCATGGTCAAAAAAGTTGATCCAATCGTCGATGCGGGGCTGTGAGACCGGGTGAATGGTGACCTCACCGATGTGACTGAGCCGCTTGGTGTCGCCAGTGAGCCGTACGTTTGCTTCCGCGTAGTTTCGGGCATAGTTGCGTAGCGCCTCTTCGGGATACGGCCAGTCATGACTCTCCCGGGCGTGGTCCACGAATCGATCAGCGACTACGTCGACACTGTCGCCTTCGACTCTCGCATCACCAGCGAAACACTCCATCCACAAGTCTGTTGTGGCCATAGATGTTCACCGTATCAATGGTTGCACCAACTGTTGATCGTGAGTCCGTGCCTACCTCCCTGAGTGCATCAAACGCCGGTATGTGACCGACGAGGACGGCGGAATTGACGAGCTCGTGGTCCTGAGCCCCCGCATTGGCCTGTGTTCTGGTGCTCGGGTTCTCACCTAACGCATGGAGCCTGCGAGCGGGGCTACCAACCAGCCGACGACTCGCGGTTCCCGGTCCTACCATCAAACGGCGATGGCGGGCAAGCGGGCGGATAGCAGCGGCGAAAACGCGCCCAGAGTGTGCCGACTCAAACCTGGCAGGCCGATCGCTATGTCCGGCTGAGATGAGTTGTGAGTGGAAGGCTTCTCGAGACGAGATGAGATGTGTGCGAGCGGACGGAGTTGCCCTACACGATGAAGCTAGCGAAGCCCAGTGCGAGGCCGAGGGCGATCAAGTTCAAGTCACCTATTCCCACACCAACGGCGGCTAGGACTAGTACCACAACGGCAGCCGCGAGCAGGAGCTTGGACGTTCCCCATTTGCTGGCCATGCTGTCTCCTTCCACCTCCCCTAGGGGAATGGTAGGAATGGCCCGGTCGGGAACTTGGATTTCACCCGCGGGGCTCTGTGGAAGCCATCGCTTGGTCTCTGATTCTCTGGTGACCAGTTTCCCGTGACGCCAGTGGTGTCAGGAAGCGGTACCGAACCGACAAGCGCTCCTGCCAGGCTGATCCGATCGTCCTCGTCGTCTGCGATGATCGGAGCTCGATGACCGAGGAGTCGAAGTGGGACAACCTGAGTCGGAGCTGCACAATAT
>Ga0299907_10000953_pt1 | contig 15576 bp, 15 predicted proteins | sample RVTome_16_FD_198680 | JGI IMG/M metagenome (GOLD analysis project Ga0299907, IMG submission 198680) | Soil microbial communities from uranium-contaminated site in the Upper Colorado River Basin, Wyoming, United States - RVT152D67 (version 2) ...
GGGGCAGCGGCGCCGACGATGCAGAGCCGAGGGGGGTGGCCAATGCAGCTGCGGTGATCTCCGATGGTGAGATCCGGGGGGTGTACCACAAGGTGTTGTTGCCCAACTACGGGGTGTTCGACGAGGACCGGTACTTCGTGGAGGGTGCCGATGCCGACCGCATCTGGGATATCGAGGGTGTCCCGGTGGGGGTCTCGGTGTGCGAGGACATCTGGTTGCCCGATGGGCCACCGTCCCGGCAGGCTGCAAACGGTGCCCGGGTCCTGCTCAACATCAATGCATCGCCTTTCCATCGGGGGAAGGCCGCCGAGAGGGAGGAGATGCTCTCCGCCCGGGCTCGGGCCGGGGGAGCGTCGGTGATCTATCTCAACCTCGTCGGGGGACAGGACGAGCTTGTCTTCGACGGTGCCTCGGTGGCCATCGGGCGTGACGGCCAGCTACTGCACCGGTCCCCCCAGTTCGAGGAGGACTTCTTCGTAGTGGATGTCCCGGTCGGAGATGAGTCGGTGACCGGGGGTGGTATCGCTCCGCTACTCGAACCGACTGAGGAGATCTACCGAGCTCTCACTGTCGGTCTCGGTGACTATTGCCGGAAGAACGGGTTCGACCGAGTGGTCATCCAGCTTTCCGGTGGCATCGATTCGGCGGTGACCGCTGCGATCGCCCATGACGCTCTCGGTTCCGACTCGGTGTGGTCGATAGGCATGCCGTCTCGTTTCTCGTCCCAGCACTCGATCGAGGATGCCCGGACCCTGGCCGAGAATCTCGGCATCCGGTTCGACGTGGCGCCGATCGATGGGATCTATTCCGCCTACCTCGAGACGTTGGATGAGATCTTCGCGGGAACCGAGTTCGGCGTCGCCGAAGAGAACCTCCAGGCACGGGCCCGGGGGGCGATCGTCATGGCGATCTCGAACAAGTACGGGCCCATGGTCCTGGCCACCGGGAACAAGTCGGAGATGGCGGTCGGCTACGCCACTCTGTACGGAGACATGGTCGGGGGCTACTCGGTCTTGAAGGATGTCTTCAAGGGTGTCGTCTACGAGCTGGCTCGATGGCGCAACAAGACCGAGCAGGTCATTCCACAGAACACCATCGACAAGCCGCCATCGGCCGAGTTGAGACCAGGGCAGAGGGACTCCGACTCACTTCCTCCCTACGAACTTCTTGATGCCATTTTGGAGCGGTACATCGAGGACGACATGGGTGTCGCCGAGATCATCGCCGACGGATACGACGGGGAGACCGTGCATCGGGTTGCCCGTATGGTCGATGCCAACGAGTACAAACGACGTCAGTCGGCTCCCGGGGTGAAGATCACGACAAAGGCATTCGGGAAAGATCGACGTCTCCCCATCACCAATCACTACCGACCCTCGGCTTCGTGATCACCGAAGTCCTCATCAACGGTGCACCATCGGACGGCAAGATCCCGGTGACAGACTCGTCGGTGCTCCGCGGGGACGGTTGTTTTGAGGTCCTTGCCAGCTACGGCGGCCGTCCTTTTGCCCTCGATCAGCACGTCGACCGGCTGGGTAGAAGTGCGGCGGCACTTGGCATCGAGCTGCCGCCTCGGTCCCAGATGATGGGATGGATCGAGAAGGCCGCTTCTGATGTCGGTGACGGATACGTGCGCATCGTCGTCACCCGCGGTTCCGACGTCGCCGGTGTCGACGATCCCTCGAACGTGGTGGTCTTCGCACACACCGCAGACCGGGGCCGGGCGCCGGGTCGTCTCCTTCCGGTGGAGGCTCCCTGGCATGCCGCAGGCGTCCAATGGGACCTCGCCGGCGCCAAGGTGCTTTCGTACGCTCCGAACATGGCTGCGACCAGAAGAGCACGAGCCGAAGGTTTCGAGGATGCGCTTCTCGTAACGACCGAGAACGTGATCCTCGAAGGTCCCACTTTCTCTGTCGGCTGGGTGGTGGACGGCGTCCTGGAGACACCAGGTCTGGAACTGGGGATCCTTGACTCGATAACCAGAAGAGTGGTGCTCGACATAGCGTCCGGTCTCGGGATCCAGGTGGTACAAGGCCGCTGGACTCAGGGTCGTTTCGACCAAGCGTCTGAAGTCGCCGCCTGGTCGACGGTACGGGAAGTGCAGCCGGTGGAAGCCATCGGCGAGCGCACATGGCAGCCGGGACCGGTCACACAACGACTCGGCGAAGCGTTTGCCGATCGTATCCGTCGCGGTGATTGGTAATCGTCAGTGGCCCGTTCACAAATTTGTGGCGTTTTCCCGGCCCTCGACGACACGCCCAGTGTTTGGGAAACAGACCACTTGGGAACCTCGCGGCACTAGCGTTTCGTTTGCTGATCATGAGAAATCGATGGATTGCCGTCTCCGCTGTGCTCGCGCTGATCGTTGTCGCCTGCGACGGAGATGATCCGGAGCTGTCCACGGACTCCACCATTGTCACCGGGTCGACCAACACTCAGCCGGCGACCGGGGGAGCAACGACCACCACACCGGGTGGCGACGGAACCTCTCCATCCACGAGTCTCGCTGGAGAGCAGGTTTCGGACTACGAAGTGGTCAATGAAATCGAGAACGACAACGGGGTGGAACGCCATTTTGTGATCCCCAACGGGGCCTACACGGACGTGGACCTCGAGAACTTCGTGATCGGCCTCATCGACGAGCAACCTGATCTCCACGGAGCACAGATCTTCGACGATGCCGCCGCGGCGGAGGCTTTCCTGGTTCCCCAGGCAGATCGCACCCCTGAAGAACAGGAGCTCCTCGACCGTCACTGGTTCGTGACTCTCACCGGTCGTGCCCGCCTCGACTATCGCGGACCGTTCTCCGAGTTCACCGGCGGAGCCATCGGAAGCTGAAATATCGCCGTCGGGGTGGGTGGTGTGGTTTGGGCTGCATGGTGTTGCGTTAGCCGCTACCGGGTGCAGCGGGCACGCCATTGCGGAGTCCAATGAGCTAACGCCCCGCGGAGCCTGTGTTAGATGAGCGCTGACGCCAGCAGCAGGAATCCGCCGAAACCGACGGTGTCGGTGATCAGAGTCAGAAAGATCGACGAAGCCAGCGCGGGGTCGAGGCCAAGCGTGCGGAGAATGACCGGAATGCCACTCCCTGCCAGCGCACCGACGATCAGTACGACGCATGCCGACACACTGACGACCATGGCGACCTGAAGCGGCTCCTCGGATTTGAAAATACCGGCCTCGATCAGTAGCCAGCAGACCACACCGGACAGAAATCCGATGGCCAACCCGTTGAGGACGCCGACGCCGGTCTGTCTGGCCAGAATCCCCCGGACCTGCGCGGTGGGGACGTCATCGGAGGCCAGCGAACGGATCATCACCGCGAGACTCTGGTTGCCCCCGTTCCCACCCAGCAGCGCCACGATCGGCATCAAGGCCGCCAACACCGGCTCGCTTCTGATGATTCCGGTTTGAGCCTCGATCACGAGGGCCACGACCAGAGCCAGCAGGAGATTCACCCCTAGCCATGGCACGCGGACGCGGAACGAGATAGTCACGCCGGTGTAGACCGTTTCGGCGATACCGGCGCCGACTGCCGCGGCGAAATCCTCCGACGCCTCGTCCTGAATCGCCTCGATAACGGCGTCCGTGGTGACCATGCCCACCAGGTGTTCGTGTTCGTCGACGACCGGGATGCCGAACAGGTGGTAACGCTGGGCGAGCTCGGCCACCTCCTCCCGGTCGATGAGAGTGCCCACCGATATCGGGTCTGCGACCATCACATCTGCCAGCGGGGCTCCCGGGCGACGAAAGACCAGGTCGCGGAAGGAGATGACACCCTTCAGGTGGTCCTCGTCGTCGACCACGTAGACGTAGGACAGGTCCTCGTATTCCTCGCGAAGCTGTCGGATTCGCTCGATGGCCTCGCCGGTGGTCAGACCCAGGGGGAGAGCGGCGATCTCGGTCGTCATCAGCCCGCCCGCCGTGTCGGGGGGATAGGAGAGGAGGCCGCGGACTTCGTCCTCGGCGTCGTCGGACATCGCAGCAAGGACGTCCTCGGTTGCCTCGTCGTCCAGCTCGCCGATCAGGTCGGCGGCAGCCTCGCTGGGCATCTCGTTGAGGGCAGCCGCCAGCTCTGCCAGCGGGTACTGCTCGAGCAGTTCGACTGCCAGCTCCGGGGCTATCTCCTCGAGGATCTCCGCCGCCTGCGATGCTGGCAAGTCCGAGAGGAGTTGGGCGGCATCGGTCTCGGCGAGCTGTTCGATGATGTCGGCGGCATCGTTGGGGGTGGCGTCGACGAGGGCTTCCCACGCCTCGCGATTGGCGTCGATGAGGTCGGCAACCTGCTCGTGGTCGCGGCGCGCCACCGTGAGCAGTTGTCGGGCTAGTTGGCGGGGGCTTCTAAGTCGAAGTCTCATTCTGACCCCGGATGCGATGGACCGGGGTCAGGCTACATCGCATCACGGCCGGCCCCTGGATTGCAGGCTGTGGCCGCCGGGGCAGGGTCCTACGATTCCTGTCAGGCTTCGTAGGGTCGGACTGACTTCACTCTGACAGTCATGGTTCCCACCGGAGCCTGATACTCGATTTCGTCGTCGACCGATCGACCCAACAGTGCAGAGCCCAGCGGACTCTCGGGTGAGGCGAGAACGAGCCCGGCGACCTTGTTCTCCTGAGATGCGACAAAGTACTCTATCTCGTCGCCGTCGGAATCGACCACGGTGACCACGGAGCCGATCTCGACCTTGCCGGTGTCCTCCACGTCTCGCACCTCGGCGGTGTGGATGAGATGCTCAAGCTTGCGGATACGTGCCTCCATGAGCCCCTGATCGTTCTTGGCGGCGTCGTAGTCGGCGTTCTCACGCAGGTCCCCATGTGAGCGCGCCTCGGCGATGCGTTCCTCGATCTCTCGTCGCCCCTCTGTCTTCAGCTGCTCGAGCTCACCCTGGAGCTTGTCGAGCGCGGCTGGAGTTAGGAACGTGGTTTGCTCGGGCATCGGAACGAGGAAGGATATGCAGGAGCTGTGTCTACCTGAACCCCGATCTCGCCTTCAGGTTTGGGCCCAACAGGCCCCGGGGCATGTGCCGGCTGTGGCGAGACCCCCTATCTCAAGCTGATCACCCAGATGTTGGGGGACCGCATGATCGTGGCCAACGCCACAGGTTGTTCCTCGATCTATGGCGGCAACCTGCCCACCACGCCATGGACCTCCAATGGGGCGGGCCAGGGCCCGGCATGGTCCAACAGCCTCTTCGAGGACAATGCGGAGTTCGGCTTAGGTATGCGTCTCGCCCTCGAGGCCCGACGCGACGACGCGGTGCTGCTGGTGACGGCACTCGCTCCGGAGCTGGGCCGATTGGCCGTCGAGATTCTCGACGTCATCGAGAACCCCGATTACTCGGATGTCGATGCCATGGTCACGCGTCAGCGGAGCCTGGTCGTCGAACTGAAACGGAAGCTGACCGGCATGGAAGGACCGCTCCCCCGAAGACTCGAAGGTGTAGCCGACTCGTTGGTCGAGACCAGCGTCTGGATTGTCGGCGGGGACGGCTGGGCATACGACATCGGGTTCGGCGGGCTCGACCACGTGCTTGCTTCGGGTCGGGACATCAACATCCTGGTCCTCGACACCGAGGTCTACTCGAACACCGGCGGTCAGGCTTCGAAGGCCACTCCGCGGGCTGCGATCGCCAAGTTCGCCTCCGGGGGAAAGACCACCGGTAAGAAGGATCTCGGGCAAATCGCCATGTCGTACGGCGACGTTTATGTCGGCCAGATCGCCATGGGTGCCAATCCGACCCAGACGGTCAAGACCATCGCCGAGGCCGAAGCCCATCGCGGGGTCTCCCTGGTCATCGCCTACAGCCCATGTGTTGCTCACGGGTACGACATGACCCATCAACTCAGTCATCAAAAGGTGCGGCGGACTCGGGATACTGGCCGCTGTACAGGTACGACCCCGCCCGGGAGACAGCGGGCCAACCGGGTTTGCGACTGGACAGCAAAAAGCCAACGATCCCATTCAAGGAGTTTGCATCCACCGAATCCAGGTTCGCGATGCTGGGTCGTTCCGATCCGGAGAGTGCGGAGAGGCTGATGCAGCGAGCACAGAGGGACATCGACGATCGTTGGTTCCTCTATGAGCAGATGGTGGATGTGCACCGGACCGCCGAGTATGTGGAGGTGGAGGAATGAGTGTCGACCTGTCAACCCGGTACCTGGGCTTGGACCTGGCCCATCCGGTCATGCCATCGGCCTCACCACTCACCGGTGACGTGGATCACATTCACTCTCTGGTCGAAGCCGGGGCTCCCGCCGTGGTGCTACCGAGCCTTTTCGAGGAGCAGATCGAGCACGACGCGATGGCAGTCCGCCGGCCGACGGCTTTTTCCGCAGCTCGACGACTACAACACCGGCCCCGAGGACTATCTCGATCTCATTCGTCGTGCCCGGAGTGAGTTGCATATCCCCATCGTGGCCAGCCTCAACGGTGTCTCGACTGGTGGCTGGACGTTGTACTCACAGATCCTTGCCGATCAGGGAGTGGACGCTCTGGAGCTCAACGTCTACCGGCTGCCGGCCGACATCAGGCAGACTTCGGACCAGGTCGAACAGTCCTACGTCGATCTGGTGGAGAAGGTGAAGACCTCGGTCGAGCTACCGCTGGCGGTGAAGGTCGGGCCTTATTTCTCATCGATACCGGACATGGCCAGGAGATTGAGCGATGCCGGTGCGGATGCCCTGGTGATGTTCAATCGCTTCTATCAGCCGGACATCGACCTCGAGACTCTTGAAGTCGTACCCAATATCGTCCTCTCCAGCCCCGTGGAGCTCCGACTCGTGCTGCGCTGGCTGGCCATCCTTCATGGGCGCGTCGACTGTGACATGGCAGCGACGTCGGGCGTCCACGAGGCGAACGATGCGATAAAGGCGATTCTGGCCGGGGCAACTGTGACCATGATGGCGTCGGCTCTTTTGAAATACGGTCCATCCCGATTGACCGAGGTGCGCGACGGTGTCGAAACCTGGCTGGTCGAGCACGACTACGGGTCCATCGCCCAGGCGCGGGGCAGTCTCAGCTATTCCACGGCGCCCAATCCAGAGGTGTTCGAGCGCGCCGGGTACATGAAAACGCTGACCTCTTACGTACCCACCTGGTGAGCCTGGAGGACTGACGGCTCCAACACGACCTCAGACTTGATTGATCGCCCGATCAAACAAACGGTCTCAGCCTTTTCCAGGAGCCGCAACGCCCGGTCCACATTCGACTCTGCCGAGACGAGGACTTCCGGTCTGAGAACGATCGTGTCGATCGAGTAGAGACCGTTGCCGGCGCGTTGCAGGTGCCCCGATGAGTGGTCTGTGTACTCCAGCACGTCGACGCCCGACCTGACCGCGATTGAGTGGAACGTCGTCATCAGACACGACGCAACGGCAGCCACGAGAAGATGCTCCGGACTCCAGATGTGTCCCGGGCCATCGAACTCGGGTGGAGAGGACACCTGCAATTCGGGTAGATCATCCAGAGGTGCCTCCAATACGCCACCCCTGGGCCCGGTGGCCCTGACTTTCACGTGATAGTCGTGTGCTTCGATCATGTGGTCTCCTTTCGTCAACACGATGATCGGGCCGCCCCCGCCGGCCGACTATCCGCAATGGTCACCTTGTCTTGGGACGTTGGTCCCTGTTGGCCGCGACACGGCGCTCGTAGCTTTGAAGTCGTACACCGATCCAAGGAGCAACAACTTGCCGCCATATCACTTCAGCGTGACGGTCCACGAGGAATTCGCGTCGGTTGTCACCAAGACGAAACAAGCTCTCTCCGCCCATGGTTTTGGCATCGTCTGCGAGGTCGACATGGCTCAGGTGTTCCGGGAGAAGCTGGGCACAGAGCGCCCACCTCACCTGATTCTCGGAGCATGCAACCCTGCCTTCGCCCGCCAGGTAGTCGACGTCGACCCCGCGATTTCAGTCCTCCTCCCGTGCCACGTCGTGGTGCGCAGCACCGGAGGCGACTCAGTCGTGATCGACTTCATAGATCCTGCCGTTCTTGTGGATCTCACCGGCGAACCCAGTGTCCGGGACATCGCCGAGGACGTGCGATCAAGATTCGAGATGGTCAGGGACACTGTGGCAACGGTCCGGGAAGCCGTCGCCTGACGAAAACGCTCGCTGGTCCATCACCTACCACGGGGCTTAACCTGAGCCTCGTGTCCGAAACACGTCTGACCAGGTATAGCCACGGGGCCGGTTGAGCTTGCAAACTCAGCGCGTCTGAGCTGGCCCAGGTCCTGGGTCCCGTACAAGATCACACCGCCGTAACTCATCCCGACCTGTTGGTCGGGATCGGAACGAGCGATGACGCCGGTGTCTACGCGGTGGGAGACGGTCGCGCCCTCATCCAGACCGTGGACATCTTCACACCAGTGGTCGACTCGGCCCGGGACTGGGGTCGCATCGCAGCTGCCAATGCGCTCTCCGACATCTACGCAATGGGTGCGACACCGATAACTGCTCTGCAATATCTGGCGTGGCCCCGCGATGTGCTCTCGTTCGAAATTGCCTCCGAAGTCGTGGTCGGAGGAATGGATGTGATGGCCGAGGCGGGCTGCACCGTGGTCGGAGGTCACTCGATCGACGGTCCAGAACCGACGTTCGGCTATGCCGTCACCGGAATCGCCGACCCCGACGACATCGTCACCAACGCGGGGGCGAGACCTGGAGATGTTCTGGTCCTCACCAAGCCCCTGGGAATCGGGATCATCACCACGGCAATCAAGAGAGAGGTCTGCCCTTCCGAGGTGGCGGAGAAGGCGATCGAACAAATGACGGCCCTCAACGCCGTTGCCGGCGCCGCGCTCGCGCTCCATCACGCATCGGCCGCCACCGACGTCACGGGCTTTGGTCTCCTAGGCCATCTGCGGGAGATCTGTGCGGCCTCCGGCGTCGGAGCGTTGGTCGAAGTGGACTCGGTTCCGATCATCCCAGGCGCAACCGACCTATTGGCCCGAGGGATTTGGGCCGGTGGTTCGCAGAGGAACCTGGACTCCGTCGATCCCGACGTCGACACCGATCGAGACGTCGAGGAGTGGAAACCCCTCGTCGACGCTCAGACCTCGGGAGGCCTCCTCGTCGCAATGCCGGCGGAGAGGGCATCGGGCTACGTTGAAGATGTGCCGGGGGCAGTGCGGGTCGGGCATGTCACCGCGCACATGCCCATCCGGCTGACTTAGAACCCACTGCAAGTCAGGCGTGCTTCGGCTCGCATGCTGGCCAATCCGTGCGGACCCTTAATCTGTGAAAGTGAAGCCTCCAGACCGGCTCAACCAGATAGCCGAGGCACTCTCCATCCCGAGGGTGAAGCGTCACATCTTCCTGTGTGCCGATCAAACCAATCCGAGATGCGCACCCAGAGACGTGACCAATGCACTGTGGAGTCACCTGAAAGCGAAGCTCAAGGAGTTGGACGTGGCGTCTCCACCTCCCAAGTGGCAGGGTGACATGGACTACGACCCGGCCCCGGTCGAGCCTGGAACCGGCACGGTGCTGAGGACGAAGGCCGACTGTCTCCGCATCTGCGAGCAGGGATGCATCGCAGTGGTCTATCCGGAAGGCACCTGGTATGCCGGCCTCGACGTTGAGAAGTTGGATCGCATCATCGACGACCATCTCATCGGGGGAAAACCCGTGGAGGAGCTCATATTTGCCATGGGGGACCTGGGGCGATGAAGAAGTGGCTCAAGCGTGCGTCCATTGCGGCCATGCTGTGGAGGATGTTCGGCCCCCGTCTCCAGCCTGACTTCAAACCGCCTCAGCTGCATCCCCTTCGGGTTCCGGGGCGGACCGTCTTCGTTGGCGACGAGGAGTACCTGGTACGCGAACTGGGTCCCGACGACGGGACTCCGATTCTTCTGATCCACGGTCTGGCTGGATCCTCGCTGACCGAGTGGTATCAGCTGGCGCCCAAGCTGGCCACCGATCGACGCGTCATCGTCGTGGACCATCGCGGGCACGGTCTCTCCGCGCGAGGTGATCTTCGATTCGAGGTTGCCGACGATGCAGATGACCTGGTCGGGGTCCTCGACGCCCTGGGCGTGCGCCAGGTGGACGTGGTCGGCTATTCCATGGGCGGGGTCATCGCACAAGCTTTGGCCATGCGCAACCCGGGTCGTGTGGCCAAGTTGGTTCTGATCGCGACCTTTGCCACCCATTCCAGGAGCTACAAATGGCTTCGCTGGGTCGGGACCGTCCTGGCCAGAGCCTGGGAACGTCTCACCGGCTACGGGGCACCGGAGGTCCGTAGCGGCTATCTGATCGCACGTGGTGCGGTCCGGCCGGAGCACGCTCGGTGGATGTGGCGTGAGACCCTGCGGAACGACGTGGAAAGCGGTTCTCAGGCGACGTTCGCCCTCCTTCGCTTCGATTCACGAGATTGGGTCGGGAAACTCGACCTCGACACGATGGTGGTCATTCCCTCCTCCGATTTCCTCGTTCCCACCAAATGGCAGCACGCCCTCGCCGAGGCGATTCCCGGTGCCAAGGTGCTGGAAATCGATGGCGCCGGTCATGAGCTGGTGTGGACCCACGCCGATCTCGTCGCCGACGAGGTGCGGGATTTTCTCGGCTGACACTGAGGCGTTGCTATAGCATCGGGTCTCGGAAACCGCTACCCGATGCTATAGCAACGCCCTCACTCACCCGGCTCCAGGGTCAACCGATCGACGGCCAGGGACTCCACGGTCTCCTTCGACCAGGGCATGGGACCGTGTTCGCCGTCGGCCCACATTTCGATCATGGAGTCGTAATTCTCATGGAAGGCGTGCCCTGATTGACCCGTGGTATGGATGAACGTAGACCCGTCCAGATTGGCGAGGTCGACCACCATCCGCTGGGAAGGCACCCAGTCCACGACGTATGACACGCTGGTGTCCCAACCGACCGCATTGACGATCGACTCGCTGCCACCAACCCGGGCCGGCGCGGCTCGATTGAACAGCCACTCGATTGGGCGAACGCCGGATTGGCCGAAGGTCGGGCTCCGGAAGTCGGCGATATGCAGCTCTCCCCACGTCCATCCATCGGGATCCTCTCCGAGCAAGTAGGTCAGGTCGGCATGGGCATCAAGCATCGCCTGGGCCAGGATCTGATCTCTCGATTCGGTTTCGGGTGTGGTGGCATCGTCCCACCACGGATCGTCCGGTGTTTCGAGAAGGAGTCGAATCACCTCAAACCATCGGCTGCCGCCGCTTGGCCAATGGTCCTCGGGCAACTCGTCCTGGAACGTGTTGGCGAGGAGATGCCGCCACGTTGCCATGTACGCCGCCGCCCCCGACGACCGACCGGTCGCCTGGAAGGGGTTGGCACCCGTTGCCCAACTCTCGAGCAGCCGTTGGATGACTGCGACCCCGTCGTCATTACCGGGATCGACGGTGAGAAGCCACGGGACGATGAATTCGGCACTGCCGTCGCGGGTGTCCATCTGCATCTGCTGCATGGAGGCAACATCGTGAGAATCGTCAGCGACGATCATGTCGACGATTCGCTGAGCGCGGTAGCCATGGGCGCCATCGATCCCGATCAGCGGAGTGCTCCCCGGCCGAAGGATTGGTTGGTTCGCGGACTCGATGTAGCCCTGTGCCGGATTGAGCATCGTCGGCATCTCATCCTGAGGGACCGAGCCGACCCAGTCGTATTCCGACGTCCACCCCGGGACCGGGTAGCGGCCATCGCCAGAGGCCCGGACAGGGATCTCTCCCGTGGCCCGATAGGCGAAGTTCCCCTCGACGTCGGCATACACGAGATTTTGGGGAGCTATGTCCCAAAGGTCGGCCGCCTCCATGAACTCCTCGTAACTGCTGGCGGTATTGATTGCCATGAGCGCGTCGATGAGCGTTGACGGCTCCAGCGCCTTCCAGGCCAACGCGACTACGTAGTCGTCAGGTGTCTGCACCGTTGACGACGCGTCGAACTCATGGTCGTCGAGAAATGTCCCGGAGATGATCGGGCCGTGACGAGTCGTCAAGACCTGATAGTCGATGTCGTCTGCTCCGGCCACACGCAATGTCTCGGTTCGAATCTCGAAGTCGACCCATTCCCCGTCGGCCTCGTACTGGCCGGGATCGTCCGGGTTGACTCGCTCGATGAACAGGTCCTGGGTGTCTGCCGCCTGGTTGGTGACACCCCAGGCGTGATGATCGTTGTGGCCGATTATCACGCCGGGAGACCCGGCAAAGCTGTAGCCGATCAGGTCGAAGGGGCAAGACCTGCTGTTGTCCTCGCAGTGCAACCCGTTCTCGTACCAGATCGACGGCATTTGGATTCCCAGATGTGTGTCGTTGGAGAGCAAAGGCAGGCCCGACCCGGTCATGTCCCCGCCGATGACCCAATTGTTGGAGCCGATCCCCTCGAACCCGCCGCCGGTGACCCCGGCTGTGAGGTCGACCCCGGCGCGGGCCGACAACAAAGCATGAACCGCGGCATCCGGAACCTCGATGCTCAGAGCATCGGATGCGGTCTGCTCACCGGTTTCCACGATCACCGGCTTGTCCTCCGGCATCGGCGGGAACAACTGACTAACCCGGTCCGGTTCGAGGTCCTTGCCGAGCACTGCTCTGGTGATTTCCGCTTCCAGATTGGCCCCGAGGTCCCAAGCCATCACCTTGGCCCACATGAGCGTGTCCACAGGTGACCACGGCTCGATCTCGTAGCCGGAGTTCTGCAACGGCAGGATCGCATACTCCAGGCTGATTTCCGCAGGCGAATGGCTTTCGAGGTAGGCGTTGACTCCCGCCGCGTATGAAGCCAGGATGTCCCGGCTCGGTGACTCGACACCGGCCCATTCCTCTTCGGCCAGGCGTTCGAAACCGAGGGAGCGAAGAAACATATCGGTCTCCACCTGGTCTGCTCCGAACATCTCAGCGAGACGACCTGCTCCAATGTGCCGCCAGAAGTCCATCTGCCAGAAACGATCCTGGGCATGGGTGAAACCCTGGGTGAAGAAGAGATCGTGCTGATTGGATGCATAGATATGAGGCACACCAAGCTCGTCCCGCAGCACTCCAACGTCCGAGGTCAACCCCGCGATCTGCAGTGTCCCGCGGACCTGGGGAAAAGACCGACGCACCGTGAACACGCCATAGGCGGAGACTCCGAGAATGACGATCAGGACGAAGACCAGGATTCGCTTGACCCAACGCACCCGGCGAGGTTAGGAGGGGAATTGAGAGTTGTGCCGATGCAGATTTACCGTCGGGCCCCATGCGCAGGCACGTGATCCTTCTCGCCGTCGTGGTGACCGTCACCGCTTGCGGATCGGACGTGCCGTTGACGACCACCACCGATCGCCCTCCTGAGGACACCACCACCACGGTCCGGGACGTCCCCACTCCGACCGCTTCACCCGCCACCACCACTTCCAGCCCCGAGATCACCACCACGATCGGACTGGAGGTCGACGTGGAGATCGCCGGTGGAGAGGTCGAGGGACCAGAGATCTTCAAGGTGACTCTCGGAGAGATCGTCGACATCTGGATCCTCTCCGATGTCGACGACGAGATCCATGTCCACGGCTATGACCTCCGCTTCGACCTCGATGCAGCCGCACCTTTCAATCTCACCTTCGAGGCCGACGTACCCGGGATCTTCGAGGTCGAGACTCACGATCTCCAACAGCCCCTCTTCGAGATCGAGGTGACCGGTTGATCATCGCTCACGGAATCGGTGGACGCACCGACCTACCTATTCCCCTGCCAGTGATTCTGATCGGAGCAGCGTCGGTCCTGGTGATCACTTTCCTCGCGTTGGGACTGCTCTGGACGCGACCACGTCTTCAGGGTGGTCCCGACTACAGCCCGTCCGGGACATCGGTCCCTGTCCGCGGATTGCTGGCGACGTTGGGCGTCCTGGGTCTCGCCCTCGTCGTCGGGCAGGTCGTTCCCGCGTTAATGGGGGTGGAGAGGGAGCCAGTCCGGCCAACGATCGCCCTGGTGATGGTCTGGGTGGTCGTCTGGTTGATCGTTCCCTTTGCCGCCGCCGTTGCTGGCAACTGGTACACCGACCTCAACCCATGGCGGACAACTGCTCGGGCCCTTGGAATCGGGAGGACGGAGAGAGAGGGATTTCAGTCCAAGATGGGTCTGTGGCCGGCGTCCGTCGTGTTCCTCGGCTTCGTGTGGTTCGAGTTGATCGGATCCCGTTCGGGTGATCCCACCGCCCTCGGAGTCGCCGCCCTCGGCTACACGGCATTCCTCTTCATCGCCATGGCGGTTCTCGGTAGAGAAACCGGCTTGGCGACCATGGACTTCCTCACTCCCTACAACCGGCTGATCTCGTCGATTTCTCCCTTGGGCCGCAATGAGAGTGGACAGGTGGTGTGGCGTGGCTGGCTGACCTCACTGACAGTCATCCCGCAGTGGCCCGGGATGTGGTTCTTCGTAGCCATCATGATCGCCACTGTTTCCTACGACGGAGCCTCGGGCACCGAATGGTTCCGTTCCATCACTGGTGGCCTCGGCGATACCGCTTTCGGTGAGACTCTTCTACTGGTCGCGTCGGCCATCGTCATCGCACTCGCCTACTACACGGCGGCTGCAGTAGCGGCGTCACTCTCCCATGGGGGATGGACCCCGTCACGCGTTGCCCAGCGATTTGCGCACACCTTGGTCCCGATCGGTCTTGCCTATGCCGTCGCTCACTATTTCACCCTCATAGTGTTCGAGGGCCAGCAGCTGATCGCGGCGGTTTCCGACCCGTTTGGCCTTGGCTGGGACCTTTTTGGGACCGCCGACTATCGAGTGGAGTTCTTCGTTCGATCGTCGACCCCGATCTGGTTGGCGCAGGTGGCGTTTATCGTCGGAGGGCATCTAGTGGCGGTTGTGCTGGCCCACGACCGGTCGTTGCAGGATTTCGGCCGTGACGCAGTTCGATCCCAATACGCGATGCTTGTGTTGATGATCGCACTGACCAGCTTGGGCCTTTTGATTCTCTCCGGATGACAGAACTCCACCAGCCAGCAACAATCCAGCTCACGCCGGGCAGCCGCGGGCGCATTGCCGCCTACATCGCCCTCACCAAGCCCCGCATAATCGAGCTCCTTCTCATCACGACGGTTCCCGCGATGGTGCTTGCCGCAGGTGGTTGGCCGGGCACCTGGCTTGTCGTCGCCACGCTGATAGGCGGGAGCCTCTCGGCCGGCGGGGCCAACGCCCTCAACATGTATTACGACCGCGACATAGACCAGGTGATGCGACGCACTCGCTCCCGGCCACTGGCGCGCCACGAGGTGTCTCCACGGAATGCCCTTCGCTTCGGGGTGATACTCGGTGTTGGCGGTTTCGTTTTGCTGTGGTCGTTCACAACGCTGCTGGCCGCTGCGATTGCCACAGCTGCGCTTCTGTTCTACGTCCTCGTCTATACGAAGACCCTCAAACGTGCGTCTGTTCAGAACATCGTGATCGGTGGGGCCGCCGGCGCCGCTCCGGCCCTGGTCGGTTGGGCCGCGGTGACCGGGGCGGTCGGGTTACCCGCCTGGGTGCTGTTCCTCATCGTGTTCTACTGGACACCGCCACACTTCTGGGCTCTGGCTCTCCGCTACCGGGACGACTACGCAGCAGCGGGAGTCCCCATGCTCCCAGTCGT
>Ga0299907_10000954_pt1 | contig 15571 bp, 12 predicted proteins | sample RVTome_16_FD_198680 | JGI IMG/M metagenome (GOLD analysis project Ga0299907, IMG submission 198680) | Soil microbial communities from uranium-contaminated site in the Upper Colorado River Basin, Wyoming, United States - RVT152D67 (version 2) ...
AGGATAGGGAAGCCCACGGCCATCTCGGTCCCGGCGACGGTGTCGATTGTCGACATGGAGAGGGACGTCGACCTGATCATGGTCCCTGAAGCCACAGTCGGGGACTATGTCGTGGTCCACTCCGGATACGCCATCGAAGTCATACCAAGGGAACGCGCCATAGAAACCCTGGGGCTGTTTGGCGTCAACGACGTGGATTAGCAGTAGCGGCCCCGACAACATCGGGTCGGGCACGCGGTGTTTCGGTCAGGAAGCCTTCTTCTTGGCCCGGCTCTTCTTCGAATGCTCAACGATGGCGTCGCTCCCGGGGAAGACCAGTGACTCCCGCTCTTCGTCGGCCCACCTCACCAGAAACGGCGGCTCTCCACCGGCTCCGTGCACCTCGACGATCTCGCCGTCCTTCTCGATATCGCCCACATGGTGACCCTTGATCACCAGATGGTCGCCGACCTTGGCATGCATCAAGACCTCCTTGTCCTGACGCAATCATCTGGCTCGGGGTCTGACACGGCTAGGGGCCAAAGACCCGATGGTCTATTAGGAGTGCCGCTACACGACCGCTACACGATCGCTCCACCTTTCCGGTTGGGGCGTGCTCAGCTTCCGGTTTGCGACAGGCCCAACTCCTCTGAGCGCCGTACCCATCGAGCGATGTCCTGCGGTGTGATGATTCCCAGCACCTCGCCCGCATCGACCACCAACACTCGATCCTGGCCATCCTCGCGCATGCGTTCCATGACCTCGTCCATCGGGGTCGATGGCCCGACCGTACAGGTATCGTCGAGATCGGTGACGGCTGTCCACACCTGTCGGATCTCCCATTGGTCCCGTGGAATCTGCCGAACCGCTCTCAGCGTGAGCAGACCCGTCCTCTCCGTGCCTATCACAGGAAAAGCCGAGTGGTCGTAACGGAGGAAATAGTCGTCCACGGCCTGTCTGATGCTGGTATCCCAGGGAATCGTGGTCAGCTCCGGCGACATCAGGTCGCTCGCCTTTACTTCCCTCAACAGGCGACGCAGCATCGCGTCTTTATCCGCGGCGACTGCGGCTTGGAAGAGGAACCACCCGATCATCGCCAGCCAAAGCCCACTCAGGTCTCCTCTGAACACGGTGAGCAGGCCAAAGCTGATCATGACCATCGCGATGACCTTGCCCCCCGTCGCCGCCCCCCGAGTTGCCTTGGTCAGGCTTCCGCTGGTGCGCCAGAGGATCGAGCGAAGGACCCTGCCCCCGTCGAGAGGAAAGCCAGGCAGCAAGTTGAACACTCCAAGGGCGAAGTTGAGCCAGCCGAGGTATCCCAGGGCGTAGTGCACCGGCGCAGGCAAGACGTCGCCACCCAAGGTCACTGTCAGCCACAACAGCCCGGCCAGTCCCAGGCTGGTCACCGGGCCAACGACCGCGATCAGAAACTCGTCCCGTGGCCTTTGCGCCTCCATCCTGGTCTTGGTCACCCCTCCGAAGAGAAACAGGGTGATCCCCTCCACCGGGACACCCAGGCCGCGCGCCACCACCGAGTGACTGACCTCATGGAGGAGAACCGACCCGAAGAAGACGAATACCGAAGACCCGGCGAGCAGGACGTTGGCGCCCGGCTCGAGCTCCGGGAATCTCAGCTCGAACTGGGCATAGAACGACCAGGCGAACAGAAAGGCGATCACCAGCCAGGACGGGTCGATGCGCACTTCGATGCCGAAGATCTGGCCTATTCGCACTGTCTTGACCACATGGGAGAGACTCCGGTCCGTCGGTCGAAACCTAATGGCCACATCACCTGTCGAGCCCCACTAGGGACCTTCGGCACTGGACACATTCTCCATCCTGTGGCATTCTCCGTTATGAAGGGCCCGAAGGGTGACAACGGGAGCTGGGTGACTTCCCGGCTGAGAAACCGACTGTAGGAGTCGGGTGACCGTAGAACCTGATCCGGTTAATTCCGGCGCAGGAAGTTGCTCATCGGGTCCTTCAACTCGCGCCCACAAGGAACGCCGTCTCCGAGAGGGCCTGTGGCGCCAGCCATGCGGTACGGTCGGGGTTAGGTTTGCTCGAAAGATCGCCGTGCCCACTTTGCAGAAGTGACCCATGAGATGACGTTCCAGCAGGAGATCGATGCGGCCCGGATCGATGCCGTCATCTTCGATCTCGACGGTGTGATCACCAAGACCGCCAACGTCCATGAGACGTCCTGGATCCGCATGTTCAACGACTTCCTCGCGCGCCGCGCCGAACGAACCGGTGAGCCCTTTGTCCCATTCGCCTCGGCCGACTACCTGGCGTGGGTCGACGGCAAACCCCGGTACGACGGGGTGCAGAGCTTCCTCGAGTCCCGCGACATTCACCTCCCTTGGGGCTCGCCCAAGGACAGTCCCGACGAGGAAACGATATGCGGGCTCGGCAACCGCAAGAACCGCTTCTTCCTCGATCACCTTCGCCAGGAGGGGGTCGAGCCGTACCGCACCAGCGTCGACCTGGTGCGTGAGCTTCAGCGCCATGACATCGGAACCGCGCTGATCTCATCGAGCCAGAACGTCAGCGATGTTCTCGCATCGGCGGGCCTGACCGATCTGTTCTCGGTGGTCGTGGACGGGGTAACCGCCAAAGCAATGGGCATCCCGGGCAAACCCGATCCGGCCGTGTTTCTCGAAGCCGCCGCCCGTCTCGGCGCCAGGCCTTCGCACTCGGCAATCGTGGAGGACGCGCTCAGTGGGGTCGAGGCCGGAAGTCGGGGTGAGTTCGCTCTGGTCATCGGTGTTGACCGGGCAGACCAGGCGGGGGAGCTGTCCGATCACGGGGCAACAGTGGTCGTCTCCGACCTCGACGAGATCAAGGTGAGACCATTCCCGGCCTCGCCCAGGGACCACCTCCCCGACGCTCTGGCCGATATGGGTGGGCTGATCGAACGCTTGGCCGACAGGAGCCCGGCCGTGTTTCTCGACTACGACGGAACTCTGACCCCGATCGTGGCACACCCTGATCTGGCGGTGCTGTCGGAGACGACAAGGGCCGTGATCACCGAGCTCGCCTCTTTGACCACCGTTGCCGTGCTCAGTGGGCGCGACGTCTCAGATGTCAGGGACAAGATGGGAGTCGAAGGGATCTACTACGCCGGGAGTCATGGCTTCGACATCCTTGGTCCGGACGGCGAACCGGTTGCCGGAGAGCGACTCAGGGAGATCGATCGGTACCTGGCTCCTCTCGAGGAGGCGGGCGACCTGCTCGAGCGCAGGCTCGCAGACATCGACGGGTCTCAGGTCGAGCGCAAGCGCTATGCCATCGCAGTGCACTTCCGGAGGGTGGAGAGCGACGATGTCTCCCTGGTCGAGAAGGCGGTCCACGAGACAGCACCTCATTTTCCACAGCTCCGAGTGGCGACCGGCAAGAAGGTCTTGGAGCTGAGACCGGACTTCGACTGGGACAAAGGGCGGGCCCTGAACTGGCTGCTCTCGGAACTGGGTGTCGACAACCCTGACATCACGCCGGTCTACCTGGGCGATGACACCACCGACGAAGACGCTTTCCGGGCAATTCGCAGAAGAGGCATCGGCATCGTGGTCGGCCAGGATGGGGAATCAACCCATGCGCAATGGATGCTCGAGACCACCGACGATGTCCGCAGTTTCCTCGCCGCGCTAGCCGATCGTGAGCGGAATCGATGAGTGAATGGTTGCTCACCTTTGAAGGACAGGATCCCGACAACGAGGGGCTGAGAGAGGCGTTGTGCACCCTTGGCAACGGGTATTTCGCCACCAGGGGTGCGGCTCCGGAGGCCCGTGCAGGCGGATCCCACTACCCGGGCACATACGTCGCCGGTCTCTACAACCGTCTCGCCACCGATATCTCCGGTCATGAGGTAGAGAACGAAGATCTGGTCAATGCCCCCAACTGGCTGCTGTTCCAGTTTCGGGTTGGCGATAGCCACTGGTTCGAGCTCGCCGGCGCACCCGTTCATGAATATCGCCAAGAGCTGGATCTCCGACGGGGGGTGTTACTCCGGTCGTTTGTGTTCGAGGACGAGGAAGGAAGACGGACTCGAGTCGCCCAGCGTCGCTTCGTCCACATGGCCGAGCGACATGTGGCAGGGCTCCAGACGACGTTCACGGCGGAGAATTGGTCGGGAATCCTCTGGGTCCGCTCGGCCATCGACGGGCTGGTGACCAACAGCGGCGTGGCCCGGTACCGCAGTCTCAACTCTCAACACCTAGAGCCCGTCACCACGGCATTCCCCGACCCCGCGTCGGTGTTCCTCCAGGTGAGGACGACGCAGTCCCGAGTCGAGGTGGCGATGGCTGCCAGAACCACAGTGTTGCGCGGCGGGGAAGAGGTCGAGGTCGAGCGACACGACGTCGAGGAGCCGGGTTTCGTTGCCCAGCACCTGGCCATCGACCTCTCCCTGGGCGAATCGACGACCATCGACAAGATGGTGACGCTGTTCACCTCGCGTGATCACGCCATCTCCGAAGCAGGACACGATGCGCAGGTGTGGATCGGGCGGATCGGCTCGTTCGACGAGATGCTGGATACCCAAGCGCTCGCCTGGGATCTGCTGTGGCGGCGCGCCCACCTGACGACCGGAGCCGACGATTTCGAAGCCATGGTCCTCAACCTGCACTCGTTCCACTTGCTCCAGACCGTGTCTCTACACACGATCGACGTGGACGTTGGAGTCCCGGCTCGAGGCTGGCACGGGGAGGCCTACCGGGGCCACATCTTCTGGGACGAGCTGTTCATCTTTCCCTACCTCAACCTCCACCTACCGGATCTGACCCGATCACTGCTCATCTACCGGTTCCGGAGACTGCCCGAGGCACGTTGGGCTGCCCGGCAGGAAGGTCTGGAGGGTGCTCTCTACCCATGGCAGAGCGGTAGCAGCGGACGGGAGGAGGCCCAGGTGGTCCACCTCAACCCCAAGTCGGGAAACTGGCTACCCGACAACAGCCATCTCCAGCGTCACGTGAACCTCGCCATCGCGTTCAACGTCTGGCAGTACTACCAGACGACGGAGGACGCCGACTTTCTCGCCTCCTACGGAGCGGAGATGCTGCTCGAGATCGCCCGTCTTCTCACCAGCCTGTGCACCTACAACAAGGCGCTCGATCGCTACGAAATCAAGGGTGTGATGGGGCCGGACGAGTATCACGACGCCTATCCGGGTGCCAGCGACCCGGGGCTCGACAACAACGCCTATACCAACGTGATGACGGCCTGGGTCTTGCGCCGGGCCCTCGACGCTCTGGAGACAGTCCCCGAATTCCGACGACTCGAGTTGACGGAGAGACTGAGTATCTCATTGATGGAGCAGGGAAAGTGGGATGAGATCAGCCAGAAGATGCGAGTCGACTTCCACGGCGACGGAATCATCAGTCAGTTCGAGGGCTACGACGACCTCGAGGAGTTCGACTGGGTTGGCTACCGGGAGAAATACGACGACATCCACCGACTCGATCGCATCCTTGAAGCCGAGGGAGACACGACCAACCGGTACAAGCTTTCCAAGCAGGCTGACGTGCTCATGCTCTTCTACCTGATGAGCATGAGCGAGCTCCATACGATCTTCGAGCGGCTCGGTTATGAGCTCGACGACGACGCAATCAAGCGCAACATCGACTACTACTCCCGACGCACCTCACACGGATCTACCCTGAGCAGGTTGGTCAACTCCTGGGTCCTCGCCAGGTCTGACCGCCGCGAATCGTGGGCGGAGTTTCGCAGCACGCTGCTGAGCGATGTTGACGACATCCAGGGCGGGACCACCCAGGAAGGAATCCATCTCGGCGCGATGGCCGGCACAGTCGACCTGGTGCAACGGGGTTACGCCGGGCTCGAGACCCGGGAGGACATCCTTTGGCTCGACCCCGCCATCCCCGAGGAGCTGGGCTATCTCAGCTTCGAGATCCGGTATCGGGGCCATCTCATCGAGCTTCACATCACCAACGAGCAGTTGACCATCACCACCAGGCCCGGAGAGGCCAATCCAATCCGGGTCGGAATCGGCGACCGGATCGTCGAGGTGCCGGCGGGCACCACCGAGACCGTCGACATCTGACCCCAAAACCGCTTGCCTGAGGTGGGGGCGCCGCTTCTCCCCCCAGCGAATGAAGTGAGCGTTGGGGGGAGTACCCCGAAGGGCGGTGGGGGGTCTTGGGGGAGTACCGGCGTAGCCGGGGAGGGGGACGAGATGGTCGCACCCGGGACAATCAGTCTTGGGCATCGCCAGACCCCAACCGCGACCGATTTAGGCTCGATCCATGAAGGTGACCATCCTCGGCGGGACCGGTGCTGTCGGCCGGTTGCTCCGCGTGCCCCTCGCCGACAGTGGTCATCAGGTGACGATTGCGGGACGTTCGGCTTCACCTGATCCACGACCCGGCACCCGGAGTGTCCGCGCCGACCTTGGCAGCGGCGAAGGCGTGAGCGAAGCCATTTCACACGCCGAATGTGTGGTGCATCTCGCATCCGATCCGCGCCACCCCAGGGAGATCGACGTGGCTGGGACGAAGCGACTCTTGGAGCTGATAGGCGATCGTCATCTCCTCTACCTGTCCATCGTCGGAGTCGACCGCCACCCCTTGCCCTATTACCGCGCCAAGCACGCCGTGGAACGACTCATCGAAGACTCCGGTGGTCTGTACACCATTGTCCGAGCCACGCAGTTCCACGATCTCATCGCCTATCGAGTCGAACGGATGACCCGCTCCCTCATCGCCCGCGTCCCTCTGGGTTACGTCTATCAGCCGATCGACATCCACGAGGTGGCGGACGCGCTCGCGATGTTGGTCGAAACCCGACCCCAGGGCCGGGCCCCGGACCTGGCTGGACCCGAGATCCTGAGCATCGAGCATCTCGCTCGCACCTACATGACGGCCAGGGGAAAAGAGAGGCCCCTGGTCAAGTATCCAAAACCGGGACGGGTGGCCCGAGCCTTTCGAGATGGGTTGCACACCAACCGGGAGCGGGCGGTGGGCATGCTCACATGGGCCGGTTATCTCGAACGCCGATTCGCAGACGAATGAGCTCCTGAACCGAACCCAGAGGGGCGGGTGGTTGACCCCGACCTCCCGGCCATCGCCAGGACCTAATCTCATGTCGATGTCGCAAATGACCGGCGAGACCTGGGACTACATCAACGATTACTCCCGAGGGGTGTTTGGGGCCCAGGACGATCTGCTCACCGACCTGGCCGACGAGGCCACGGCCGCCGGTTTGCCGACGATCTCGGTGGGGCCTGATGTCGGACGTTTGTTGATGATCCTGACATCGATGACCAGGGGCAGCCTGGCGATCGAAGTCGGCACCCTGGGCGGATACTCGGCCATCTGGATCACCCGCGGCCTCCAACCCGAAGGCCGTCTGATCACCATCGAGCCCAACCAGAAACATGCCGACTTCGCCCAACGCCAGTTCGAGAGAGCCGGTCTCGCCGACCAGATCGACATGCAGCGAGGTACCGGAATCGAAGTCCTGACTCAGCTCGCCGCGGAAATGGAGGCGGGAAGCGTCGACGTGTTGTTCCTGGATGCGATCAAGGAGGAGTACACGGACTACTTCCGCATCGCACGCCCGTTGGTCGCCCGCGGAGCCCTGGTCATCGCCGACAACGTCTACGGCACCGGGCAGGGATGGATCGACCAGGGCTATGGGACCGACGAGTTCAACCGGCTGATCGCCGACGACCCCGATTTCGAAGCGGTGGCGATGCCGTTCCGAGAGGGTGTGCTGATCGGCCGCCGGGTCAACTGAAGCGCCGGATCACCTCGGCTCGATCCGGCTTGCCGAGGGGGGTCATTGGCAGCTCGGCGACACGGAGCAGACGTTTCGGGACCATGAACCCGGCCAGCCTGCCCTTCAAATGGGAGTCGATCAGGATCGGACTGGCATCACCCACATAGAGGCAGACCACCTCCATCCCCCACTCTTCGCTGGGCACGCCGACCACCGCTGCGGCTGTGACTCCCGGTACCCGGGTCATCGCGGCTTCGACCACAGTGGGGTCGATGTTCTCGCCGCCGCTTATGATCAGGGTGTCGGCCCGACCTGTCACCCGTAGGGCGCCGTCGGGGTCGAGCGTTCCCAGATCTCCGGTGACGAACCAGTCACTGTCACGATCGGGCTGTCCCACATATCCCGGTGAGACCATCGGGCCCCGCACCGCGATCCTGTCGTCTGCCTCGATCCGGAGCTCTACTCCGGGAAGTGGATGTCCCTTGTTCTCGATCGGAGATCCCGGGCGCAACGTCGCCACCTGACCTGCGGTCTCCGTCATGCCGTAGCTGGGCAAGATCGGCAGTCCGGCGGCCGCTCCCCGTTCCATGACCTCGTCTGGTATCGGGCCACCCCCTATCAGCACGCCTCGCAGCCCGTTGAACGGGCCAGGGTCGACATCGAGGACGCGTGTGAGCATGGTCGGCACCACCGATGCCATAGTCACTCCGCCGCGCAGCTCACGGGCGAAGGCGGCAGGATCGAACCCGGGAAGCATCCGGACCGTGCCCCCCACGAAGGCCGATCTCATGATGATGGAAAGCCCCCCAACATGGTGCAGGGGCATGGCCAGGAGCCAGGTGTCATCGGGCCCGTGGCCCAGATGATCCACCGACGCCCGTGCTGAGGCCTCCCAATTCTGCTTGGTGAGACGAACGCCTTTTGGGCCGCCTGAGCTACCCGAGGTGAAGACGACACTGGCGGCCTCAGCGGGGTTGATCATCGCCATTTCGGGCACGTCCTCGGCCACGATCACCGCCGAGCTCTTCGACATCAGGGCAAGAAGATCGATGACCGAGGAGAAGTAGGGCCATGGGCGCACCACCTCGAAGCCGGACACCGGGCGAGCTTCGACCGCATCGACGGTCTCGCCGAAGGTTCGGCTGTCATCGTCAGTGACGATGAAGACCCGATTCGGGTCATGTCGTCTCAACCACTCGATCATGCGAGGGCTCCTCCGTCGATACGCGGTCGCCAATCTGGCTCACGAATCCTCACAGAGCGATTGTGCCCCGTATTCTTCGTCTCTGTGGTCTCCGAGACGTTCGACAATTCGGTCTGGATCGAGGTTTCCGACTTCGACTTCACCGATATCACCTATCACCGGGCAGCGGCACACGGTGTGGTGCGCATCGCGTTCGATCGCCCCGAAGTCCGCAATGCCTTCCGGCCCCACACCGTAGACGAGCTCTTCGTCGCCCTCGATCACGCCCGTCAGACCACCGACGTCGGCTGTGTTCTTCTCACCGGCAATGGGCCATCGCCCAAAGATGGCGGATGGGCTTTCTGCTCCGGCGGCGACCAGCGGATCAGGGGCAAGGACGGATACAAGTACGCCGAAGATGAGGAGCACGAGTCCATAGATCAGGGCCGGGTCGGGCGTCTTCACATCCTCGAGGTGCAGCGCCTGATCCGGTTCATGCCCAAGGTCGTGATCGCGGTCGTGCCCGGCTGGGCCGTCGGTGGTGGGCACTCGCTGCATGTGGTGTGCGACCTGACCCTCGCCTCCCGCGAGCATGCCGTCTTCAAACAGACCGATGCCGACGTCGCCTCATTCGACGCCGGGTACGGCTCGGCCTACCTGGCCCGCCAGGTGGGGCAAAAGCGGGCACGGGAGGTCTTCTTTCTCGGTCATGAGTACTCGGCGACGGAGGCCTTCGAGATGGGGATGGTCAACGCAGCAGTCCCCCACGCCGAGTTGGAGAAGGTGGCGTTGGAGTGGGGCATCGAGATCACCAGGAAGAGCCCAACGGCACAACGTATGCTCAAGTTCGCCTTCAACCTGCTCGACGACGGTCTGGTGGGACAGCAGATCTTCGCCGGGGAAGCGACCCGGCTCGGCTACATGACCGATGAGGCACAGGAAGGGCGGGACGCGTTTCTCGAGAAGCGAGATCCCGACTTCGGACGCTACCCCTGGCACTTTTGAGCCGGTGAACGCGGTTCAGGCCTGGAAGATCGCCGCACGGGTCCACACCCTTCCCGCCGCGGTGGTTCCGGTCGCGGTCGGATCCGCCCTGGCCGAGTTCGACGACGTCTTCCGATTCGACGCTTTTGCCTATGCCCTGATTGCGGCACTCGCCATCCAACTAGCGGCCAACTTCGCCAACGATGCGTCGGACGCGGCGAGAGGGGCCGACACCGCGGAACGCCTGGGGCCGCCACGCATGGTTGCCTTGGGTCGGATCAGCTCGAGACAGATGTGGACCGGCGTCTTCCTGGCCTTGCTGGTGGCCGCCGGGGCGGGAGTAGCGCTAACTGCCATCGCGGGGCCGATCATCCTGGTCATTGGTGTCGTCTCGGTGGCGGCCATGCTCGGTTACGTCGGGGGGCCGATTCCTTATGGCTACCGGGGCCTGGGCGAGGTCTTCGTGTTCGTCTTCTTCGGCATCGTGGCCACCGTGGGAAGTCGTTTCGTGCATGACATGACGGCACCACGAGCGGCGTGGTTGCTTTCGATCCCGCTCGGGATGCTGGTCACTGCGATCCTTGTCGCCAACAACTTCCGAGATCTCGACACCGACCGGGCGGCGAGCAAACGGACCCTGGCGGTGATCCTGGGCCCGGCCCGGACCCGCACTCTCTTTGCGATCTTGGTCTACGGGGCGTTTCCTCTGATCGCTCTTTTCGCCATGGTTGGCTGGACTCCCATGCTCACCGTCTTCGCTTTCCTTCTGATCTCCTTTGCGACCGGCCCCGTCCGCATCGTCTATAGCAAGACAGACGGGCCTGCATTGATCCGAGCTCTGAAGATGACGGCGCGCTTGCATCTATGGACCGGTCTGGTCCTCGCTGTCGCGATCCTGGCCTAGCCACCAGTGACCCAGGAACCGAGCAGCCGACGACAGCGTCGAGGAGACATGACAACACGTCTACTAGTAGTCGCCGCGCTGGGTGTGACATTGGCCTCCTGTGGCGGGCCCGGTGAGCCTGAGGAGCCGACCGTGTCCGACCCGATGGGGACCACCTGGCAGTTGGAGTCGGGAACCTCCGACGGCGAGCCGATCCCGATCCTGGACAGCCATCCGATCACCCTGTCCTTCACCGAGGACGGCGCCGGGGGCACCGCTGCTTGCAACGGGTACGGCGGGTCCTATTCCATATCGGGCGACACAATCACCTTCTCCGAGTTGTCTCAGACCGAAATGGCATGCTTCCCCGAGGAGACGATGGAGTCAGAACAGAGATATCTGGAAGCATTGACCAGGGTCGAGACGATCTCCCTCACCGAGGAGAGGCTCACTCTCAGCGGCGAGGACACCGAGCTGACCCTGGCGAAACTGCCCCCGGTCCCGACCTCGGAGCTGACCGGGATGGTCTGGGTGCTGGACGGGTTGGTCACCGGCGACACCGTCTCCTCCGTCAGTGGCGACCGGGCGACTCTCGAGTTGTTCAGTGACGGGTCGATGCTCGGATCCACCGGCTGCCGCACCCTGAACGGCCGGTACGTGATCTCCGGAGCGCAAGTAGTGCTCAACGAGCTCGGCGCCGAGGGTGATTGTCCCGCCGAGCTCCAAGAACAAGACAACCTGGTGGTGTCGGTCCTCGGTGACGGTTTCGGGGTCGTGATCGAAGGCGACACTCTGACGATCACCTCGATCGGCAACGAAGGCCTGACCTACAAAGCCGGCTGAGCGGGGCCCGTTTCTCGCCCCAACATTTGGGTCAGATCTCGGCCGATTCCTCGGTTGGCAGAGGTACTACGACCTCGGAGCGACCGATGCTGGCCCCGATCATCATGCCGGCGCCCAGCAGCACGAGATTCTTGATCACGAACTCCCCTTCGACGGTGAGTTTGAACGGGTTGCCGTCTTGAAATGCGACATGCGGCAACAGGATGAAGACGAGAAAGGTGCCCACGACCTGCCCGGCCAGCACCAGAAGAACGGTCCGAAGCCACCGTCTCAGAGCCAGAGCGAGCCCGACCAGGAGCTCGACCACCCCGAGTGCGGGGACAAACCAGTCCGGATCGACCCAGTAGACCAAGGACGCGACCAATTCGACGACGGGCGAGACGCCGAGAACTTTGAGCGCTCCGAACCAGATGAAGACGATGGCAAGTGAGATGCGAAGGGTTGGCACCCCCCATCGGCGAAGGAAAGGGATGGCAACCTGATCGACCCGGGAGACCAGTGACGTCACCCCTTGATGTTCCCCCAGCTCGGTCCCCAAGTGAAATCCAGGGAGGTCCGACCGGTGAGCTGATGCGAAGTGTCCCGGAACCTGCCCAGGAGACCAGAGGCGAAAGGCTCTCAGATGTTTCGCGTACGGCCCTGGTGATCTTGGGTGCCAGGACGGTAACTTCAAGACATCTGATCACCAGGAGACGCTCGCATTGGCCCACTTGTACGACTTCTCGGAAGCAGACGGCTCGGATAAGGACCTTCTCGGCGGAAAGGGAGCTGGTCTGGCCCGGATGACAAGTCTCGGGCTTCCAGTCCCACCCGGTTTCACAATCACCACCGAGGTCTGTCGGGCAACGATGGCCAGCGGGGAGATCCCCACAGACCTGTGGCTAGAGGTCGATGCGGCCGTGGCCAGGCTGGAAGAGCAGACCGGCCGCACGTTCGGGTCGGGACCGATCCCGATTCTGCTCTCGGTGCGCTCAGGGGCCAAGTTCTCCATGCCCGGGATGATGGACACGGTGCTCAACCTCGGAATCAACGAAGACGTGGTCAAGGCGTTGATCGAGTGGTCGGGTGATCCCCATTTCGGCTGGGATGCCAACCGTCGCTTTCTCCAGATGTATGGCGACGTGGTGCTCGGTGTGGATGAGTCCTTGTTCCAGGATGTGCTGACCGAGCTGAGAACCGGCCGGGGTGTCGACGACGACTCGGACCTGACCAGCGACGACCTCGAGGAAGCCACCCGTCGATTCCGCGCAATTATCGAACAGGAGCGGCCAGGCGAGCTTCCCGACGAGCCGATGCAGCAACTACGCGGTGCCATCACTGCCGTGTTCAAGTCGTGGAACACCAAGCGGGCGATCGCTTATCGGCGCATCCACCACATCTCCAACGATCTAGGAACCGCCGCCAACGTCCAGATGATGGTGTTCGGGGACCTCGGCGACGACTCCGGAACCGGGGTCTGTTTCACCAGAGACCCTGCTACCGGCGCCAGGGTCCTGTATGGCGACTATCTGCCTCGGGCGCAGGGTGAGGACGTGGTGGCCGGGACCAGGAACACCTTGAGTCTCGATGACCTCGCTGGGCTCCACCCGGAGTGTCATCGCCAGTTGGTGGAAATCATGGATGGTCTCGAGACCCACTATCAGGACATGTGCGACATCGAGTTCACCATCGAGCGAGATGTCCTTCACATCCTCCAGACCAGGGCCGGCAAGCGCACCGCGGCCGCCGCGGTGAGGATGGCCGTGGCCATGGTGGAAGAGGGTCTGATCGACGAGAAGACTGCCGTCACTCGGGTTGACCCTGACTCCCTGGAACAGCTTCATCGCCCTCGAATCGCCGATCATGTCGACACCGGCTCGGCGGTCGCGAGCGGGGTGGCCGCTTCTCCCGGCGCGGCCACAGGAAAGGTTGTCTTCACCTCCGATTCGGCGGTGACCCGGGCCCGCGAAGGCGAGAAGGTGATCCTGGTGCGGCCCGAGACAACGCCCGATGACATCCATGGCATGGCGGCCGCCGCCGGCATCCTGACCAGTCAGGGCGGTAAGACCTCTCATGCTGCGGTGGTGGCCCGGGGCATGGGAAAGCCGGCGGTCACCGGGGCCGCCGCCATTCTCGTCGACCTCGATGCCGGAATCGCCAGGGCCAAGCACGACGACCTTCATGAAGGAGATGTCATCACCATCGATGGGACATCGGGGTTGGTATTCCTCGGTGAGGTCGACGTCGTCGAGCCCGAATCGATCCATGAGCTGGAAGAGCTGTTGGAGTGGGCCGACCAGATCCGCAAGCTGGAAGTGCGCGCCAATGCAGACACTGCCGAAGATGCTGCCCTGGCCAGAGCCCGGGGCGCCTCGGGCATCGGTCTGGCACGCACCGAGCACATGTTTCTGGGAGAGAGGCTCGCCATCGTTCAGAATCTGATCCTCTCGACAGATCCAGAACAACGCGAGCAAGCCCTCGCCGATCTCGAAAACCAGCAGATCGAGGACTTCGAATCGCTTCTCGAGGCAATGGACGGCCTGCCGGTCGTGATCCGGCTCCTCGACCCTCCCCTCCACGAGTTCCTGCCATCCCGGCTCGAGCTCGAGCACGAAATGCTCGGTCGGGTCCGGGCCGGGAGGCCGATCGACGACCTCAGGGTGATGTCCGATCAGGTGGCTCGTTGGGAAGAGGACAATCCAATGCTGGGGCTGCGCGGTGTCCGGCTCGGTCTCATGGTCAAGGACCTCTATCGGATGCAAGCGCGGGCGGCCACCACGGCGCTCACCCGACGCATCCAGGCCGGTGGGTCACCCCGTCTCGAGATCATGATCCCGTTGGTTGCCGCAGCCGAGGAGCTCATCCAAATGCGCGAGGTCATCGAGGAGGAGATCGTCCGCGCCACTGAAGGGTCGGGTGTCGAGCTCGACATCCATATCGGGACCATGATCGAGCTGCCCCGAGCCGCGTTGACCGCGGGCGAGATCGCTCCAGTCGCCGACTTCTTCTCGTTCGGCACCAATGACTTGACCCAGATGACCTACGGGCTGAGCCGGGACGATGCCGAGGGGCTCTTCCTACGCGACTACCTGGAACAGGGGATCCTCACCTCTGATCCTTTCCAGTCCATCGACCAGCGAGGGGTGGGGCGGCTGATCCGCGTCGCCACCAAGGAAGGCCGGGAGGCCAATCCCGATCTGGTGGTTGGACTGTGCGGAGAGCACGGTGGCGACCCTGAGTCCATTGCCTTCGTGCATGCGCTGGGTCTCGACTATGTGTCTTGCAGCCCGCCCCGGGTCGAAGGCGCACGTCTCGCCGCGGCCCAAGCTGCATTGGGCGACACCGAGTCATCGCACCGCGTCGACTAACGCCGAGACTCCTTCCCCGGTGATGGCGGTTGTGATCAGAACAGGTGCCTCGGAGTCCCCGAGAGTCTCCAACAAGGCGCGATGGACGGTGTCTACTCCCGGTCGATCGGCCTTGTTGATGACATACACGTCGGTGATCTCGACTATCCCCGCTTTGTCGGCCTGAATCTGATCTCCCCAATCGGGGCCTAGGACGAGGACGACGACATCGACCAGATCCAACACCTCGACTTCTGACTGCCCAACCCCGACCGTCTCCACGAGAACGACATCAAAACCGGCGCGGGCCAGCACGGCGATGGCCGACGATGACGAAGGTGCCAGCCCACCCAAATGGCCACGCGACGCCATCGAACGGATATAGACCGACGGGTCGTCGACATGGTGCTGCATGCGGATTCGGTCCCCGAGCAGCGCCCCACCGGTGATGGGACTGGAAGGATCCACAGCGAGGACCGCGACCGTGTCGCCGCGCGAGCGCAACTCCTTGATCATCGCGTCTACCAGTGTCGACTTCCCGACCCCTGGCGGGCCGGTCACCCCGACCCTGCGGGCGGGCGTGACGGATTCGACCAACTCTGCCACCACTCCATCCACCGCACCATCGTCTGACTC
>Ga0299907_10000955_pt1 | contig 15562 bp, 9 predicted proteins | sample RVTome_16_FD_198680 | JGI IMG/M metagenome (GOLD analysis project Ga0299907, IMG submission 198680) | Soil microbial communities from uranium-contaminated site in the Upper Colorado River Basin, Wyoming, United States - RVT152D67 (version 2) ...
AGCAGCTTCAGTCTCGGCAAGAGTTTCCGCGGCGACCGCCCGTTCGGCCTCCCCGGTCGCCCGCTGGGCGTGCAAAGCGGCGAGAACACCGAGGGTGCTGGCCACGACCGCTGCTCCGGCCAAGACCGCGACGAGGGTGCGACGGCGACGGCGACGGGTCATCCGCTCTAGTTCGTCCCGTTCTCGCGAGGCCCGGTAATAGTCCTGCTCTTCAACGGTCAACGAGGCGGTCTCGGCCCAGCCGGTGTAGGGAGCCAGTCGGCTACCGGTGAGCAGATAGTCATCGTGTCTACCGGCGGCCTCCCAGTCGGCGAGGGCCACGCGGAACCGTCGACCGAGGATGAGAGCCTCCCGCTGATCGTCGACCCAGGCCTGGAGCCGAGGCCATTCCCGTAACAGCGCCTCGTGGGCAACTTCGACTGTCGGCCCCCGGGTGACCGGATCCCGGTCTGCCAACAACAGTCGCTGCGAGGTGAAAGTGTCGAGAACCAGGTCCAGATCCGAACGAGAGATCTCGATCGATTCCAGCTCGGAGCGTCGAACCCGACGTCGGGTGTCGTCGGACTCCTCGTCCACAGTGACGAGACGAAGCAGAACCTGGCGGGCGGCTTCCTGCTGCTTCGGGGTCAGGTCCCGGTATATGGACTCGGCCCTGGTGGCGAGAGCACCGGCCACCCCATCGACCCTGTCGTAGTCGGCCCCAGTGAGCAAATCCCCACTTCTGCGCTCGACCAGCTCGGTGAGGGCATACTGGAGCAACGGCAAGCCGCCTGGCTGGTGGGCGACGTCCTCGGCGATACGGTGGGGCAGGCCGGGCTCCCAACGAAGCCCCACCGCCTGGGAAGGGGCAACGATCATCTCCACCAGCTCGTCCCGTGTCGGTGCCAGGACCGTGACCTGTCCATCACGAACCAGTCTCCCGAGCATGGGGTTCTCGAGGGGACGGTCGTAAAAGTCTGCTCTCAGCGTCGCCACCACCGTCACGGTGCTATGAGGATCGGTGACAGCCTCGGTGATGATCTCGATGAACCGGTCCCTCTGCTCGGAGGTGTCGGTCAGCGTGTACAGCTCCTCGAACTGATCGATGACCAAGAGCAGTTCCCCCTCCACTACTTCGCCTAGACCTGCTCTCGTCAAGTCTTCGGGGCCGACAGGCTTGGTCGATACAGCTTCGATGGCGTCGGCGAGTGCCTCGAGGGGATCCGATCCTGGTGTGAAGACCGTTCGAGCCCAACTCGCGGAGCCGCTGAGCTCCCCAGAGGCGAGTCTGGGCAGCAGCCCGGCCAGGACGACAGAGGATTTTCCCGACCCCGACGGCCCCACGACTGTGACAAAACGGTGCTCCGACAGCGCCGCCAGCAAGGTGGCGATCAACTCGTCACGCCCGTAGAAGTCGGCCATGTCTCCCTCGTCGAAGGCGCGCAGTCCCTTGTAAGGATTCCGGGAGACAGACACCCGCGCCGGTTCGCCAGGCTCTGTGCCCAGCACCCGGTCGAGATCGGCGATGAAGGCAGCCGACGACTCGAACCGATCGCCGGGTGCCGGAGCAGTGCCTCGGGCGAAGACGGCACGCAACTCAGGATCCCCGTCCAACAATGCCTCGGCCATCACACCCAGGGCATAGCGGTCCCCCTCCGGGGACGGCCCCGCCTCGGTCTCCTCGGGCGCCCGGTAGGCGGGATCAGTGGAACAAGAAGACACCACATCCGGGTACAACAACTGTGCCGTGAGACCGAAGTCGGAGAGATAGGCGTTGCCTGCATCATCGAGCAGCACATTGGCCGGCTTCAAATCGCCATGGACCATTCCCTGGGAGTGGGCATGATCCAATGCGTTGCTGATTTGACCCAGCACCTTCCTGGCCATTGGCCGCTCTATCAAGCCTGAAGCCATCGCCCTGGCTAGGGAACCCCCCTGGAGCATTCCCAGGACGAGATACGCCGATTGGCTGTCCCGCCAGAAGTCGATCAACGGAACGATGTGTGGGTGAGCCAAACGGGCAATCGTCCTCGCCTCGGCTTCGAATTTCCTGACAAAGGAAGGCTGGGATGCCAGCTCCGGGCGGATCATCTTGATAGCCACCTCCCTGCCGACGGATGGCTGATATGCCCGCCACACCACCCCGAAGGCGCCCTCTCCGATCCGCTCCCGCACCTCGTAGCCGGGTACCGAGAGCACCTCGAGACGCTGATCCAAATCGGACTCGGCATCTTTCTTCAGATCGGGAAAGTCTGCTGGTAGGCCGACGAAGACCAATTGCGCCACCGGCTCGGGAGTGGCCAGGCCCCGTAGCCGTGTCTCACCAAGATGACGAATCTGTAGGCCAGTTGGCGCGGCGGCACTCAACTCGGCTTGGGCGCTCGAAGACACCAGAACCTGGCCGCCGTGCCCGATGGCACACAGCCTCGTTGCTCGATTCAGAGGAGGTCCAAAGAAGTCATCCCCCCGGGTCTCGGCCTCGCCCACGTCGATGCCCATCCGAACCCTCAACTCGCCGACCACACCCCAGTCCGAATCCGCCAGGCTCCGCAACGCCGTCTCGGTTGCGCTGACGGCCGCGACCGTGTCCGGGAACACAGCCAGTAGCCCATCTCCGGTGTGTTTGAAGACCCGGCCACCCCCCGCCTCGATCGCCTCCCGGAGCACCCTGTCGTGTGTGGCCAAGGCGCCCGCCATGTCCTGAGGGTGACGGTCCCAGAGACGTGTCGACCCTTCGATATCGGTCACCAGAAAAGCCAGACGCTGGGTGACGGCCCGCCCTACTCCAGCAAGCAGCGACTCGTCCTGTTGAAGGATCTTGAGCTCGAGTTCCTGAAGCTCCCTGGATGGTTCCACCCCAAGCTGGTCCACCAAGAACGATTCGGTCCGGCGATATCCCCGCAATGCCTCGGCCTGACGTCCCGACCGGTAGAGAGCAAGCATGTGCTGTGCCCGGAAGTGCTCCCTCGTCGGGTGCCCTTCGGCCAGGGCGTCCAACTCGGCGACGAGCGTCCCATGCAGACCCGAGGCGAGATCGGCGTCGATGCGTAGCTCAACTGCCTCGAGACGAAGCTCCTCGAGGCGACGCGCCTCAGGCTCCAGCCCTGGTACGTCGACCAGATCGGCATACGGTCTTCCCCGCCAAAGACTCAGTGCCTCTCTGAGGGAAGCGGCTGTAGCAGCAGAGTCGGTAGCCAGCCGGGAGTAACTCTCGTTCAGAACCCTTTGGAAGCGAACCGCATCGATGGACTCGGGTTCGACGTCGAGGTGATACCCCCCTCGATCGTGAACCAGATGGCCGCCGAGAGCCTGACGGAGATTGGAGACATAAGTCTGCAGGGTGGATCGGGAACCCGAGGTTTGCTCCTCTCCCCACAAGCCCTCGATCAAGGCATCCGCCGAAACCACCCGCGGGGTTGCGGCTACCAGCAGGGCAAGCAGGGCACGCTGCTTGGGACCACCCAGCTGAACAGAGCTCCCGTCGACGCGAACGTCCACCGGACCGAGGACCCCGATGTCCACCCCTTGAACATAATCCCGGGAGCCTGACCCAGGTCGGGGGTTTGCCAGTCGCAACCCCTCGTTGTCTCTATCCATGGGCACGCACCGTCCTCTGGTCGCCGTAGGTGAGTCAGGGTGCCCGCCGAGGCTCCAAAGTCACTCCAATCGGCGCTCGTGTGATCAGACCTGGATCAACGAGAGCGCCTCAATAGACGATCTCGTCAGGGCGCCACCATGGGAACCTCCAGTCGAGCAATCGACCGGATCACCGCCTGTGCGATGGTTTCAGGCAACTCGTCGGTCCTCGTTGTCATCTGGGACCGCGCGAGAGCAGGTGGCTCCGGTGCGAGGTTCATGCCTGCCGGCCCGGAGCTGAACAGCACCGAGAAGGCGACCACCAGGGCCAGGATGGTCAGGCCCAAGATGCTCAGTCCGATGAGAGACCGACTCATGTTGATCCGGCCTCACGTACCTTCGGTGGGTTGGAAACCTGACGGGCCGAGATACCAGAAGCGAAGTCTCGCAGTAGCCGCTCCCAAGCATTTACCCCTCGATCAGGCTGGATCCTCGGAACGCGACCGCCGATTGCGTAGCGCTCGGCCTGAATGGCTCGCACAGTTCTGTAATCCCGGAACATGTCTCACTCCTTTACTTCGTGCTCGTCTGACGAAGTTTCCGCAACATACGAACGGCTGAGCCAGCACCCATCCAGACTCACTCCAAGGGTGCTCCGACCCATGGGACATCGAGCGATGCGAACCGAGCCGGCTGCCGCGCCGCGCTGTGGGGCCGTCACACCCGACTTCCCGATGCCCCGATCGCCCTTGTACAATCGGCCATCCTTGACTACCAGTCAGGGCCCATAGCTCAGCCTGGTTAGAGCGCATCCCTGATAAGGATGAGGTCCGTGGTTCAAGTCCACGTGGGCCCACCAGGGCGAGGCGGGTCGGCCTGGTCAGGTCACGATGCAAGCTGGGCTACACCCGGCTGGTGATGGCCTACCTCGCGGTGATCTTCGTGGCGGGCGCGGGGTGGACGGTCTGCGAGGTGGTGGAGCTCCTGTCCTGGGGCTGATCCAGTCCGAGATGGTCGCTCTCGTTCATCCACCCAGCGACTCGCAGCGATCCGCTGAGGCATAGCGGGCGCATTCGTCGGGTAGGAAGTCGCGCGTGAGGACCTGGTCGGCAAGGGCGCGGAGTTGGTACGGATCCACTGGCATGCGCCGAATAATCAGCCCGTGTGGATAGAGGAGCTCGGTTCCGTCGGGAGAGAATCGGACGACTGGGACCCCGACATCAGACTCGAACTCGAGGATCAAGTCTTCGGAGCCGAGGTCCCAGAGCCGGACCATCCCGTCGAATCCGGCGCTGCCCACGACGCCCGCTCCGTTCATCGCCGGCATGGGTGCGGCCCCGGTGTGCGCCTGGCGATCGAACACGAGGGAATCGGCCATGTCCTCGCCCGCGAGGACACGCTCCAGATCCGCGATCCAGATCATGCCGCCGCTGGTTCCCCCGACGAGATACCTGCCGGTGGGGTCCCAACTGAGTACGAGAAGAAATCCCAACTCGTCGTAGGCGTCGTGATCAAAACTTCCGAGCAACGTTCCATCGGCCATGTCCCAGATCCCGACCGAGACCTGATCGGTTGCGGCCAGATAGCTCCCGCCCTCGTAGATCCCCGATGGGTTGAATTCGGCTGACCACAGCGTCTGATAGGGAAGCGCGAGTATCTCCTCACCCGACCTGAGGTCGAATACCCCGCTGTGAGCGTCGTCGGGCACACCAGGTGTCACACAGGACCATCCAGAGAGCACTACTCGGGTGTTGTCGGGTGTGACCGCCAGCGGCCCCCGGCAGTCATCGAATTCCTGGATCACATCCCATGCCGGCAAACCGCGCATCGTCGCCTTGCCGTCCTGTGTGAGAGACCCGATCATGGTGAAGTCCGCATTCGCCAGCCGGAGCCCGGCGGGCACCGAATTCGCTTCTCCCTGGCTCATCACTGTCTCCTCACCGGTGGCGAGGTCGATCAGCCTTAGACCGTCCACAGGATCGCCGGTTGGTAGACCGAGGTTCATCGACACGAAGTAGGTCAGCCAACGCTCGTCGGGAGACATCTGGTAGGACCACTGCAGCTCGCGCAGGGGAATGCCCCACAGTTCGGGTACGCCTTCGGGCGAGACGTCCCAGAGCAGCGCATCCTCTCCGTAGGAGACGAGCTGTTTCTCTCCTATGAAGCTCAACGAGAACACGTTTTCGAGTATCCCTGTCAGCTCCAACTCCATCACCCCATCGCCAAGGCTTTCGATATAGATGTTCGGGTCGTACCCGGAGTGGGCGAGCCGGGTTGCGTCCGGGTCGAGGGCGAGGCTCTGCACTGAAGGCTGTGCCTGGTCGAAGATCGTCTCCCCGGTTGCGATCTCGGTGACCCGAACCTCGTCTCCTGCTCGATAGGCGACGTGGGTGCGCGAATCGTTCACTGCGGTGACGTCGGGATTGAGTTCCGCCACCTCGAGATGGTCGAGGACCGAGCCATCGCTGGCGGAGAGAATGATGAACCCGATGCCCTCGATCGCTACCAGAACGCGGTCGTCGTCGAGGAACACGGGCCTACCTGCTCGCGCCGACGCCTCGAATCTGGAAACCTCGCTCCCGTCGGTCGCGTCGACCACTCGTACTTCTCGATCGAACGACATCGCCAACTGCTCACCGTCGAGGCTGTGGGAGACATGTGCCCATCCGTGCTCGGTGTCGAGATCCAGGATGCTGGCCATGGTCGCCAGGTCGAAGATCCGGAGGTCCGGGATCCCTTCAGGCACCGATCGGAAAAACCCATCGGCCAGCGGCTCGGCGTAGGTGACGGTGATAGTTCGTCCATTCGGGCTGAAATCGGCGCGCCAAGCAGCAACTGTGGGATTGTCAGGGCCGGGAAGCGTCCCGCGCAGGGATCCGTCAAGGTCGAAAGTATCCACGTCATTCGGAGATGTTTCGGATGCGACCGCAACCAGCGATCCATCCGGCGAGACGGTTGGGTAGAGGAGATGCCCAGACGGGAAACGAGCAACCAGCCGCCAATCGTGTATCGCTTGTGCCATGGCGCTCACCGCCTCCGCGGTGGGCTCGGCGCCCCCGCGGATGGAGGTGTCGAAGGCTTCGGTGGCGATGAGGAGGGCAAGTTCCCGGTTCTGTCCGACCTGCGCCTGCGCGGCCGCAGCCAGTTCCCTGGCACGGGCTTGAAGGGCCTCCTGTTGGGCCTCGCCTCTCTGCCAGAACGCGATCAGAGCCAGAGCGCTCACCAGGAACAGGCCACCGGCGAGGGTCACGAGCGTCCGTCGTCTCCGTCTCCGGGCATTCGCGACGTCCGTTGCCCGTTGCGTGATGCTTGTGGCGATATACCGGGACTCGTCGCTGGTCAGCACCACGTCGGCACGCGACGCCCAGGTTTCCACGTCTTCCAGACGCACCCCGCGCAGCAGATAGCTCGGGTCTTCCTTGGATTCGATCCATTCCTGGGTCGACTCACCTACACGCCGTCCCAGGATCAGTGACTCGCGGGCTTCTTCGATCCAGCCCCTGAGCCTGGGCCACTCGGTGAGAAGAGCCTCATGGGCGACCTCGACCGTCGGCCCGCGGGTCACCGGGTCACGGTCGAAGGTGAGCAGTCGGAATCCGGCGAAGGCTTTGAGCACGGATTCGAGCCCGGCCCGGTCGACGGCCAGAGACACCAACTCCGCCTGTCGGGCGCGTCGCCGGGTCACTGCTCCCAGCTCGTCGACGGAAACCAGGCGGAGGAAGACCTCCCGGGTCGCCGCCATGCCCGCCGCGGTCAGCCCCTCGTACAGCTCCTCCGCCCGGCGGCCCACCGCTCCGGCGACACCTCCCGTGGCTTCGTATCCGGCGATCGTCAGCGTCGACCTTTCCCGATGGGCGAACATCTCGGTCAACGCATATTGCAGTAGCGGCAGCATCCCGGGCTGGCCCTCGACGTCGGAGATGATGCGGCTCACCAATCCTGGCTCCAGGTCCAACCCGACGATCCGGGCCGGAGCCGAAACCGCCTGAGCCAGACCATCCCGGGTCGGCGGTCCCACCGTGACGATGCCTTCGGCGAGGGCCTCGGCGAAGTCGGCGTAAGCGAGGGGACGGTCGAGGAAGTCTGCGCGGATGGTAACCACCACCCTCACCCGGCTCCGCTCGTCGCCAGCCACGGATATCAGGTTCTCCAGGAACATGCGGCGGGTCTCTTCCGACCGCACCGTCGAGAAGAGCTCCTCGAATTGATCGATGACGATCAGGAGGGTCGAGTCGTCGCCGGGGAGGATCTGCTTGCTCACCCTGAGCAGTCCGTTGGGCTGGCTCAGCTCACTCAACATCCCGGCCGGTGTGCGCACCGCCACGCGGGACAGGGCAGCCTCCAGCTCCTCGAACGGATAGGAGCCGGGGAACATGTCCGTCACCAGCCAGTCTCGAGAATAGGCGAGGGTCCCTGCCCTGAGGGCGGGGATCAACCCGGCGCGGACCACCGACGACTTGCCGCTCCCGGAGGGGCCGACCACCGTGACCAGCCGCTGAGAGGCGATTCGTTGGATCAGGTCGTCGATCAGAGCCTCCCGGCCGTGGAAGTCGACGGCGTCGTCCTCGGCGAAGGCGCGCAAGCCCTTGTAGGGATTGCGAATCGGCTCCGACGGCGTCGCCACGATCCCGGGAGCGGCGACCACGTCGATACCGGCGGCACGACGGAGGTCGCGCATGAACTCGTCGACCTTGAGGTAGCGCTCCCTCGGATCGGTCGCCAAGGCCTTCGATACGACGGTGGCGATGGTCTCGGGTATGTCCGGGCGAGCCTCTCCGAGATCGGGAATACGCGGCAATCCCGACGCGGACACACCGGTGAGGAGCTCGAAGGTGAGGGAGCCCAACGCGAAGATATCGGAGCGCAGGGTCGCCTCCTCTCCCGAGGCCTCCTCCGGCGAGAGCAATCGTTTCGTATTCGCTTCGGTGGTCCTGACCGCCGCTATTCCGAAGTCGGACAGGTAGGCGTCCCCTTCCTCGCCGAGAAGAACGTTGCTCGTCTTCAGGTCCCCATGCACGACGCCCCTGCGGTGGGCATATGCCAGGGCACCACCCACCTGGTCGAGGAGTCGTAGCGCGGGCTCGAGGTTCCAACCGCCGGAGCGAAGCGAGTCTTCGAGGCTTCCCCCACGCATCAGGGGCATCACGAGATACGCGCCGCTCGGGTCTCGCCAGTAGTCGTGGAGCGGCAGCACGTGGGGGTGTTCGAGGTTGGCCACCCTCTGCGCCTCTCTCTCGAAGCGACTGACGAAGGCCAGATCGTTGGTGTTGTCGGCCCGGATGACCTTTATCGCAACTTCCCGCCCGATCGACGGCTGATAGGCCCTGTGGACGACACCGAATTCGCCAGAGCCGATCACGTCGCGCAGTTCGTAGCCACGAATCGAGCCGCGGCTCCGGTCAGAGGCAAGCGATCCATCGGCCTCGGCGGGCAGGAGTAGTGAAGGGTCGTGGGCGAGGATTCGCGCCTCGAGATCCTGCAGTTGGGCGCCCGGCTCGATGCCGAGCTGGTCGACGAGGTGAGCGCGGGCGCTCTGGAAGGCGCGTAGCGCCTCGGCCTGTCTCCCGGCCCGATACAGGGAGAGCATCAGCTGGCCCCAGAATCGCTCCCGAAGCGGATGGTCCCGAACCAGGGATTCCAGCTCTGCCACCAGCTCTCCGGACCGGCCTAGGGCGAGGTCCGCCTCGATGCGGGTTTCGATTGCAGTGATCCGCATCTCGCCGAGACGCCTGATCTCGGCATCCAGCTGCGGATGGTCGACACCGCCGTAGGCAATGCCGAACCACAGGTCGAGACCGGCGACCAGCCTCGCCCGCGCCGAGGAGGGATCCGACCGCAGAAGCTCCGTCCCGGCCTCGACGCCTTCTTCGAATTCGAGCACGTCGAATGTGGACGGGTCCACTTCGATGAGGTAGCCGTCGCCGCGGCGGAAGATGGCATGGGGCCCCAGGACCCGGCGGAGGTTGTAGATGTAGCTCTGCACCGTGGCTCGGGCCGCTTCGGGCGGCTCGCCGGCCCAGACGGAATCGATGAGTGCGTCCTGGGTGATAACCGTGTTGGCCGAGCGCAGCAATACCGCAAGCACCATCTGCTGGCGGAGACCACCCAGCTTCGCTTCATCACCGTCGACCTCGACCGTGATCGGGCCGAGCGCCCGGTATCTCACAGGGTGAATATGTACTCTCCTCCGCGCTCCTCTGCCCGGCTGTAATCCTCATGCGTCGCTCTGGGAAACCACTGGGAAACCCCGCAATCAGGGCCCAAGCGACATACCAGAGCCCTGCTGCACTGTGTCGCCATGTCGACAGGGCAAAGACGTCTCGAGCGAACCGCTGCCGAGCTGGTGGCAGACGCGCTTCTTCGCCTTGTCAGACTAACTCCCCACGAGGTGAGCGAAGAGCTCACCGAGGGGACGCTCGTCGTCGACCTGCGTGAGGAAGACGAACTCCATGTGGTGGGCTGGGTCCGCGACTCGGTGTGGGCCCCGAGGGGCATGCTCGAGTTCTGGGCAGACCCATCCGATCGACGCCACCGCATCGAGTTCGACCCCGAACGTCGCCTGATCCTCTATTGCTCGACGGGGGAGCGCTCCGCCATGGCCGCCGCCACGCTGCGGTCGATGGGGTACCGGGACGTTCGCGTGCTCGACGGAGGGATCGAGGCCTGGAAGCAAGACGGACTACCGGTGGAGATGCCGTGAGGGCTCCACCAAAGGAGGTACACGATGAGACGTAGCGCGACCATCGTCGCAACAGTGGCGGCGATGATGCTTTCCGGGGCATTGGCCGCCGTTGCATTCGGCAAGTTCGGCGCCTGGGACGTGGCGGTGGACATCGAGGGGTTCGGTGCTGGGGCGCACGAGAATTTCAACACCGCCAGCACGGAGGGCTGCCCGTTCATATCACCCAGCGGGAAGATGTTCTTCATCGCCTCGAATCGTTCCGGGGGCATGGGAGGGCTCGACATCTGGGTGTCGACCAGAGCGAGCGAAGACGAGCCCTGGAGTGAGCCGGTGAATCTGGGCGCGCCGATCAACTCGTCGGCCAATGACTTCTGCCCGACGATCGCAAGGGATGGAAAGACCTTCTTCTTCGCAAGCAACCGGCCCGGTCTTTGCGGGACGACGGCGAACTCCGACATCTATACGACGAGATTCGGGCCCGGGCTGCAAGCGGAGACGGTTGCCCATCTTGGCTGCGAGGTGAACAGCGCTTGGGACGAGCACAGCCCGTTTCCTGCTCAGATGCCTGGCGAGGGGCCGGTGCTCTTCTACTCGAGTGCCCGGCCTCTCGACGCCAGCGACGCTCCCGGAGACCACGACCTCTACTCATCTCCGATGCACGGCGGCGTCTACCAGGCGGGCAGCGCGCTGTCCGGTGTCAACACCACAGCCAACGAGGGTCAGCCCAACGTGCGACGCGACGGCCAGGAGCTGTTCTTCTGGAGTGACCGTGCCGGGGGGGTGGGTGGTGCCGACATCTACTCGGTGGACAAGCTCTCGGTCACCGGTGGCTGGGGGACACCGCAGAACCTCGGACCCGATGTCAACAGCGCGGCGGGGGAGACCCGACCGTCGCTGTCGTGGGACGGCTCCACCCTGTACTTCGGATCGACCCGTGTCGGCGGGCAGTCCGACATATACGTGACTACACGCTGATCAGAAATGACAACGACGAGGAGGGGCCACCGGTCCTTCCTCGTCGCCTGTCTCGAAATGAATGGAACCTTTCATGACCAAGACACAACGATCACCCACCACTCAGGAACCCAACCGAGACAGAAGGCCCATGTGGGCGCTCGCGGTCCTGGTCGTCGCCGTCATCGGGGTCGGCCTCTACTTCGCCTTCGCCCGCGAGCCCGCCGTGGTCGAGACCACTCCGACCACGTTGGCTTCGCAGCCAACCGTGACCGCAGGGCCGGACGTCGTTGTGTCGGCCGACCTCGCAACGATCGAAACCGCAGTCGCAGCGTTCTACTCGGGTGATGCCGAGCGAGCCGCCGAGCTATTCGACCTTCAGGATCGGACCGACGACCAGATACGTGAGGAGTCCGCCTATCAGGCGGCCATCGGCGGGCGATTGACCCTCCACTGCACGGGCGGGACCGACGGCGTGTTCAGCTGCAACGTGCCGTATCACAACAAGATGACGGATGCTCTCGGATCCACCGACAATGGCGACACCAACCGGGTGGTGGTCGAGGACGGCGTGATCACCGAGTTCGGGTTCCCCGAGCACTCATGGCTTCTACTTCAGATGGGAACGTTCCTCGCGCTCGAGGGTCGCTTCGACGGTTACGAAGATTGCGGATCCGGCCCGTTCCCGGCGTCTTGCGCCGCCATCCAGTTGGAGAATCTCGACGCCTATGTCGAGTGGCGGAAGACCCCGCTGGAGGCGGCGAAGGTCGTAGAGGCAACACTCGGATCCTGGTATGGGGGAGACTGCGAGCAGGGGACCTTCCTCAGCATCACCCAGTTCCTCGACGAATACAGCGCGGACGACTGCGCCTCAGTTGCCGACCAGCCCTCCTCTTCCCCGATCCGGATGATCGACTATGAGTCCATCCTGGGAGCGGAGGTCTCAGTCGAAGGATGCGAGCAGCTCGCCGCCGGAGACCCGATAGTCCTGTCGTGCGATGTGCACTACTCGAACGCGATGAATCTCGCCGTAGGCAAGCCCGCGGCGGTGACGACGCGAGAGTTCGGCATCATCATCGAGGCGGTAGTGACCGACGGCAGCGGAGAGCAGCCCTGGTACCGGAACGACTACCCCGAGGATGCGGAGCTGCGGGAGAGCTTCCAGCGCTTCGCAGAGGAGGTTGATCTGGGTGTCGAGTACACGGATGCCGGCTGCGCCACGGCTCGCACCGAGGTCTGCGCCAACCTGATCATGGACAACCTCGACGACTGGGCCGCCTGGTACGAGACCAACGGTTGACCGACGTGGCGAGGGTCACCCCCTCGCCACCCGGCTACTCGCCTCACCACCCGGTGAGTGACACTTGGTGGCTCCTTTGGATCGGATGCTGGTACGGATCTCTCGGGGTCGGATCCTCCCTGTGAGCAGTCTTGTGGTGCCCACACTGCTGTTGACTACCGTCAATCGACGCTCCGGGCGACTGACCAGGCCCGAGGGGCGCAGCGGCGACAGACGATCGTTCGTTCCACCGAACTGGCCGCAACAATCTCAGTTCTCAGCTGATCATCGATTGGACCGAGTCCGGCGAGGTGCCGCGCCCGCGGCCTCTTCGCCGCAATGAGGTTGTCCTCAAGGGCGGTGGTCAGGCCAGGACAAGAGGTTTGGACCAGAGCGATCGCGCATCCCTGATAGGGACAGACCCACGAACGGGCTGACCAACTACGACCAACAGCACCATGACTTGGCATCGTTTCATGGGCATCGTCCCATGTCACAAGGATCCAAGCGAGTTTGAAGGTCGGTCCGAGGTCGAACGGATCGAGGGCCGATCCTGTTCGCCGTTGGGCCGGTGAGCTTGCGCTCTGCTTGAGCTTTGCCTGGTCGGAGGGAAGGACCGGCTTGTGCCACAGATGTGCAACAACCGAGGCTGGAGAACGCCAAGGCCCAGGTGGAGGCTTTACTTAGAATCATCTACCGCATCTCTGATAAGGATGAGGTCGGAAGTTCAAGTCTTCCTGGGCCCACTGCCGCAATCCCCTTGTTGAGGCCGGTGGATTTTCCCTTTACGCCCCTGAGCCGCTGATCCAGTCGAGGCGTATCTCCGAGCCATCGGCGTCATCTGGCAAGGAGAAGCGTGCAGTCGCAGCCGGGGAGTTGCGACGAGTATTCGACGCAGCCAGGGGCGCCGAGGGCTGGAGAGCGCCGTCATCATTTGGGCGTCGGGCCACTAGCACTGAGCCCGCCGACAGTTACCCCGGGATCTGGTCCGTTCGCAGCCTGGACATGCTCACCAGGAGAACCCAGATGAGGAACAGGAGCAGGGGGAGGTATACGAAGAACATCGAGAGCAGTGAGATCGGAACCAACACGTAGGCAACCGTGCCCAGCCAGCGTGGGCCTACCGCGCCACGACGGAGTTGGACCCCGGTAGCGGCGAGCAGTACGGCGGCAGCGGCCATGGCTCCCGCGAGGAGGATGTAGCCGAGATGGGAGAACATCAGAGCCGCGTGTGGATCGACTTCGAAAGCGGGGTAGAAGGAGGTCGAGCCCGCCACCGTGGTCTGAGCCGTTATCGACGCGAACGCCAACACCACGAAGGTCACCCCGCCGGCGAGTGCCGCACTCGTGTAACGGCCGGAGTCCACCTTGCTCCCCCGCAGAGTCCCGGTGAGATTTCCAAAGAACCACAGGAGGAGAAACCCTCCAACGATTGACAACGGCTCGGCGACCAGCAGACCGCCGCTGTTCCCGTCCCCCAGGTAAAAGTCGGAGATCCGCTGTGTCGCATCTGCGCCAGATCCCTCTGGGGACAAGCTGAGAACGAGGTAAGCGGCGGCGCCCACAACGACCGCACCGGCGATCCCGCTCCAGGCTGCGAGACGTCGCCCCTGAGACGCGGTAGATGCTTCTCTCCCTGTGTCGAGCGTTGTTGTCACCATGGCCTTCCCTTGTCGCTGGATCTCCATGGCAAACGTATTTCTCGGGCTCGTGGCCGTCGTCAGACCAGAGGTTGATTTTGGGATCATCCATCCTGTCGATAAACACGCTGAAAACATCATTCCCCAGATCGAGGCTGAAGCTCCCTGCGGCCGATGTACTCGCAATGTCGTGGGGTACGCTCCCGCCATGAACGTCCGGAGCCTGGGAAACCGGACTTGGCGGCCCGTCTCAGCGCTAGTGGCGGACTCAATCTTGGCGGCCATACTCGTCAGCGCCCAAACAGTCACCAATCCGTCTGCGCCGATCTCCGCCGTTGTCATTCTTCCCGTGGCGCTGCGGCGTCATCTACCTCGGTTGGCTGCACTTTCGATGGGATCCATCCTGGCGCTCGGGGAGATTCTCACCCCGTCCCAAGGAGACGAGTCCTTCCTCCCGATTGTGGCTGCCATTCTGATCACGCTCTATTCGGTGGCCGCCTACGAGCCCTCGCTTTCCTGGTCCGTCGCGAGTGGTCTGGTTCTGGCGGTAGGGACCCGCACCGATCTGATACTTAACGGTGTGGCTACCGACACGTTCTGGCCGTTCACCATCCTGTTCATGGGAGGGGCCTGGCTCGCCGGCCGCATCGTCCACCAGCGACGGGTCGAGGCCGACGGTCTCAATGCCGAGGCGAGACGTCTCAGGGAGCAACAAGACCTCCGGACCTCCAAGGCCGTCGCCGAGGAGAGGGGCCGCCTCGCCCGGGAGCTCCACGACGTCATCGCCCACAACGTGAGTCTGATGGTGGTCCATGCCGGCGCCGCGGATCAGGTGCTGGAAGGAAGCCAGGACCAGGTCCGGGAAGCCCTGGGCCGAATCCAGCACGCGGGCCGTCAGACAGTTGTGGAGCTGCGCAGACTGCTGGGGATCCTCCGTGACCACGAATGGGAGCCGGAGACCTCTCCTCAGCCAACTCTCGCCGGGCTGGATTCTCTCGTCGAGCAAGTGCGGACGTCTGGTTTGTCCGTCGAGGTGAGCGTGGAGGGAACAGCGAGCCCGCTCCCGGCCAGCCTCGATCTGTCGGCGTACCGGATCGTGCAGGAGGGGCTAACCAACGTAATCAAGCATGCCGATGCCACGACAGCCACCGTGGCTGTCCGGTACTCGCCGCGGCTGCTCGAGCTGGAAATCGTCGACGACGGTCAGGGTCTCCGAGACAACGGGACCTGGGGGCACGGGCTACTCGGCATCCGCGAGCGGGTGGCCCTGTTCGAGGGGACGCTGGAGACAGGCAATCGCGACGAAGGAGGATTCTTCCTCCGCGCTCTCCTTCCCCTCGAAGCCGGGACCGGATGACCCGTGTCCTGATCGCCGACGACGAGGCCTTGATGCGCAGTGGGCTCCGTATGATCCTTGAGGCTCAGACCGACATCGAGGTAGTTGGTGAGGCT
>Ga0299907_10000956_pt1 | contig 15554 bp, 16 predicted proteins | sample RVTome_16_FD_198680 | JGI IMG/M metagenome (GOLD analysis project Ga0299907, IMG submission 198680) | Soil microbial communities from uranium-contaminated site in the Upper Colorado River Basin, Wyoming, United States - RVT152D67 (version 2) ...
GGCCAATGCCGCCATGCCGCGACGGCAATGTGTCTTCACCGAGTTCCCCGAAATGGAGAGGGTTCGGGATATCTCAGACTCGGACATGCCGGCGTAGAAGCGGAGTACCAGACAGTCGCGTTGCCGGGGCGAGATGCTGGCCAGCGCCTCGAGAACCCGCTGGTGTTCCTCGCTCCGGACCGCCTCGTCATCGGGGCGACCTGGTTCTCTCTCGTCCAGCATCGCGTCCTGATGCCTAAGAGAGAGAAGCCCCCGACGATTGTGGTCGCGGGCGAGGTTCAAGACGATCGACCGCAGGTATGCGGGGCTCTTGTCCCTATCGCGGATCCGGTCCGCCGACCGGTAGAGACGGATGAACGCCTCCTGGACGATGTCCTCGGCGCCGGTCCGATCGTCGGTGAAGAGACGTGCCAGCCGGACGAGATTCGCGGCCTCTTGGTGGTACATGGCTTCGATGAATCGCCGTCGCTCCAGCTCCTCGCTGGTCCATGCCGTTTTGCCGGCGGTTACGACTGCGAGCCAGAGCAAAGGTCAGACCGGCGTGTCTTCCTCGAGCCGACGACTCAGACCCAGGAGGCGACCGACGACGGGAAGGCTCAGCACGTTGAGACCATGAAGGACCCCCATCAGCAGAAGCATCCCGCCGACCCGGTAGATCGAGTCCTGAACTTGCTCGGCTGTCGACCCATGCCAGTCCCGGCTCTCGGTCAGCTGGGCCGTGAACAAGATGTATGAGGAGAAGATCAGGTAGTAGGCCACGTCCATGAGGACGAGGTAGCTCTTACCGGTGCGCGGGTTTCCCCGAAAGATGTCACCGGCGTAAGCGCGACCAAATCTCTTGATGACCGGCCCGAGGACGACGACTATCGCCACCAGCAACCCGACTGTTATCAGCTCGATGCCCCACCAGCTCACAATGAACCTCCAACCGATGCCTGGACGATGTCTTCACCTCGGGACTCTGCTCCATACAAAGCTACCCGCCGAGTCAGGCGCTCAACGAGCCAGACGACGCTCGCCGAGTAGGCCACGAACACAACGGAGAACATCGGGATGTTGACCCACGGCCCGCCGCCGAGCTCAAAGAACTCCGCGACGATCTCCGAATCAGCCATCAAGATGCCCATGCCGAGAACGGTCATGATCGCTACCGCTGCGAAGCGATGAAGGTACCTGGCGGCGATCGCTCCGGGAATACCGAGTGTGCCGCCGATCATCACTCCCAAGAAGATGATGATGAACATGGTGCCTCCGATAGTGAACTCACTCGCTCGGAACGGGTCTTGTATGGCCACGACCCGCATCGCAACGCGAAGACCCGGTCCGAGAACAATGAGCCCGGCGATCACGCCCGCGGCCAACCCAAAGAGCAAAGTCTTCACAAAGCCCTGTTGTCGCATATCAGCCTTCCTTCGCTTCCGTCCACTCACAGACGAACTATTGACAGGCGTGGGTGACACCGCACTCCCCGTTTTGTGTGCGAGACAGCGCGCTGGAAGCGCGAGATCTCGCACACAAAATGCTTGGGATGGCGTTTATGCCAGGTCGGCGCAGGCGATCTTGACGCCGTCGGGGGCATGGATCACCACTGATACCGCGGCGGGGCCGGCGATGGCCTCGACCGTCGCCTTACCCTGGGCGTTCCCGGCCGGATTCGCCGTGAACGGTCCCGGCCAAATTTCGGACCCACTGGGGTGGGCGCCGCCCGGCACCGGGAACCCGAAGCTGTAGTGCCCGCCCGCGTCACCGTCGGCGCATGATTGAGCGTGGACGTGAGAGCCGTATATCGCCCCGGCCTGGAGACCCTTCACCGTCACGGTCACGATCGTCTGCCCGGAGGCTGTCCTCACCATCTGGGCATTGCCGGAGACGTCGTCGTACGTCCCAACCCCGGCAGCGAATGGCTCAAAGTCCCCTCGAGTGACTTCGCCTCCATCCGCTGAGACCGTGGCCGCCATGAGGATGACGGTCAGGGTTGCTGCCAACGCGGCCACAACCAATTTCGACATTTGCATTTGGTCCTCCTTTGAACCCGTCAACCCACGGACGAATCAACACGGCAGTCAGGTGACAGCTGACTCCGAGGCTGTCGTAGGATGCCGCCGGTGATACCCCTCCCCGAGCGTCGGTTCCCGGCGAGGAGACGACTCCGGCTCCGCCCGCCACATCTCCGCACGTTGGAAGCCGAGGCGCATCGCACCGCGACCTGGCTGGAGTTGTTCTATGACCTTGCCTTTGTCGTCGTCGTGGCCGTGCTGGGGCAGAGGCTGGGGACCGCCCACGACCTCTCGGGCGTTCTTTCCTATCTCGGCTACTTCTTCCTCGTCTGGTGGCTGTGGGCCAGCCACACCTTCTACGCCGACCGGTACGACACCGATGATCTCGTGTATCGCCTTCTGGCCACCACCCAGCTGGTCGCCGTCGCCATCATCGCGGCGTCACTGGCCCCCGGTGAGTCGATGTCGGCGACCGGATTCGCGGTCGGGTACACCCTCGCCCGCTGTGCGCTACTCGTCATGTACTGGCGGGCGCGTCGTCATGTCATCGAGACCCGGGCGCTGGTCAGTGGCTACCTCGTCGGCTTCGGCGTCGGAGCAGTTCTGTGGGCAATCTCGATCTTCGTTCCGGACACGGCCCGGTACACCCTGTGGGCCGTCGCCCTCACCGTCGACCTTGCAACGCCTTGGCTGATGCGAGGCGAGCAGGCGCGGGCACCCCTCGACATCTCGCACCTTCCCGAGCGGTTCGGATTGTTCACGATATTGGTCCTCGGCGAGTCGATCGCCGCAACCGTGATCGGGTTGAGCGGCCACGCGTGGTCTCCCGCCTCCACCTTTGCCGCGGTCATGGCCCTGGTGATCGCCACTGCGATCTGGTGGCTCTATTTCGACAATGTCGAAGGCCTGGTCGTGAGACGAACGGCCGCGGTCGCGCGGACCTGGCGGCCGACAGTGTGGATCTACTCCCACTCGGGCCTCGCCGCAGGCCTCGGCATCATGGCGATCGGCCTGGAACACGCGATCGCCGCGGCCGGCGAAGGGCCGTTCGACGAATTCGAGACCTGGGTGCTCGTAGGAGGCACGGCATTGGCGACCCTCAGTCTCTCGTTGACGCATCTCGCCTCAGGCGACGAGACGACCTGGGCGATCCACAATCGTGTCGCGGGGGCACGTGCCTTGTCCGCCTTGGGCATCCTGGCCCTGGGGCTCTTCGGCATGACTGCCTCCGGCCTCGCTTTGGGAACGGCCGTGATCTTGGTGGGGACGGCGGCGATCGGGGTCACCCGGGACGCCTGACCCCCGAGAAACGCGAACTTCGAGTAGGTTTGGGGCTCGAAGGACCCTTTGATGGACCAACTGCGATGGACCAGACGTGAGACCGGCTGGCGGGCAGGCCGGTATCGAATCGAGCTCCTCGCGCCGGGGTTCTGGGTGTTGAGCAGGCTCCATCCTTCCCGCGACGATCCCCATACAGAGATCCTGGAGTCATCCGGGTATCGAAGCGTCCTTGTCGCCACGGCGGCTGAGTTGGAGAAGAATCGAGTGCGGCGGCGCAAGGCCGGACTCTGGGCGGCCGTCGTTGGGGCCAGCTTCGCCGCTTTGATCGCGGCTTACCTCGCCGCCCTCCCCTGGACTCCTGCAGTGGTAGTGGGTTGTTCTTGTCTCGCCGTTTTTGCCTCGATCCAGGTCATGAACGGCGTGGTGGAGCGCTCCTGGGAGTCGATCAAGAACGTCTATCAGTAGCCCGCCTGGCTCCGGGCGTCCCCGATGATCCGATGATGGTCGAACGCGAGCTTGGCAGGGTTCGCCATTACATCAGCCAGGGGGACCATCCTGGCCGCTGCCGCATCCGACCCTTCCTTCGGATCAGGAGATTGCCCGACACTGGCCCAGAATGCGACCGTCACGACTCGCATCCGCGGATCGCGGCCGGGCGCGCCATAGGCCCCGAGTTGTCTTAGCGAGCCGGGAGGCAGTTCTACACCTGTCTCTTCGAGCAACTCTCGGCGGGCCGCCTCCTCCAACCCTTCGTCCTCGTCGACGAACCCTCCGGGCAGAGCCAGCGACCCCCGGAACGGGTCGAAACGGCGCTCGACGAGAAGTATCTGCAGCTGCCCCGGTCCCGAGGCGAAGAGCACCACGTCAGCGGTCACGGCGATCTCGGGAAGAACGAAGCCATCGGGCTCTTGAGGCTGCGTCACGACGGCCAAGCTAGCCCTGATGGACATATGACCACGGGTGATTGCCCGCATTCGGAGGTAACTTCAAGAGATGCCGGGAAGATCGGTCTTGGTCCTGGTCGCTCTCACAGCGTGTACCTCGGCGCCGGTCGGCTCGACGACCCGGTCCGACGGTGGCACCGCCACGACGGGCCCACCGTCGACGAGTGCTCCGGCGACGGCAGTCTCGACGACGACCGCGACGACAGGCAGTGGCCCGGGGACCTCGACCTCGACCTCCACCACCCTCTCTCCGGACGACCTGACCATCGAGGCATTCCCGGTGCCGGCAGGGTCGAGACCCCACGACGTGGCGCCGGCAGCCGATGGCGGTGTGTGGTACACGGCTCAAGGGTCCGGTGAGTTGGGCTGGCTCGACCCCGTCACCGGTGAAGTGCGCCACATCGACCTCGGAGCCGGCTCCCAACCCCACGGCGTGATCGTCGATGATGGGGGCACGCCATGGATCACCGACGGGGGGCTGAACGCGATCGTGGCCGTCGACCCCGATACGGACGAGCTGACCATCTACCCCCTGCCCGACAACGCGGCCGCGGCCAATCTCAACACCGCCGTGTTCGACAACGACGGGATCCTGTGGTTCACCGGGCAGGACGGGATCTACGGGTCACTCGACCCCGGCGACGGTGACATGGATGTGTACGAGGCGCCACGGGGCATCGGGCCATATGGGATCACCGCGACACCAGGCGGAGCCGTCTTCTATGCCTCCCTGGCCGGCTCCTACGTCGGCGCGATCTCCGTTGACGGCACGGCCACGGTCTTGGAGCCCCCAACGGAGGGCCAAGGAGCTCGCCGGGTGTGGTCCGACTCCTCGGGAAGTATCTGGATCAGCGAGTGGAACACCGGCGCGGTCAGTCGATACGAGCCAGACACCCAGGAATGGACCACCTGGCCGCTGCCTGGCGACAACCCGGCAGCGTATGCGGTCTATGTCGACGACCAGGACATCGTGTGGCTGAGCGACTTCGGGGCCAACGCCATGGTCCGCTTCGATCCGAGCACCGAGATATTCGATGTGTACCCCCTCCCCCACGACCCTGGCGATGTCCGCCAGATCCTGGGTCGCCCGGGCGAGGTGTGGGGCGCCGAATCGGCGGCTGACCATCTGGTGGTGATCAGGACCCGAGTTGAGTGAGCTGCGAGCGCTGGCCCTGTTCTCGTTGGTAGCCGCGATCACCCCTGGGCCAAACAATGTGATGCTTTGGGCGTCGGGTATTCAGTTCGGCGTACGACGCACAGTGCCGCACGCTCTCGGAATCGTCCTCGGAGTTGGAAGCATGGCGATCATGGCTGCAGCCGGGCTCGCCGCGCTCATCGAGGCGGCGCCCATGGCTGAGACATCCCTGAAAGTCATCGGTTCGGCATATCTCCTCTATCTCGCTTATCAGATCTCTGGTGCAAGCGGGTCGGAGCGGACGGTGGTCGCCCAACCGCTCCGATTGAGCCAGGGACTCGCCTTCCAGTACGTCAACCCCAAGGCTTGGGTATTCGTGCTCGGAGCGATCTCCGTGTTTCGGCCCAACGGGCTCTCCATCTTCGTGACCACCGCCCTGACCGCCGCCACCATCATGGTGGTCGTCTTTCCCTCCACCCTGATATGGACGGCCGCCGGGAGTGTCCTCAACAGATTCTTCACGAGCCGTCGATGGTCACGGGCCCTAGGCATCGTTCTCGGCGCGCTCCTCGCGTCCACAGTGATATTCATCTGGACCTAGGGGGGTGGGGGCGAAGGGCCGCAGAGCCCCCTGCCGACATGGCAGACTCACTGCCAATGGGCGAGTTTCCCCGCGTCACGGCCAATTGGCAGACCAACGACGACATCAGGGGCGAGGGGCCGTCGGTGGTCTTCTCCGTGACCCACACGGCAACCGCGGGAGAGCTGGAGGCATTGCGGCGGCTCGACCCGGATCGGATCTTTCTCGGTTGAGACGGACACCCGTCGTCTACGCGGAGGGGCACAGGCACCACACGACCGATACCGGCCACTGGGTGGGGGTCCCCATCGAAACACTCGAGGTGCCAGAGCGCATCGAGGTGGTGCGCAAGTCCTTGGAGGCACTGGGGCACGAGATCATCCCGGCTATGTCTCACGACGACTCGGTGCTGGAGACGGTGCACGATCCGGCGATGGTCGAATACATGCGGACCGCCCATGAGGCATGGCTCGAATCCGGATATGACACCGAGCCGGGACAGGCCAATGTGGTGGGATATGCCTTCCCTACACCGAGTTTCCTCGGCGACCTACCGCTGAGACTCCCCACCTCGGCCGCGGCCCGAGCCGGTGTCTATGCCATGGACACGATGACCCCGATCGGGCCGGGAACGTTTCTCGGAGCGCGGGCGGCAGTCGATGCCGCCCAAACCGCTGCCCGGACCGTTGCGTCGGGCAGCCGATCGGCGTATGCCGCGTGTCGTCCACCGGGTCACCATGCGGGTCGGGCTTTCTTCGGCGGTTCCTGCTATCTCAACAACGCTGCCATCGCGGTCGTCGAGCTGATGCAGGCCGGAGGCTTCGCGACGGTCACCGTCTTGGACCTGGACGCCCACCACGGGAATGGCACCCAGGAGATTTTCTACCGGCGAGCCGATGTGGGCTACGGCTCGGTGCATGTCGATCCGGCGGCCGGATGGTTTCCTCACTTCGTCGGTCATGCCACCGAGACCGGCACCGGGCGCGGGAAGGGCGCCAATCTCAACATCCCCATCGCCCCCGGAGAGGGTGACGAGACCTGGTTGGCCGGCATCGATCGGCTCGTCGAGTTCGCCTCGGGCATGCAGAGCGAGGCCTTGGTGGTCTCCCTCGGAGTGGACGCGGCTGCCGGGGACCCGGAGAGCCCGCTGTCGATCACCGAATCCGGGTACGCCGGCGCAGGCAACCGGATAGCGTCCCTCGATCTGCCGACGGTTTTCGTCCAGGAGGGCGGATATGTGCTGGAGACAATTGGTGGACTGGTCGCAGCAGCGCTCGGTGGGTTCGATGCCTCGCCCTGAAGGTAGGCCCACGTGACCTGGGAGCCGCGGCGATGGGTCGGCACCGACGACCACTTCGGCATCCAGAGCCTGACCCGCCCCGACGTCGAACCACCACCGGGATGGAGTCTGGAGGCGATAGCCGCAGTGGAGCGGCCTCATCACCCTCGGGTGTCGCCCGATGGCCGTTTCGTCGCGTTCACCCTCGATCGTGATGGCTCGGACATCTGGGTGGTGCCGGTCGCCGGAGGCGCACCGATTCAGGTCACGGTTGCCCGCGACCCCTCCCCGTATTGGGAGGACGACGCTGCAAACTGGTCCCCGGACGGCTCCCGACTCGCCTACACCGCAGACGGCTGGGTATGGACCGTCGCCGTGGAGGGCGGGATTCCGGAGAGGCTGGTGAAAGGCTCAGGCCCCTCGTGGCTGGACGACGGTCGAGTCCTGATGACGGTGGAACGGGAGGGCGAAGGCAGGCTCGTCACCGTCGACACCCGCGATCCGTGGCCGGTGCCGCTGACACCGGCCGGCCACGACCCCGGAAGCGCCGTCAGTCGAGGCGAGCTGGTCGCCTATGTCCGGTATCCCGCCGACGACCGAAAGCGAAGCGAGATCTGGATCGCCGACGGCGAGGGCACCCGCGCCCTCACCGGCACGCCCGGCATCCGGGATCGATCACCTGCAATCTCACCTGACCGAAGCCTGGTCGCGTTCACCTCGGAGGAGTCCGGGTGGAACGAAATCCAACTCGTCGGCACCGACGGATCGAAGCCGCGCCGGCTCACGAACCATCAGGCCGACTTCTCCGGGCTCGACTTCTCCGACGACGGCACGATGCTGGTGGCAGCCACGATGAGGCGGGGTCATGGCGCCCTGGTCATCGTTTCCGTTGAACAGGGCGAGGTGACACCTCTCGCCGAGGGAGGGGAATGGTCGGACCCCGGCTGGGCAGGTCAGTCGGTGGTGGCGGTCCACGAGGACTACCGGACGCCGGCGCGACTGGTGCGGGTCGACCGCGACGGGGAGATGGCCACTGTGTCACCCCCACCCCCGGCAGCCATCGGAGCGGCACACCACCGCGGCTTCGAGGAGATCACCTATGAGTCCTTCGATGGTCTCGAGATCCATGGTTTCCTCTTCCGTCCCGACCTCGCCGACGGCACGGCGGCGCCGGCGGTGGTCTACCCCCACGGCGGGCCCACCTCCGCATACAACGACAGCTGGGACGGCCACGCCCAATACTTCGTCGCCAAGGGATACGGCTGGCTCGCCATCAACTACCGGGGCAGCACCGGATACGGGATCGAGTTCGAACAGGCGGACCATGGGGTGTGGGGGGTGGCCGACACCGAGGACTGCCTGGCCGCCGCCGACTACCTCGCCGGTCTCGACTGGGTCGACGAGTCCCGGGTCGGGATCTTCGGCGCAAGCTACGGGTCCTACCTGGCCCTGGCATCGTTGGCCCGGGACCCCCGGTGTCGCTTCGCCTGTGGCGTGGCCAAGTACGGGGACTCGAACATCGCCACCTCGTGGGCCCTCACCGACCGGGGAGGCCGGGAAGACCTGGAGCGCATGATGGGACGTCCTTCTCAGGACCGTGAGGCGTATCGCGAGGCTTCCCCACTGTGGAATGCCGCCGACATCGAGCGCCCCATTCTCATCGCGCACGGCGAGCAGGACTTCCGGGTCCATCCCAACGAATCTGCACAACTGGTGGAGGAGCTGAAACGGCTGGGGAAGACGTTCGAGTACGTCACCTATCCGTCTGAGGCGCACGGTCTGCTCAGGACCGGTCCTCAGGTCGACTTCTATCGGAGACTTGAGAGGTTTCTCGATTGGCACCTGATGTGAGACCCCGACTCAGGAAGCTCGGCGTCGAGATCGGCGAGTATGCGACCGGCGCCCACAACGCCATCACCGATGTTCCCGGCGTGCTGGTTGGCCACCGGACCGTGATCCGGGACGAGCCTGCGACCGTCAGGACCGGGGTCACGGTGGTGATGCCCCGCGATGGCCAGATCTGGGACGACTATGCCTATTGCGCCATCGACTATCTCAACGGAGACGGCGAGATGACCGGTGCGTTCTGGGTGGAGGAGTCGGGATTGCTCGGCTCCCCGATTGCCATCACCAATACCCACCAGGTGGGCATGGTCCGCGACGCGGTGGGCAGGTTCGGAATCGAGGCGGGACACCAGCGCTCGTTCATACTGCCGGTGGTCGCCGAGACCTACGACGGGCATCTCAACGACGCGCAGTCTTTCCCACTGACACCGGCAGACGTTTATTCGGCTATCGGCTCGGCCACGTCGGGAATTGTCGAGGAGGGATCGGTCGGGGGTGGAACCGGCATGATCTGTCACGAATTCAAAGGAGGGATCGGCACCTCTTCGAGAGTGGTCTCGTCCGGCGGGCTCGATGTCACCGTGGCGGCCCTGGTCCAGGCCAACTATGGGATCCGGTCCGATCTCACCATCGACGGCGTGAAAGTGGGCAAGGCGATCGGATTCGACGAGGTGCCGTCGGCGTGGGAGGACGGTCAGGACGCTGGGGACGGCTCGATCATCGTGGTCATCGCCACCGACGCCCCCCTTCTGGCCGATCAATGCCGCCGTCTGGCGAGACGGGCCTCGGTCGGCCTCGCTCGAGCCGGCGGCTACGGGCATGACTCGAGTGGAGACATCTTCGTCGCCTTCGCCACCGGCAACCACCTTCCGATGGGCTCCACGGTCAGGGAGGTCCGCTCCCTCGACCACACCGTGATGACGCCTCTGATAAGAGCTGCGGCAGACGTGGTGGAGGAATCAATCATCAATGCGTTGCTGGCGGCGACCACGGTGGAAGGCAGGCTGGGCAGGGTGGCCCACGCCATCCCGATCGACCGGGTGCGCCAGCTCGTCGGCAAACGTTCCTGATTCGCCACTCAGCTTTGGGCTCTCGCCCAGATATTTCCGACATTCGCGGGCGCGGCGTCGCATTTAGGGATAGATTCCCGGCCACATCTGAACGGAGGCTCAGTATGAGACGTCTGATCGTCATCTTTGCCGCCGCGATCCTCGCGGCAACCCTTGCACCGATGGCGTCGGCCCAGGACGGAGAGGTCGTCCTCCGGATCGGTCTCACCCAGGACTGGGAGACCCTCAACCCCATCTCCGGTTTCGCGGTCAGCGAATACGAGATTTGGAACGTCCACTACGCCACGCTCACCAACAAGGCAGCCGAGGACTTCGAGACGATTCCCGGTCTGGCCGAATCGTGGACCGCATCTGATGACGGTCTCACCTACACCTACACACTTCGAGACGGTTTGACCTGGTCCGACGGGGCGCCGCTCACCGCCGAGGACGTTGCCTGGAACATCAACACCGCCCGCGAGCAACGCTGGCCCAACATGGTCTCCACGGTGGGCAACCTCGACGCCGAGGTCGTGGATGAGCGCACCGTTGTGGTGACCTCCTCCGTCCCCGACCCGAAACTCCCCACCCTCGACGTCTACCTCGTTCCCAAGCACATCTGGGAGGCCGTCGCCACGGACCGCCGCGCCGCCCGGCAGTACGACGGGCTCGACGGAGTCGGGAGTGGCCCCTTCGTCATATCCGACTTCGCGAAGGGCGAATCGGTGACGATGGTCGCCAACCCGAGCCACTACGGATGGAACGGCGAGGAGCCACCCATCGACCGGATCGTCTTCCAACTCTTCGAGAACCCCGACGCCATGGTCGCAGCCCTCCAGCAGGGCCAGCTCGACGCCATCCACGGCTTCCCACCGAGCTCGGCGGCCGCCCTCGAGGGTGATCCCAACATCGTGGTCGTCGCCGGCCAGCAAGGTGGCTTCGACGAGATCGCCATCAACGGCGGGGCCATCGAGGGCCAACCCCATCCCGCGTTGCTCGACGTCGAAGTTCGCAAGGCGATCCACATCGGAGTCGACAAGGCCGCGGTGATCGAAGACCTGTGGTTCGGTCTTGCCAGCCCGCTCGACGTGATGAGCCCCTCGGCTGACCCGAAATGGCTCCCCGAAGTCGACGATCCGTTCAGCTACGACCCGGATCGGGCGAATCAGATTCTCGACGACGCCGGCTATCTCGACACCGACAACGACGGGATCCGGGAGATGCCCGACGGAACCAACCCCATAATCCTGCGTCATGCCGTGAACACCGACGGGGACCAGGCCGCCGCAATCGGCGAGCTCTTCTCGGGTTGGATGGCCGACATCGGGATCGGCGTGGAGTTGGAGTCATACGATCAAGACGCCCTGTTCGGTGTCATCATCGAGGGGACATACGACACCTTCTTCTGGGGATGGGTGCCGTTCGTCGACCCTGACCCGATGCTGTCCTATTTCACCGAGGCCGAGCTCTACAACTACAACGACGCCAACTGGTTCGATCCCCGATTCGAGGAGCTCTACCTCGAGCAGAAGGTGGAGCTGGACCCGGAACGCCGCGTCGAGATCGTGCACGAGATGCTGACGATCCTCCATGAGGCCGCCGTCTACATCCCGATGTACCTCGGGCCGGACCTCCAGGCGTACCGCACCGACACCTTCGAGGGCTGGGTCCGCCAGCCCGCCGAAGTGGGGCCGGTGATGTTCTCCAACTCCTCTCCGAGTTACGTGCTCCTGCAGCCCGTCGGCTCGACTCCGGACGATCCCACGGCTACTACGGCCCCGGGAGACACCGAAAGTACGACCGACCAGCCGCCGGTGGCCGGTGAGGGTGAGGACGACGGATCGGATGACGGAGGCGGCACCAATTGGCTGCTGATCGGAGGCCTCGCGGCGTTGGTCGCCGTCGGCGGCGGCGCGCTCGTGGCGAGACGCCGGTCGACCGCCGATGAACGCGAATGACCCTGGCACCGTCCGGGGGCCAACCCCTGAGCTGAGCGGACGACGACGGAGAGCCCGGAGCCGGGGAAGGGTCATCCTTCTCATGGTCCTCGGGTCGGTGGCGACCCTCGCCTTCGTCCTCGTATTCAACTTCTTCCTGTTCCGCGTGGTCCAGACCGACCCCGTAGGTTCTCTCTTCCGCGGCCGAAACATCCCCCAGGACGTACTCGACGAGCTGAGGGCGGACTTCGGACTCGACCAGTCCCTGGGCGCGCAGTTCGTCCTCTATGTGAAGGAGACCCTCCAGGGGAACCTCGGCGTGTCCTATCAGAGCCGGCAGCCGGTGTGGGACGAGATAGCCCGGTCGGTCCCACCGACCGTCGCGTTGGTGGGGGCGTCGGCGATCCTCTCGGCCGTCATCGGGACTGTGGCGGGAATCGTGGCCGCCTGGAGGAGGAACACCTGGAAGGACCATGCGATCACCTCGGGCACGATGATCTTCTACTCCATGCCCGACTTCTGGCTGGGGATGATCCTGCTGGTGGGTTTCGCCGTGGTGCTCCCCTGGTTCCCGGTCGGAGGCATGACCGACATCGGCTCGACCGCGACCGGCCTCGACCGGCTCCTCGACCAGTTGCATCACATGTTCCTTCCCGCGCTCACACTCACTCTCGCTTATCTCGGCGAGTACGCCCTGATCATGCGGAGCTCGCTTCTGGAGGTGATGGGCGAGGACTATCTGACCGTGGCCCGGGCCAAGGGGCTGCGGGACAAGATCGTCCGCCGTCGCCACGCCGTCCCCAACGCGATTCTCCCGGTGGTCACCCTCACCGCGATCAATCTGGGGTTTGTGCTTTCGGGTGCGATCGCAGTCGAAGCCGTCTTCTCCTGGCCGGGTCTGGGCAAGGCGACAGCCGATGCGATCCGGGGGCCGGACCTCCCCATGCTGCAGGGCTTGTTCCTCCTGTTCAGCGGTGCCGTGATCGTCTTCAACCTCCTGGCCGACATCACATACGCCTGGCTCGACCCGAGGGTGGAGGGGGCATGAGTATCGCCAGACAGCGACGAGTCGCCACCGCCAAAAGGGTCTGGGGCCATTTCCGCAGCTCGCCTCAGGGGATGATCGGGTTGATGGTGCTCCTGGTCTTCGTGGCCATGGCTGTCCTGGCGCCGGTTCTGGCCGATGTCCGTGAGCTCAACCCGGTCTTCGCCCGGCAGTCGGGAAATCCGCAGTGGGCTTCCCCGTCCGACTTCCCGTTTCTGGGGACCGATCACATCCGCCGCTCGGTCTGGGTGCAGTTCGTCTGGGGCTCGCGGGTCAGCCTGTTCGTCGGTCTGGCCGCGACCGTGCTGACGATCCTGATCGGATCGGTCGTCGGGATCGTGTCCGGATATCTCGGCAAGCGGACCGACCGGGTCATGATGCGGGTCACGGAATGGTTCCTTGTGATCCCGTTCCTGCCATTGGCGATCGTCCTCGCCTCGGTACTGGGGAGGTCGGTGTGGATCATCATCTTCGTGATCGGCGTCACCTCATGGCCGTCGACGGCGCGACTCGTCAGGGCCCAAGTCCTCACCGTCAAGCAGAGGCTGTTCGTGGATCGAGCCCGCTCGCTGGGGGCAAAGGGCGGCCACATCATCGGCCATCACATCCTCCCCAACGTGAGCGGCCTCATACTCGCCAATGCGACATTGGCCGTCCCCATCTCGATCTTGACCGAGACCACCCTCGCCTTCCTGGGGCTGGGTGATCCTTCCTCGGCATCGTGGGGCAAGACACTGGAGGAGGCTTTCGTCAACGGTGCCATCGTTCGCAACGCCTGGTGGTATTTCCTCCCTGCCGGTTTGGGGATCCTCGCCGTGGTCATGGCGTTCACCCTCATCGGCCGGACGTTGGAGGAGATCGCCAACCCCCGCCTCAGCAGAAACCGATGACCGAGCCGATGCTCTCGGTGCGTGACCTCCACATCACCTACCGCGCCTCGACGAGCCCCGTGCCCGCGGTGCGCGGGGTCAGCTTCGACATTCCGCGCGGCGGCTCCCTCGGGCTCGCCGGTGAGTCGGGGTGCGGTAAGTCGACCCTCGCCAACTCGCTGCTCCGGTTGCTCCCTCAGGACGCCGAGGTGACCGGCCAGATCGTCCTCGACGGGAGGGATGTGCTCGACCTCAACCCGGGAGGGCTGCGCGCGGTCCGTTGGACGGCCGGGGCAATCGTCTTCCAGGGGGCCCTTCACGCCTTGAATCCGGTACAGACGGTGGGCCGCCAGATCTCCGAGCCAATGCTGGCCCACAGAACGGCGGCTTCGCGTCATGAGGCGGACCGGCGAACGACAGAGCTCCTGGGCCGGGTCGGGCTCACCGCCGCTCGGGCGTCGGACTACCCCCACCAACTGTCGGGCGGTCAGCGGCAACGGGTCCTGATCGCCATGGCTCTTGCCTGCGACCCGCATCTCCTCATTGCGGACGAGCCCACCACCGCCCTCGACCTGATGATTCAGGCGCAGGTTCTGGCCCTCCTCGACGACCTGAAACAAGAACGCGACCTGACCCTGTTGTTCATCACCCACGACCTGTCGGTGCTCGCCTACGCCTGTGAGGACCTTGCCCTGATGTACGCCGGGCGCATCGTCGAGACCGGTCCGAGCTGGGAGGTCTTCGAGAACCCGACCCATCCCTATACCCAGGGCCTCTCGGCCGCGTTCCCGACCATCGGTGATCTCGGCTCCCGCATGGCCCCGTCCGGACTGGGTGGCGACCCGCCGACCCCGGGCCTTCTCCCCGCCGGGTGCCCATTTCACCCGAGATGCCCTTTGGCGATACCGGAGTGCGAGGATGCCGAGCCGGCTCTGCGGCCGTCGGGCGAGGGGAAGGAGGCGGCATGCATCCGGGTGTGAGCCCTCTCGTCGAGATCGAGGACGTCGCCGTGCAGTTCGGGGACGCCCGCGCCGTCGACGGTGTCTCCCTCCAGGTCTTCCCCGGCGAGGTCCTGGCGCTGGTCGGCGAGTCGGGATCGGGGAAGACGACCCTGATTCGCGCCATCCAAGGCCTGCAACGGGTGACGGCAGGGACGATACGCATCGAGGGCAAGGCCAGCGGAGCCGGCCGACGCAGCGTCCAGACCATCTTCCACGACCCCGCGGTGCAGATGGTCTTCCAGGACCCGACCGGGGCGTTGAACCCGAGACAGACTATCTACGAGATCGTCGCCGAGGGCCTGCGCATCACCGGCCGGGCCAACGACGAGAGGGAACGGGTCCTGAACGCGCTTTCCCGGGCCGGGCTCCGGCCCCCGGAGCGGTTCCTGCCGTTGTACGCCCACGAGGTGTCGGGCGGGCAGCGGCAGCGGGTGGTCATCGCAGGGGCAATGGTCATGGAGCCCAAACTCCTTCTCGCCGACGAGCCTGTGGCAAGTCTGGACGCCTCCATCCGGGGCGAAATCCTCGATCTGATGCGGCGACTGGTCGACGAAACCGGGCTGGCCATCCTGGTTGTCACCCACGACCTGGG
>Ga0299907_10000957_pt1 | contig 15554 bp, 18 predicted proteins | sample RVTome_16_FD_198680 | JGI IMG/M metagenome (GOLD analysis project Ga0299907, IMG submission 198680) | Soil microbial communities from uranium-contaminated site in the Upper Colorado River Basin, Wyoming, United States - RVT152D67 (version 2) ...
GTTCGTCAAGTTCGCCCCTCTTCCTCGGGGATCGGGCTACGAGTTCATCGACTCGATCAAGGGAGGCTCGATCCCGCGTTCTTTCATACCGGCGGTCGACAAGGGGGTCCAGGAGGCTTTGGCCAGGGGGCTCGTCGCCGGTTATCCGGTGGTTGACATCGCCGCCGAGGTCTACGACGGCAAGTACCACTCGGTCGACTCCGACGAGATGTCCTTTCGGATGGCAGGCATCCAGGCAGTGAGAGCCGCCTCCGCCAGGCTCAGGGCGATACTCCTGGAGCCGATCATGAAGGTTTCGGTGGTCGTCCCCGAAGCGCATCTCGGTGACGTCATGGGAGACATCAACTCGAAACGAGGGCGGGTCCTCGGGATGGAAGGCGAGTCGGGCCTGCGCACGATCGTCGCCGAGATCCCCATGGCCGAGATCCAGCAGTATGCCGCCGAGCTTCGATCATTGACCTCGGGACGAGGTACTTTCGCGGTGGAATTCGACCATTATGCGGAACTCCCGCACAATGAGGCGCAGAAGGTCATCGCGACCACCCGGGAAAGCGACGAGTAGCCGCGAAGCAGGAAAGGAATCAGATGCCCGAAGCCTATCTCCGCTATGGCGACAAAGAGATCGCGCTCCCCACCCTGGAAGGGACCGAGGGTGACGCCGCGGTCGACATCGGGAGACTCCGCGCCGACCTGGGGATAGTCACCACCGACCGGGGATTCGCCAACACCTCCGAGGGCCAGTCGCAGGTGAGCTATATCAACGGCGAGACAGGCATCCTCCGGTACCGCGGATACCCGATCGAGCAATTGGCCGATCAGGCGCGTTTTCTCGAGGTGGCGTATCTCCTCCAGTACGGAGAGCTGCCCACCAAGGCTCAATTCGACGCCTACGAGGAGACGATCACCCGGCACACCCTCCTCCGTGAGGACATGAAGCACCTCTTCGAGGCTTTTCCTCACTCGGCACACCCGATGCAGATCCTGGCCTCGGCCACATCCGCCCTCGCCACCTATTACCCGGACGCGCTGGACCCGAAGCACGAGCCGTCCGTCGATGTCTCCGCTCACCGTCTCGTCGCCAAGACGCCCACGATGATCGCCTGGTCCTACAAGTACCGGGTCCATCAGCCCTACGTCTACCCGGACAACGACCTTCCCTACGCCGACAACTTCATCAAGATGATGTTCTCGGTGCCTGCCGAGGAGTTCCTCCCCGACGCGGTCATCGCCAAGGCCCTCAACATGCTTCTGATCCTCCATGCCGACCACGGGCAAAACTGCTCGTCCTCCGCGGTTCGTCTGGTCGGATCGGGCCAGGCCAACCTGTTCAGCTCGATCGCGGCCGGGATCCACGCCCTGTCGGGCCCGCTCCACGGTGGGGCCAACCAGGCGGTCCTCGAGATGCTCCAGCAGATCTACGGAAGCGGCGACGACCTCGAGACCACGGTCAAGCGGGCGAAGGACAAGGACGACCCGTTCCGTCTGATGGGATTCGGTCACCGTGTCTACAAGAACTTCGACCCCCGGGCCAAGATCATCAAGAAGACCGCCGAGGCGGTCCTGGAGGCGATGGGTGTCGACGATCCTCTGCTCGACCTGGCTCGCCAGTTGGAAGAGGTCGCCCTCGAAGACGACTACTTCATCGAACGCAAGCTGTACCCCAACGTCGACTTCTACTCAGGGATCATCTATCGGGCTATGGGCTTCCCGATCGACATGTTCACGGTCCTATTCGCCCTGGGGCGCCTGCCCGGCTGGATTGCCCAGTGGAGAGAGCTGCAGGCCGATCCCGAGACCAAGATCTTCCGACCCCGCCAGCTCTACACGGGACCGGCGGAGAGGGATTTCGTGGCGATGGAGGATCGCTAGCAAGCCTTATTGCCGGCCGACCTCCTGGGGGAGGAGACAGGGTCACGCGTTTCTCCCCCCAGCGAACGGAGTGAGCGTTGGGGGGAGTACGGCGAAGCCGGGAGGGGGCACCTGGCAAGAACCCCCTCCGGCCCTACGGGCCACCTCCCCCAACGTCGCTTCGCTCCTGGGGGAGGAGACAGTGCCTATACCTCTGGCACCGCCTCAACGTAGGGCGGTTCTGCGATCTCGCCCGTCACTGCATCCACGATCACCATCCCCCGCTGATCGGGAGGCTCCTCGGCCGAATAGAGCACCACGTTCCAGCGGGGCCGTGAGCGCACCCCGCGGAAAGTGACCGCGGCGGAGGCGTGCCCGATGGGAAAGTCCACCGCCGCCCCGGCGATCTCGAGGGCGCGATGTTCGTCGATCGTCAGCGGCCAGCTCGAGGCGAACTGCCAGAGAGCGAGGGCGACGAACCCGATCGCGGGCAGCCAGCCGCCATCGATGACCACGAAGGCGATCACCGCGAACGCAACGAAGATCCAGCCGGAGATCCTTCGCCGCCTCGGAGAGGGGAACCGATAGGGCCCGACGACCTGGGAATCGAGCTCCTCCTCGATGTCGAGCGAGGATGCGAGGTCCTTCTCGATGAAGATCCCATCGCGGTCGACTCTCTTCTCGTCACTCACCGGGTCTCGCCGCCTTCTCGACCAGGCTCTTCTCTGCCTCGTCCAAGGGGACGCCCCGAATGTCGCCGTCCTCGCCGTAGAACCTGAGACCCACAGTCCGCCCCTCGACGTCGGCATCGCCGACCACGATGACGGCGGGGTGCTTCTGGGTTATGGCCGTGCGCACCTTGTCGCCGAGCGAGTCATTCGCATCGTCCACCTCCACCCGCAGACCGGCATCCCCCAAGGTGTCTGCCACCTCGCTGGCGTAGTCGAGGTGCCGGTCCGCCACGGGGACCACGGTCACCTGTACCGGGGCCAGCCACATCGGGAAGGCGCCGGCGTAATGCTCCACCATCACCCCGATGAATCGCTCGATCGAGCCGGCCTTGGCACAGTGGATCATGTACGGAACATCCGTGGTGTTGTCCGATGTGACGTACTCCAGGCCAAAACGGTCAGGAGTCTGAAAATCGAGTTGGATGGTCGAGCATTGCCATCTCCGTCCGATCGCGTCGCGGATGTGGACGTCGATCTTGGGCCCGTAGAAGGCACCTTCGCCCGGCGCAGTGGTGTAGGGGATATCGCTGGTCTGCAGTGACTGCTCCAGGGCCGCCTCGGTAACGCGCCATGGCCCCGGATCCCCAATCGCCTTCTCGGGCCGGGTGGAGAGATCGGCCTCGAAGTCCTCGAAGCCGAAATCGCGGACCCAGTTGAGAACGAATTGAAGATGCATCGCCAACTCGTCTTGAAGCTGCTCCTCGGTGCAGAATGTGTGCGAGTCGTCCTGGGTCATCCCCCGTACCCGTAACAGACCGTGGACCTGGCCCGACTTCTCGTAGCGATAGACCCCACCCAGCTCCGCCAACCGCATGGGCAAATCGCGGTAAGACCTCCCCCGGCTCTGATATATGAGCACGTGAAACGGGCAGTTCATCGGTTTCACCCGATACTCGGGGTCCTCTGCGATTTGCATGGGCGGGTACATGTTCTCCGCAAAGAAATCGAGATGACCCGATGTCTCCCATAGGCCGGCCTTGGCGAGATGAGGGCTGTACACGTAGTCGAAGCCGTAGTTGGCGTGAAGCCGGCGACTGTGCTCTTCGACAAGTGAGCGCAGGACACCACCCTTGGGGTGCCACACCGACAGTCCGATCCCAAGATCCTCGGGGAAGCTGTACAGATCCAGCTCCGAGCCGAGCTTGCGATGATCCCTTTTGGCTGCCTCCTCGAGCCTGTCCAGGTAGGCGTCCAGGTCGCTCTGGGACGCCCAGGCCGTCCCGTATATCCGCTGTAACTGCTCGTTGGCCTCGTCGCCTCGCCAATAGGCGCCGGAGGTCCGCAGCAACTTGATCGCCGGGATCCGCCCGGTCGAGGGGAGGTGGGGGCCACGGCAGAGGTCGATGAAGTCGACGTTGCGATAAGCGGTCACGACTTCCGAGCTCTCGACCTCGGTCGGATCGACGCTCTTGATGATCTCGACTTTGAAACGGTGATCCGCGAAGACAGACAGCGCCTCGTCGACAGTCATCACCTCACGTTGGAATGGCTGGTCCGCGGCGATGATCTCCTCGACGCGAGCCGAAATACGCTCCAGGTCCTCGGGTGTGAACGGTTCCTCAACCGAGAAGTCGTAATAGAACCCGTCCTCGATCGGTGGGCCGATGGCAAACGTCGCGTCAGGGAAGATGTCGAGCACCGCCTGAGCCAGGACGTGAGCCGCCGAGTGGCGAAGAATGTCCAGGCCTTCGCTGCTGTCGAGCGTGATCACGGCGAACTCGCCGGATGACCCCAATGGTCTGTCCAGGTCGAGCAAAGAACCGTTCAAAGAGACGGCGACGGCTGCCTTGGCCAGCCCCGGCCCGATCGATCGGGCGACCTCGAGGCCGGTGATGCCGTCGACATGGGCGACGACTGTCCCATCTGGATATTGAAGGTCAACTGGCATGGTTACTACTCGCTAGCCTGGGGCTCCAGAGAGGGTACCCGTGAACCGTGTGAACGGTATCTCGGCCCCGAGAGAGGGGTTACAAGGGAATGGACGCAAAAGAACTCGTTGCATCGCTGCACCCGAATGCAACGGTACGGGAGCTGGCGGCAGGCACCAACCGCGTCTTCCGCGTCCAGGAACCGGACAACTCCACCTCGATAGTCAAGGTCTTCCCTGTTCCGTCCCGAGAGCGCAGGGAGCATCACGCCCTCGAGGCGCTCGCCGGGATCCAGTCTGTCCCTCAAATCCTCGGCAGCGGGTCACAAGACGACATGGCCTGGCTTCGCCTGAATGACGGCGGCCACTGGAACCTGGCCACCCTCCCCAAGAATCTCGAGACGACCGCCAACGCCGGCAGGGCCTTGCGAGCCGTTCACACCGCGACGGCGAACATCACCAACCTCTCCGCCGGGATCGATTCCGACTACGTGCTGAGCCACTACCGGTCCACCATCGAGAGACTCGGCCGCTATCGACGCCGTTTCGAGATGCAGTCGGCAGTGCTGGAGAAAGCCCTTGAGATGGAACCGCCCCTGGCCACCGATCCGGTTCCCTCCCACACCAAACCCACACTCTCCAAGTACATCGTCGATGACAAGGGAAATGTGATGATCGTCGACTGGGAATGGGCGACGTTGGCCCCTTCCGAGTGGGACCTGACGCTCTCGGTCTGGCAGCTGGCCGGCAAGCTGGGCGAAGACGCCGCGGCCGCCTTCCGCGAGGGCTATCAGGCGGAGCTGCCGGAGAGCCGATACCGGCCGTGGGTGGCGTACCACGCGGCCATGATGATGCTGGAGGCCGCGGAGGTCCGCGAGGGCCGGCTCGGCGATCTCTCCTACCTGGTGGACGATCTCACCGAAGCCGTGCTCGGCACCTAGATCGTTCGGAAATCCCAGGCTTCAAGGGCATCGCCTCTTAGCCTTCCCACAGGCGGAAGCAAGGAGGACGAACCCATGCTGGAAGTGCTGTTGGCCTTGACAGCCACGACCGGTCTCTTCGCTTTGGCAAAGGGGATGAAGTCGAATCAGCGGTATCAGGCAAACCCCGCCTTCGTGGCAGCCGGCCGCGATGAGCGTGGCGACGATCTGCCCTGCCCCTGGTGCTACGGGCCGACCCAGGAGCACGACAAGCGTTGTCCGGGTTGCGGCCGATCGTTCGGGTAAAGAGCCGACCAAGTCGCGAAAACACGCACCGCGCTCCTAACCTGACCGCGTGAACAGGGTAGGACTGGTTCTTGGGGGTGGTGGGATCACCGGTGCCGCCTACGAGATGGCCGCTCTGATGGCCATCGAGCTCGCCACCGGTTGGGATCCCGACGATGCCGAAGTCATCATCGGCACGTCGGCCGGCGCCTTCTCCACTGCCCTGGTCCGCAGCGGCTCCCTTCATCTCGACTCCCTGGTGAGGCCTGGGGACGACCGTCAGGACGTGGCCGACCGCATCCGCCGCCACGTATTCACCAAGGACCCCGGCGGAGGTTTCGGCAAATGGATGCGCTATGGGATCGGCCCCGGGATTCGCCGGCCAGGAGTCACCCTGTTCATGGGCTCACCGGCTCGCTACAGCGCCTCAGGGCTCGGGGAGTGGGTGTCATCACAGATCGGGCCCGATGCTGCCGGGGGCTGGCCCTCGCCGCCTACGGCGATCGTCGCATATGACTTGAGGAGCCGGACGAGAACGGCCTTCGGCACCGTCCACGCCCCTGATGTCACGCTCTCCGAAGCGGTCGCCGCCTCGTCGGCCATTCCCATCATGTTCCGGCCCTACGAGTTGGCCGACACCCTCTATGTCGATGGAGGAGTCGCCTCGGGCACACACGCCGACCTCGTGCTCGGGCTCGAGCGACCACTCGACATGGTGCTGGTCCTCGCCCCGATGGCCGCCGAGACCCAACGGAAGCGGGCAATGTTTCACGAGAAGATGTTCGACAGGGTGGGTCAGCAATCCCTTCAGGAGGAAATCGGTCTGATCAAGAGTGCCTGGCCGGGCTGCGACGTGATCGTCCTTTCGCCTTCGCCCTCGGTCCAGAACGCCATGCGCCCCAACCCCATGGATCCGACGCGTGCAGTCGCGACCTTCATGAGAACCCTGATCTCGATGAGCCATCGGCTGGCCGAGCCCGAGATATGGGACAGGCTGAGCGCCCATCTGGCTCCGTCGCAACCCTCAGAGCGTGTCGGAGCCGTCTAGGGGCCGATCACTCAGGCGGGAGATGACGAAGACCACCACCAGACCGCTGATCCCGGCGACCGCCGCTGACAACAAGTCGGCGCCGGGCGCGTCCAACCGAGCGCTGTCAACACCGTCCGGCCAGGGCCAGAGGATCCGCAGTGATCCCGCCATCAGCCCGACCAGCCCGGCTATGACGATGTCGTGGTACCCGTCCAATGCCCAATGAAGGACCTGAGAGAAAAACGCCAGGCCGACGACCGCCCCGAGCAGGAATATCCCGAGACTGGCCAAATCTCGCTCGTTTACTGCTTCCAGCACTGTCTCGTACATTCCGATCAGCACCAGGATCAGGGACCCCGATATCCCGGGGAGGATCATGGCGCAGATGGCGAGAGCACCCGACCCGAAGAAGACTGCCAGCCCCGGATCGACGACATCTCCAGCCGAGCGGAGCCCGAGCAGGAGGAAGAAAACGACCCCCACCACGACCGCGATCACATATGACGAGGCCCGCCGCTCGCGGATCAGCCGCCACGCGATCACGACCGAACCGACGACCAGCCCGAAGAACGCAGCCGACATGAGGACCGGCCTCTCCTCGAGTTGGGTCTCGATGAAGGCCGAGAGCACGACCACTGCGATTCCGATGCCGGCCAACAGCGAGAGGAGGAATCCCCATTCCACCGCACCGAGGTGGGACTTGAAGCCGTCGAAGTCCGCTCTGGCCAATGCCCCCAGAGCGGAGCTGCCCTCTTTGATCGAGGTGACCAGCCGCTCGTAGATACCGAGAACGAGGGCGATCGTCCCCCCTGATACGCCAGGGACCAGGTCAGCCGACCCCATCAGGAACCCACCGGCGATCGTGCGGGCGAAGCTTCTCAGCATCGCGGCGAGTATGGCGACAGACGCCGTGCTTCCCAAGGACTCGGCACTATCTGACGCTAACTTGTGGCCACAACTCCGCACACGGTTCGAGAGGAGAGCAGCGTGGCGGTAAGACCCACCCACTTCGAGTTCTACTCCAATGACCCGGAAGCATCAGTGGAGTTTCTCGCCAAGGCGTTCGGATGGGGGGTGGAACGCTACGGCGAGGCCGAGTACTGGCTGATCGACACCGGGGATGGACCCGGGATCAACGGTGCCGTGGTGAGGTCGGGCGACGACGGCCCCAGGACCTTGAATACCTGCGATGTGGAAGACATCGACGCGGCAGTGCAGGCAGTTGAGATGAGCGGCGGCATCCTGGTCACCGATATCGTCGAGATCGATGGAGTGGGTCGCTACGCCCAGGTTCGAGGCCCTGGCGGCGAGGAGTTCGGGTTGATGGAGTCGACTGAGGTCAGCTGAGATCAATCGCGGTATTGGCCCCGGAGAGCAGGGCCACCACCTGCTCCCCCTTCTCCGGCGCGACGGCTCCCGAGCGTAGAGCGGCGATCGGGACGCACCCTGATGGCTCGGCGACGATCCGTGTCGTATCCCAGAGCCAACTCTGTGCGGCCAGAATCTCCGGATCCGACACCAGGACCGACTCGTCGATCCATCGATTGGCAGACCAGGGTATGTCACCGATCCGGGAGGCACCCAAGGAAGAGGTCGCCGACCCGGGTCTGATCTCGACATCGATGGGCCGGCCGGCGCGACGCGCTTCGTGAAGAGTGGGGCACTCCTCGGATTCGACCGCGACGATCCGGGCACGGTCACCGGTCCAGCTGGCAATCCCACCGATGAGACCCCCACCGCCGACCGCCACCAGGATCGTGGACGCGTCGGGGACCTGATCGAGGATCTCCCGGCCGCAGGTCCCTTGCCCTGCCATCACCTCTGCCTGGTCGTAGGCGTGGACCGAGACCGAGCCGTCCTCGGAGGCATGCTGCCTCGAGGCCGCCAGGGCATCCCCGTAGAAGCCGGGCACGACCACCAGCCGGGCTCCCAACCGTTCGATCTTCCCGACCTTCTCATGTGGGGAGGTGTCGGGGACGAAGATCGTCGCGGTGAGCCCGAGCTCCCGCGCCGCGTAGGCGACGGCGAGCCCGAAGTTCCCGCCGGAGGCGGCGACGACTCCCGAGATGGGGATGGATATGGCGGTCAGCGCCGAGAAAGCACCCCGCACTTTGAAGGACCCGGTTGGCTGCATGTGATCCAGTTTGAGGGTCAGGTCGTAGCCGGCCCCGAGGACATCGCCCAGGGCGAAAGTCGGGGTGTGCCGCACGTAGGGCTCTATCCGGCCCGCCGCGGTCACGATATCCTCCCTGGTCACGACGGCATCGCTCACGGGCAGGCCGACCTCATCGTCCCGACCTCTCCCCCACCCGATCGGCGAGAGCCTCGAGGAACCGGGTCACATCGTCGGGGCTGTCGAGCCGGGACCGGGCGGCCGTGTCACCTCCACCGACTTTGATGCCGATGTCATCCATTGTCATCGCCTCGAACACCGACTCGTCGGTCGTGTCATCGCCGATATACACCATGATGTCCGATCCGAACGATTCCTTGAGGTCCGCCATGGCGGCAGCCTTGCTCAAGGGACGAGCCCCGATCTCCAGGATTCGCTTGCTCTCGAGGAGGTGAAGATTGGATTGCCCGGTCACCCACTCCCGGAGATCATCCAGCACCTGGCGGAGATCCCCGGAATCGACTGCCCGGTAATGCAGGCCCAATGAGTGATTCTTGTGCTCGATCCATGCCCCCGGCAGGCTCTCGACCGCGCTGGTGAGACGCTCTTCGACCCGGGTGAGATCGTCGGACTCTCCTCCCGGGCCCGTCTCGGTCCCATGACCGCCGACCAGGCTGACCCCGGCTACATCTCCGGTTCGGGTGTGCAGGTCGGCCCAACCTCGCCCCGACACGATGGCCACCTCCACTCCGGGGGCCCCGGCAATGCGCTCCAACGCGCTGATGGCCCGGGGATCCGCCGCCGCCTGGTCCGGATGCGCGACGAGGGGGGCGAGAGTCCCGTCGAAATCGATGCCGAAGAGAACCTCCTCGCTGACGAGGATCCTGTCGATGAGGTCATCCACTACTGGTCCAAGACGCTCAGGCACCGCTCGGCCCACCAGAAGACGTCCTGGGTTGCCACCGACTCCCGGAGTGCGGCCATGGATTCGCCGGGTAGGTCCGGGCGACCGTCGATCACCCCGGCCAGGGATGCTGCCATCCCATCGAGGTCATACGGGTTGACCAGCGTGGCGTCGGTGAGGACTTCGGCCGCGCCGGCGAATTCGGAAAGCACGAGGACCCCGGTGTCGTCACTCCTGGTGGCCACGTATTCCTTGGCGACGAGGTTCATCCCATCCCGCAGCGGCGTCACCAGCATGATGTCCGCTGCCTTGTAGTGGGCCAGCAACTCGTCGATCGGGAGGCTCCGGTACAGATAGTGGATCGGGGGCCGCCCGACTCGGGCAAACTCTCCATTGACCCTCCCGACCAATCCCTCGATGTCGTCCCTGATCTCCTGGTAGGCGATGACGTCCTCCCGGCTGGGCACGGCGACCTGGACGAAAGACACCTTGCCGACGAGGTCCTTGCGATTCTCGAGGAGAGTCTGCAACGAGCGAATCCGCTGGTCGATGCCCTTGGTGTAATCGAGCCGATCGACGCCCAGGATGATGACCCTGGGGTCACCGAGCCTCGACCTCACCTTCTTGGCCATCGCCAGCACGTCTTCCGATTGTGCGGCCAGGGCGATGCTCGCGGCATCGATGCCGATCGGGGACACCTGCAGATGGATCTCCCGGCCGTCCCAGGTCACCGCGTCCTCGGTGCCGGCGGTGCCGCTGACCGCCACGACCGCATCCAGGAAATTGGAGCGGCTCTGGCTGGATTGGAAGGCGACGACATCTGCGCCGAGCAGGCCTTCCACCACTTGGCGGCGCCAGGGCATCGTGGTGAACAGCTCGACAGGGGGGAAAGGTATGTGGAGATAAAAGCCGATTCGATGCCCCTTTCCCATCTCCCGGAGCATCTGGGGCACGAGTTGGAGTTGGTAATCCTGGACCCAGGCAATGTCATCCGGACCTATCTCGTTGGCGGCCGCCATTGCGAATAGCTGATTCACCTCCCGATAGGGCCGCCACCAGTGCCGGTGAAACTCCGGGGGCCGGACTGCGCTGTGATACAGCGGCCACAACGTGCCGTTGCAGAATCCGACGTAGAACTCCTCGTAGAGAGCCTGGCTCAGGTCGATCGGGATGTTGCGAATACCCGAATGGTCGAACGGCTCGATGGGATGATCGGGTATGCCGCTCCATCCGACCCACGAGCCCGTCACCCCCTGCAGTATCGGGGTCAATGCGGAGACGAGACCGCCGGGACTGGTCTCCCACTCCTCTGTCTTCTCGTTGAACGCCACGGGGAGGCGGTTGGCCACGACCACCACCCTCCGGCTCCTGGATGTCATGGACGCGACCCTACCGCCGCGTCAGATAATCAAAACCGTCGGAAGGTATGCGATATCAGTCGTCGAGACCGGCGGGAACCAGGCTTTGGTGGGCGATACTGGACTTGAACCAGTGACCTCTCGCGTGTGAGGCGAGCGCTCTAGCCGGACTGAGCTAATCGCCCTTTCGGACGTGGAAAGGGTACTTATGCCGACATCGGAAGTCACACCGGCGATAGAGTCTCAAATGCCCGCATCCTGAAAGACAATCGGCCGGGCAGGAGGAGCAATGACTGACGAACACATGGGTGTCCCGGATCCTCCGGAGCAGCCACCGCCCCCACCACCACCCTCGACCCCCGCGCAGAGAGCGACGGGAGGGATGTCCGACGCGGCCGGACAGATGTTCTCGACGGGTGAGGGAATGGTCGCTCTTGCGGGAATGATCCTCATCGCCGACTACCTGCTGTTCGGCCTGATCCTCAACGACTATTGGGTTGGCTGGATCGCGGTGATCCTGTCGGTGATCGCCATCGCCGCCCCCAGGATCGACCGCAACTTCGTCGAGAAGATCGCCACGCTGCCGGCCCTGATGAAGGCAGTCGGCTACCTCATTGCACTGGTAGGAATTCTCCAGTTGATCGAGGACATCCGGTTCGCATCTGGGGCTTTGGACGATTTCACCGAGATCATCGGTGGCCTCGCCCTGTACGGCGCCTCCGCGCTGGCTTTCTTGGGAGCACGGTCGATAGACGCCTGAGCCCGTGAATCGGGCGGATTTCCAGGCGGTCGTCGACCGCACGCTGGACGAGCTGCCCGACTGGGTAGTCGACGAGATCGACAACCTGGTAGTTCTGATCGAAGAGAGCCCTCCACCCGATCTGGAGGGCTCTCTTGGCGTCTATGAGGGTGTTTCGCTCCCGGAGCGGTCCGGCGACTACTGGGGGGCGTTACCCGACCGAATCGTCGTGTTCCGCCGGCCCCACCTGGACATGGGGCTGAATCGGTCGGAGCTCGAGGCTGAGATCAGGAAGACAGTCCTCCACGAGATCGCCCATCACATCGGAATCGACGATCTCCGCTTGACGGAGCTGGGCTGGGACTAGCGGCGTCTCGTCTCGGGGATGCCGGCGCTCTTGAGCACCGCGGCGGGAACACCCGCTTCGCGCCACGCCGTGTAGGTGATCCCTTTTCGCTCCGAATACGAAGGGGCATGCTTCTTGAAGCCGGCCTCCAACTCGTCGATGTTCGCCGAATCCGATAGCGATTTGAGCTGTTCCTCCAGGTCGATTCGGGTCTGGATCAGGTCGATCTTCTTGAGCGCGTCTTCCTCGGCCGACAGCTTTTCCGAGACCTTGTCCAGACGGGTCTTGAGCGCGGACTCGGTCACCGGACGGCCCGGCCGTCTCCGTGCCAGCGCACCGAGATACGCCTTGATCGCCCGCGACTCGGCCCGACCCTGCTTGAGGGCTTCCTTGTGCTCTTTACTCATCGCCATAACGTTTTCACCTTTCAGATTGGTGGTGCCGATCTTATCCCCGAACCTGAAAGGGTTGGCATCCGGACCCAGCCGCTAACTTCGAGGGACGAAAACACCTACGAGTCGTTCGAGGGGGACTCCTGGCTCGCCAAGGTTGCGGCCACCCATGAAGTCGGGACGCTACTGGTCTACTCGCACCCCGACATCGTGGCACTGGCCGAGTGGATCGACCGGTATGGCCTCGACGCACGCGCCGATGGTAAGCCGCCATGAACGTCGTTTTTTTCGAGGCTGGACAGTGTCCAAGAGTCCACTCTGACGGTTTCTCTCCACGCCAATTTCCTGGGCCGAGATGAACGACGTCGCCCGTCTCCTCGACCTCAGGGACCGGCTCCCGGTGGAGTGGTCGGGCTTGTTGACCCGGAGCGCGCAGGCCCTCGCCGCGGTGCAATCCGACCAACCCGACGAGCGTCGTTGCCCGGGTTGCGGAGTCGGGCTGCCGCCACAGGCCCGCGGACGGCCGCGGAGGTGGTGCCAGGCCCCCGAGTGCCAGAAACTCCGAAAGAACGGCAGCAAATGTGCGGGACCGAGGTTCTTCCCCGGGCTCCTCAGTCCTGCCACCCTCCTACTTGTAGGCACTCCGGGCGCCGAAACACCCGAAACGGCGCTGTACGGCGAAGTTCAAAATCGGACGTCGCGGCCGGCACCTGGTCGGGTAGCTTCGGACCTACAAGTCGGGAGTTTGCCGAGAAGGAAGGCGGATGGCATGTTCGCACGAGTCAGCACATACCAGGAGACAGAAGACAGCCTCGCGGAGTCAGTCCGCCGAACGCCTGCTGCTGTGGAAAAAGCGAGAGCAATGTCCGGATTCAAAGGCGTGTACAGCCTGGTCGATCGGTCGTCGGGCAAGTCCATGACCATCACCCTGTGGGAGACCGAAGAAGCAATGCGAGAGAGCGAAGAAGCCGCCAATCAACTAAGAGATGATGAGGCAGCTGCCACGGGAGCCAATATCGTCAGTGTGGAGCGTTACGAAGTGGCGACTTCGGAACTCTACTAAACCCGCTGGGTCAGGCATCCTAGATGGGCTTGCAGGCGAATTTCAGTTGGAAGAGCGTATGACCGACCGGGACGACTTCCTACCCTGGGTCAAGACCGCGCTGTACCAAGCCGAGCTCGCCCTCCACAACGGCGACGCGGGCCCACGCCGGGCGCTCTGGTCTCGCAACGAGCCAGTGAGCGTCCTGGGTGCGTTGCGCAACGCCCTTGGGCAGCGTGAGCTCGACGAACTCTTCTCTTCCCTCGAGAAGACCTTCTCCAATTGCACGTCGCACGCGTTCGAACTGCAGGCCTACGACGTGGTGGGCGACATGGCCTACACCGCAGGCTTCGAGCACACTTCGTGCTCCATCGACGGACAACCGGGCAGCTACACCTTGCGGGCTACGCAGGTGTACCGCCTCGAGGACGGCGAGTGGAAGGTAGCCCACCGCCACGGCGACTTCGTGACCGAGTGACGAGACAACTCAGAGCAAAGCACCCCCCGGAGGTCCACCTTGAGCGGGCGGTCGACGGGGGGTTCGTTCACCCGGACACCAGCCCCTCTCGGCAGCTCCCGCACATGCGCCGACCCGGTCCCGGTCAACTCGCCCGACTCCATCACCGAACCCCAAGCCCGCGCCTGGTCCCACTCCGGCCGGCGGCGTAGGGCTTTGGTGTCGACGTCCGGCCATGCGGTGAGAGCACCGAGGAGCTGGCGCATGGCGGCGGTGATGGGCACACAGGACATTGCGGGGAAGGTACGGCACCGGAGCGACAGACGCGGAAACTCCGCCCGCCTGCGGCAATTATGACGCGAAGATAGACTCCATCGGCCGTGGGGCGGTGATCGGATCCGCGTGGCGATGGGCGATCTTCCAGCCGCCGTCTTCTCGCCGCCATATCGTGGTCGCACGAAGGGAAAACGGCCTCGAGTGGTCGGCTCCGGCCAATTTTACGCCAGGGCAGTGCTCAATCTCGTGGATGTACGCTAAGTCGTCCATCGCGTACTCGGCGATCCGTTCAAAGTGTTGAGGCTCGCCCTCCCTGAGCTGAGAGGCCACCCCGTCGAGCTGTCGCTCGATCGCCTGGCGACCCACTACTGCCGGACCTAGAGGGTTAGCGAGGCTGACGTCGTCGTGGCGAGAAAACATCTTCTTCTTCGGCTCTGGGTCGCCCTGCATTAGTGCATCCAATGCGGCGTGATCTTCGTCAATCGTCTGATTGAGGTCTGGTGGAAAAATCGCATACCCCCGCTGTCGCTGGCCACAATCATAAGCCCGCGGACTGGGACCGATTCCGAACGTCGCGCGGAATCAGTACAGGGGCTCGACACGAGCTGCAACGCTTTTCTACGACGCCCCCGCGCCCGGCGCTGGTCTCCAGGTTGGCTAGACACTGATCTGGCCCGGCGTCGGGCGCTTTCGACCACCTAGCCTTCATGCCGATGAGCCGAAACGACTGGCCGCCGATCCGGGTTTCGTCACACGAGCTCGCCACTTACCCCATTGATACGTCGAGAAAGACGATCGAGATATGGATGCACCGCCCGGCTCCGGTGAAGTGGTGGACAATCCTCTATCCACTCCTCGAGGATTCGGGCCTCACCGTCGCCCGTATGGCCAGTACCACCGCCTGGATGGCGCTCTCCGACGTGGACTCAGCGCAAGTGAACGAGATCTTGGATCTGGTGCAATCGGCGACCGAGGTCACGAATCGGGACTTCGTCTCGATCTACAAGGACGACGACAACTGGCCACAAATCGTAGACCAGGGTTGGGCCGAAGAGGACCGCAGCGGCTCCCGCCCGTAAGGGCTCGAGCGAAAAATAGACCCCCTGATAGACCCCCTGGCGGCTCAGCCGAGCGTGGGTATGTTGATCAAGAGCACAGAGAACCCCCTCTGACAAGGGGGTTCTCTTGGTGGGCCCTAGAAGACTTGAACTTCTGACCTCTTGCGTGTCGAGCAAGCGCTCTACCA
>Ga0299907_10000958_pt1 | contig 15553 bp, 14 predicted proteins | sample RVTome_16_FD_198680 | JGI IMG/M metagenome (GOLD analysis project Ga0299907, IMG submission 198680) | Soil microbial communities from uranium-contaminated site in the Upper Colorado River Basin, Wyoming, United States - RVT152D67 (version 2) ...
CTCCGGCAGTCGGCGGCGACCGGGCCGGCCGTCGACTCCGGCGCTCGGACACGCGCGGTTGCGGTCGGGGACGCCGCCGAGGTGTGGGCCGCGTACCTCGCTACCGCCACGGGCCTCGATCACGTCGACCCGGGAACGCTGTTGGTCGTGGACGAGCCCGGCGACCTGGCCGAGTCGGCAACGTTCCTGTGGCGCCAGGCCGACGAGCGGCGGGCCGAGCTGGTCGAGGCCGGCGAGCTGCCCGTCCGCTGGCCGGCGACGTACCTCGGACAGCGCGACTGGAAGGGGCGGCTGGTGGCGTCCCGCACGCTCGAGCTCACCTGGGAATCGGAGCCGCCCCCCGGGATCGCGATGGCCGCGTCGCTCGACGCGACCCTGGTCTTCGGCTGGCGAGAACCAATCTTGCCGCTCGGACGGTCGGCGCGACTGCCCGAGGCGATCGACGGCTGGCGGGCGGACGGATCGCGAATCGTGCTGGCCTCGGACCAGGCGCCGCGGCTGGCCGGGATTCTCGCCGAGGCCGGTCACCCGACGGCGGTCGTGCCCGGGCTGTCCGAGCCCCCGCCGCCGGGTGCCATCGCGCTGGTCGAGCGCAGCCTCAACGGCGGGTTCAGCGGGGGACCCGACGGCGTCGTCTTCGTCACCGACCGCGAGCTCTTCGGGAACGTCCGGATCCGCCGGCCCAAGGCGATGCGGCGGGTCGTGCCACGGGACATCCTCGAGCGGCTGACCCCCGGCGATTTCGTCGTCCACATCGACCACGGCGTCGCGCGCTACGAGCAGATGCTCCGCCGGTCCTCGTCGACCGGCGACGAGTGTGACTTCCTTGAACTCTCGTTTGCCGGCGGCGACCGGATCTTCGTTCCGGTCGAACAGATCGGCCGAGTCACCCGCTACTCGGGCGGGGAGAAGCCGCACCTCTCGAAACTCGGCGGATCAGAGTGGCTGCGCACGAAGCAGCGTGTGGGCCGGGCCGTCACCGATCTCGCCAAGGAACTGCTCGAGCTGTACGCGGCACGGAGCGCGGCACGCGGTCACGCGTTCGGCGACGACACACCGTGGCAGGCCGAGCTCGAGGCCTCGTTCCCGTACGAGGAGACCGTCGACCAGCTGCGTGCCGCGGCCGAGGCCAAGGCCGACATGGAGCGCGTCCGCCCGATGGACCGACTGGTGGTCGGCGACGTCGGGTACGGCAAGACCGAGGTCGCGCTGCGCGCCGCGTTCAAGGCGACCCAGGACGGCAAGCAAGTCGCGGTCCTCGTTCCGACCACGGTCCTCGCATCGCAGCACCATCGCACGTTCGGGCAGCGGTTCGCGGCCTTCCCGATCGAGGTCCGCCTGCTGTCGCGGTTCGTGTCCGCGAAGGACCAGGCGGCGACGATCGCCGGCCTTTCCGACGGCTCCGTGGACGTGGTGATCGGCACGCACCGGCTGCTCTCGAAGGACGTCCGCTTCCGCGATCTCGGGCTCGTCATCGTCGACGAGGAGCAGCGCTTCGGGGTGGCCTCCAAGGAACGTCTCAAGCGGATGCGCCGCGAGGTCGACGTGCTGACACTGTCGGCGACTCCGATCCCGCGCACGCTCAACCTCGCCCTCGCCGGGGTGCGCGACCTGTCGCTGATCGAAACCCCGCCGGAGGACCGGCTGCCGATCCAGACCCGCGTCGCCGAGGCGACCGCCGGGCTGGTCCGCGACGCGATCCTGCGCGAGCTGGACCGCGGCGGCCAGGTGTTCTACGTCCACAACCGGGTCGAGACGATCGAGGCCCAGGCCGAGCAGCTCCGCCGCATGCTTCCGGACGTCCGGTTCGTCGTCGGGCACGGCCAGATGCCCGAGGGGTCGCTCGACAAGGTCATGCTCGCGTTCGCCGACGGCGCGGCCGACGTGCTGGTCTGCACGACGATCATCGAATCGGGCCTCGACATCCCGAACGCGAACACGATCATCATCGACCGCGCCGACACCCTGGGGCTGGCCCAGCTCTACCAGCTGCGCGGGCGGGTCGGTCGGTCGTCGCGACGGGCCTACGCGTACCTCGTGTACCGGCGGCGCGAGCGGTTGTCGGACGAGGCACGCAAGCGGCTCCAGGCGATCTTCAACGCGTCCGAGCTCGGCGCGGGCTTCCAGATCGCGCTGTCCGACCTCGAGATCCGCGGGGCCGGAAACATCCTCGGGGGCGAACAGTCTGGACACATGGCGGCGGTCGGGTTCGACCTGTACTCCCGACTCCTCGCGGAGGCGGTCGAGGAACAGAAGGCGCAGCTCGAGGGCCGCGCCCCCGTGTACCACGCCCCACAGGCCGTCGTCGACCTGCCCGTCGAGGCCCACCTGCCCGACGACTACGTGCCCGACGAAGCCCAGAAGCTCGAGCTCTACCGTCGCCTGGCGCGGGCCCGGACGGCGGGCGACGTCGCGGCCTTCCGCCAGGAGGTCACGGATCGCTTCGGGCCGATGCCGGCGCCCGTGCTGCGTCTCGTCGAGGTTGCCGAGCTTCGCCTCGTCGCCGAGGCCGCGGGCGTCTGGTCGATCTCGCGCGAGGATGGCCAGCTCGTCTTCCGGTTCGGAGCCGGCCTCACCCGCGACTCTGCCATGCGCCTGCTCGGCGACGGTGGCCTGCCTGGGGTGCGGCAGGGCGACATCGTGTTTGCCACCAACCAGGTCCGGGTCCGTGCGCCGGTCCTGCCGTCACGCGCCTGGGAGCTGACCCAGGCGGTCGTGGCACGGTTGGGCACGACCGCCGCCGATTCGGCCCGATGATCGGCCGCTGCAATACCCGGCGGCGTTCGGCAAGGCGTCGAGCCCCCACGACCGGAGGACCCTTGACGCACCGGTGACCGGCGTGCCCGGTCGCCGCCAGGAGGTGTGTTCATGGAACGCGACGAGACCCGCGATCCCAAGTGGGACCGCGATCAGTGGGCGCCGGATCGCGACGACGAGGTTCCCGAGGGCGAGCACAAGGCAACGTGGAACCGCCACCAGTGGGCGTCCGACCAGGCGGGGACTTCCCCGGACACGATCGGCGCCGCGGGCGTCGACGGGACGGCCACCGGTGCCACAGAGACGGCCAATGAGCTCGACGAGAACACGGCCGACATGCACGGCATCAGCGGGCGTGGCAAGCCATCCGGCGAGAGCCACTGGGAGCGAAACGATCCGAAACGGTGACCGCCACCGCCCTCGCGCTGACCGGCGCGTAGGCCCCGGGCAGCGCGGGTATCCTTGGGCGTGGGACCCACGAAGCCTAGGAGTCGATGACGTCCTACGCGCCACCGTCAGTGAGCGAATTCGTCGCTCGCTTGGCCGACGCACCGTGCTGCGCGGCCATCGTCGACCCCGTTCGCCTTGACGCCGCACTCCGTTCGCGAGCGCCGGGCATCTTCGTGCTGCGCGGCAACGGGCTTGACCTCAACGACCTGATCGAGCGCGTCCACGACACCGGCAAGCTGGTCGCCGTTCACCTGGACCTCGTGGAGGGCGTGCGGGCGGATCACTGGGGCGTCGCGTGGCTGGCGCGGGCGGGCGTCGACGCGATCATCACCTCGCACGGGCAGCTCATGTCGGTGATCCGCAAAGAGGGGGCACTGGCGATCCATCGTCTCTTGCTGTCGCGTCGCGAGCACCTCGACACGGCGGTGAATGCATTCAGCCGCTGGCGACCGGACATCGTCGAGATCCTGCCCGGAGTCGTCCTGCCGAGCGTGGCAACGCTGCTGCCGCCGCTCGAGGTCCCGTTGCTGGCGGGCGGCTTCATCCGTACGCCGCTCGATGCCCGGGCCGTGCTCGGGGTGGGAGCCGTGGGGGTCACGACGAGCTCCCAGGCCCTGTGGGACCTCGATGGCCGCTAGCCGGACCCCGATCCGCCTGCCGCGGGTCTTGGTCGCGGAGAGCGGCCACGACGGCTCGCGGCCACCGCCCGGTCTTGATGCCGGGATCCTGCTGCGCAGCACCGACCTCGCCACCGTCATCGAGCGCGCCCTCGCCGACTCCAACCCGCCCGCGGTCGACCTCGACACGATCCGCGGCCTCGATGCGGATGACGCCGCGGTCGCCTTTCTCCGTCGGCGCCTGTCGATCGAGATCCTCCTGACACGGCGTCCCAAGGCGGCGAGCGCGTTTGCCGCACTCGGCGGTCTCGCCCTGCACAACGTGTTCGCGTTCGACTCGACCGGACTGCGGCGGTCGATCGCGTCGCACCCGCGCGGGGCGCGCGTGGGAACCGTGATCTCGCCCGGCCTCGTTCTGAGCCACATGCTGCCCTCCGAGCTCGCCCTGCTCGTCAGGCCGGTCGTGGCCTATGGCCTGATCAATACCGTGGCCGACGCCCGCGCGTGCCTCGAGCATGCGGCGGCCGTCGTCGTCCGCCGCTCGGTGGCGGAGGACCTCGCCGGCGGGATGTAGCGGGCGTCCGGTCGAATTCGCGTCCCTCCCGATCACAACGTTCTCGCTGCCTCTTGACAACGGTCCCGCAAGTGGCGTAGAACACGGGTGCCCTACCTCGCGGGACCATGATTTGACAAGTCCCGTCTCGGCAGTGATGTCGAGGCGCGGACTTTTTTTGTTGTGGGTCGCGAACCATTGAGGGGTGTACCGGAGGACGAGGAGGAACCGTATGCCGACGAACGGCGTAGAGATCTTCCTGGCCGAACTGCTCGGCACAGGAACGTTGGTTCTGCTGGGCGACGGGGTCGTCGCGGGAGTCCTGCTGAATCGATCCAAGGCTCAGAACAGCGGCTGGATCGTCATTACCACGGCATGGGCGTTCGCGGTCTTCAGCGGCGTCACCGTCGCAGGGCCGGTCAGCGGTGGACACATCAACCCTGCCGTCACCCTGGCCGTCTTCGTGAACGGTGGGATCGGGTTCGACACCGCGATCGTCTACTGGCTCGGCCAGATGATCGGCGCATTCCTGGGTGCCGTGCTCGTGTTCCTCCACTACTACCCGCATTGGGCGGTCACTGAGGATGCCGATCTCAAGCTCGCAGTGTTCAGCACGGGTCCGGCAATTCGGAGCACGACCTGGAACTTCGTGAGCGAGGTCATCGGGACGTTCGTCCTGGTCTTCGTCGTGTTCTCGTTCGGCAACATGGGTGGCACCGGAAATCTCTTCGCGATTGGCCCGTTGCCTGTCGCTTTCCTGGTCCTGGTGATCGGCCTGGCCCTCGGTGGGACGACGGGCTACGCGATCAACCCGGCCCGCGACCTTGGACCACGCATCGCGCACTTCCTGCTGCCGATCCCCGGCAAGCGCGATTCGGACTGGTCGTACGCGTGGATCCCGGTCATTGGGCCGCTCCTCGGCGGCGCCCTCGCCGCGGTTGCATTCACGGCCCTCCAGACCAATCTGATCATGCGGGTCGCCCCCTGATCCCCATTTCCTGACCATCCCCGGCGACGCCTCGGCGCGCCATTAGCAGCACACGGGAGCTGAGATGAAGAAGCTCATCAACGTACCCGACCGCCTCGTCGACGAGGAACTCGCCGGGATGGCGTTGGCACACGCAGACCTCATTCGGGTCGAGGCGCCGAACATCGTCGTACGACGTGACGCGCCTCGATCCGGGAAGGTCGGCGTGATCTCCGGCGGAGGTTCGGGACACGAGCCGATGCACGGCGGCTTCGTCGGCATGGGCATGCTCGATGCGGCCTGTCCGGGCGCGGTGTTCACGTCACCCGTGCCCGACCAGATGCTGGCCGCCACCCAGGCCGTCGACGGCGGCAAGGGAGTGCTCCACATCGTCAAGAACTACACCGGCGACATCATGAACTTCGAGCTCGCGGCCGAACTGGCCAAGGCCGAAGGGATCGAGGTCGAGGCGGTCGTGATCGCCGACGACGTCGCGGTCAAGGACTCGCTCTACACCGCGGGTCGCCGCGGCGTGGGCGGCACGGTTCTTGCCGAGAAGATCGTCGGTGCGGCTGCTGAGGAAGGTGCGGATCTGGCGACCGTCAAGGCGCTCTGCCAGAAGGTCCAGGACAACGTCCGCTCGATGGGCATGGCCCTGACCTCGTGCACGGTTCCGTCCGCCGGCAAGCCGACCTTCGAGATCGGCGACGACGAGATGGAGATCGGCATCGGCATCCACGGGGAGCCCGGTCGCGAGCGGCGCAAGCTGGCCACGGCCGACGAGATCACCGAGATGCTGGCCATCCCCGTCATCGACGACCTGCCGTTCAAGCAGGGCGACCGCGTCCTGGCCTTCGTCAACGGCATGGGCGGCACGCCGCTGCTCGAGCTCTATGTCGTGTATCGCAAGCTCGCCGAGATCCTCGACGGGCGCGGGATCACGATCGCCCGCAACCTCGTCGGCAACTACATCACGTCGCTCGAGATGGCCGGGTGCTCGATCACCCTGCTCAGGCTCGACGACGAGCTGATCCGACTGTGGGACGCTCCCGTCCACACCCCGGCCCTGCGCTGGGGCGCCTGACGGGATGGCCATCTCGACGGTTGAGCTGGCCGCGGCGCTCGACACGTTCGCGGATCGGATCCGCGACGCGCGCGAAGAGCTGACCGCGCTCGACTCGGCCATCGGGGATGCCGACCACGGAATCAATATGGACCGCGGGATGTCCGCGGCCCGCGAACACATCACCGCACTCCGCGAGGGTCAGGCCGGCGCCCTGTTCAAGCAGGTCGGCCGGACCCTCATCTCGACCGTGGGCGGTGCCGCGGGTCCCCTCTACGGCACGTTCTTCCTGCGGCTCGGCACGGCCCTGGGCGAAACGGACGAGGTCGCCCCCGGCGATCTCGCCCGTGGCCTGCGGGCCGGACTCGACGGGATCGTGGCACTCGGCAAGGCCAATCTCGACGACAAGACGATGGTCGATGCGATCACCCCGGCCGTCGAGGCATTCGAGGCCGGCGCCGAAGCCGACCTCCGGGCCGCGCTCGAGGCCGCCGCCGACGCGGCGGCGGCGGGGCGCGACCGCATCACGCCGCTCGTTGCCCGCAAGGGCCGTGCGAGCTATCTCGGCGAACGATCCGCGGGTCACCAGGACCCCGGAGCGACGAGCGCCACGATCCTCTTTCAGGCAATTCGCGACGAACTCGGGCGCGGCGACTGACGTCGGGCCCGCAGCACAGGAGGAACGGGATGGCGAAATACGTTGGCGCCCTCGATCAGGGCACGACCAGCACTCGCTTCATGATCTTCGATCATGGCGGCCAGGTCGTGGCCATCCACCAGAAGGAGCACGAGCAGATCTATCCCAAGCCGGGCTGGGTCGAGCACGATCCGGCCGAGATCTGGGCGCGCAGCCAGGAGGTCATCCGCGGCGGACTCGACAAGGCCGGGATCCAGGGTTCTGACCTTGCCGCGGTCGGCGTGACCAACCAGCGCGAGACGACCGTCGTCTGGGACAAGACAACCGGCAAGCCGATCTACAACGCGATCGTCTGGCAGGACACCCGGACCGACAAGCTGATCAATGAATTCGCCAAGGACGGCGGCCAGGATCGCTTCCGGCCGAAGGTTGGCCTGCCGCTTGCGACCTACTTCTCCGGCCCGAAGATCCGCTGGATGCTCGACAACGTCGAGGGTGCGCGGGCCAAGGCCGAGGCGGGCGACCTGCTGTTCGGCAACATCGACACGTGGTGCATCTGGAACCTGACCGGCGGCACCAGCGGTGGCGTCCACGTCACCGACGTGACGAATGCCAGCCGGACGATGCTCATGAACCTCGAGACGCTCGACTGGGACGACGAGATCCTCGGGATCATGGGGATCCCGAAGTCGATGCTCCCGGCGATCAAGGCCTCGTCCGAGGTCTACGGCCCGGCCAAGGGCGATCTCGAGGGCGTGCCCGTCGCGGGTGACCTCGGCGACCAGCAGGCCGCGCTGTTCGGTCAGACCTGCTTCGACGTCGGCGAGGCCAAGAACACCTACGGCACCGGCTGCTTCCTCGTGCTCAACACGGGGACCAAGCTCGTGCCGTCGAAGAGCGGCCTGATCACCGGCGTCGGGTACAAGATCGGCGACCAGCCGGCTGCGTACATGCTCGAAGGCTCGATCGCGATCACCGGCGCGCTCGTCCAGTGGTTGCGCGACAACCTCGGGATGATCGCGTCGTCGGCAGAGATCGAGGCGCTCGCCGGGACCGTCGAGGACAACGGTGGGGTGTACTTCGTCCCGGCCTTCTCGGGCCTGTTCGCCCCGTACTGGAAGAGCGAGGCGCGCGGCGTCATCGCCGGGCTCACCCGCTACGTCAACAAGGGCCACATCGCCCGGGCCGTGCTCGAGGCGACCGCCTGGCAGACCAAGGAAGTGGTCGAGGCGATGAACGCCGACTCCGGCGTCGCATTGACCGCGCTCAAGGTCGACGGCGGCATGGTCTACAACGAGCTGCTCATGCAGTTCCAGTCGAACGTCCTCGACGTCCCGGTCATCCGACCGCAGGTCGCCGAGACGACGGCCCTCGGGGCGGCCTACGCGGCCGGCCTGGCGGTCGGCTTCTGGAATGCTGTCGATGACCTTCGTGAGAACTGGGTCAAGGACAAGGAGTGGCAGCCCAGCATGGACGCGGCCGAGCGTGAGAAGGAGTACCGCTTCTGGAAGAAGGCGGTCACTCGCACGTTCGACTGGGTCGAGCACTAGCCAGCACCAGCGCGCGCCGCGCGGGCGGGCCACCCACGCCCGCCGGCGCGCGCCCCAATCCAGGAGCATTCAACAACCCGTGACCGAGCCCGGGGCCGCTTCGCCGCTCGTCGGGATCGTCGTCGTGTCGCACTCCCGCCGCTTGGCCGAGGGTGTCGTCGAGCTGGCCCGCCAGATGGCGGGCGACGAGGTCGCCCTCGAGGCGGTCGGCGGGACGCCCGACGGCTCGCTCGGCACCGACGCCGACGGGATCGCGGCGGCCATCGGTCGCGCCGACGGGGGAGCCGGGGTCGTCATCCTCGCCGACCTCGGTTCGGCAATCCTCGCCAGCCGCACCGCCATCGAGTTCCTCGAACCGGCCCAGGCTGGACGCGTCGTCATCTGCGGCGCGCCCCTGGTTGAAGGCGCCGTCATCGGATCGGTCCAGGCGAGCATCGGCCAGACGCTCCACGAGGTCGTTGCCGCCGCCGAGGAGACACGCACCATGGACAAGGGCGTCGGGCCGTGACGACCGTCCGGCTGACCGTCCGCAACCCATCCGGTCTCCATGCCCGGCCCGCCGCGCTCTTCGTGCGGACGGCCGGCCGGTTCCGCTCGAAGATCACCGTGAGCGACGGAGCCGGCGGGCGTGGGCCGGTCGACGCGAAGAGCATCCTGTCGGTCCTGACGCTGGGCGTCTCGAGCGGCACCGAGATCGAGGTCGCCGCCGACGGCGAGGATGCCGACGCCGCGATCGCGGCGATCCGCGAGGCGGTTGAAGCGGGCCTCGGGGAATCCCTGGACGGTTCAGCGTGACCGCCTCGCCGCCCACGGCGGTGTCGACGACCCTCGATGCGAGGATCGCCTGGGACGCCCTGGTCATCGGTGGTGGGGCGACCGGGGCCGGGCTGCTGCGCGACCTCGCCCGGCGCGGCCTGCGCACGCTCCTCGTCGACCGGTCCGACCTCGGCACCGGGACGAGCGGCCGCTACCACGGGCTCCTTCACTCGGGCGGGCGGTACGTGGCCAAGGACCCGAATGCCGCACGCGAATGCATCGTCGAGAACCGCGTCCTGCGCCGGATCGCCAAGTTTGCGATCGAGGACACGGGCGGCTATTTCGTGGCGACGCCCGACGATCCTGATGAGTACGTCGATGCATTTCGGGAAGCCTGCGCCGCGAGCGACGTCGATTGCCACGAGGTCGAGGTCGCGGCGCTCCTTCGGCGCGTCCCGACCCTCAATCCGGCCATCCGCCGCGCGTTCGCGGTGCCCGATGCCGCCGTGGAGCCGTGGTCGCTCATCGATGCCAACGTCGCCGACGCGGTCGCGCTCGGCAGCCGGGCTCTCGCCTACCACCGCGTCGTCGGGTTCGAGCGGTCCGGCGAGCGGATCCTCGCGGCCCGCGTCGAGGACGTCCGCTCGGGAACGGTCCACCGGGTGATGGCCGCCCAGGTCGTATCCGCCGCCGGGGCATGGGGTGGCCAGATCGCGGCGATGGCCGGCGCCCAGCTGACGATGGCGCCCGGCAAGGGCACGATGCTCGTCTTCAACCAGCGCATGACCGACGCGATCATCAACCGCTGTCACAAGCCCGGCGATGGCGACATCATGGTTCCGGTCGGTACGGTGGCGATCCTCGGCACGACCGACATCCACGTCGCCGATCCGGATGATTGGGCGATCACACGCGACGAGGTCGACGAGCTCCTCGACGAAGGCGAGAAGCTGTTCCCCGGCCTGCGCCGCATGCGCCTGCTGCGCGCCTACGGTGGCGTCCGGCCGCTGTACGACCCGGGTGAGACCGGAACCGAGTCGCGCGACGTGACTCGCGCCCACGTCGTGCTGGACCACGCCGCCCGCGACGGCCTCAGCAACTTCACCTCGATCGTCGGAGGCAAGTTGACGACGTATCGGCTGATGGCCCAGGACACGGCCGACGTGGTGTGCGCCAAGGCCGGAGTCACGACCGCGGTGTCGACCGCCGACGAGCCGCTGCCCGGCGGCGAGCACGGGCAGCGCTTCCACTGGCTCGGCGGGCGGCTGGCCGCACACGAGGCCGACGGCGGTGGAGATGCCGACCTGATCTGCGAATGCGAGCTCGTGACGCGCTCGATGCTCGAGGAGGTGCTCGAGCGCCGCTGGCCGTGCAGCCTCGACGACGTGCGGCGCGCGACTCGCCTCGGCATGGGGCCGTGCCAGGGCGGGTTCTGCACCTTCCGTGCCGCCGGCGCCGTCGCCGATCACGCCGCGCGCGTGGCCGGGTCGCAGGCCGAGGTTGGCAAGATGACGGCGACCGCGATGGCCGAGTTCATCCGCGAACGCCAGCGGGGCACGCAACCGATCGCGCACGGTCGCCAGCTCCAGGAGGCGCTCATCGCGGCGGGCTTCCAATGGGGCACGCTCGGTCTCGACAGCCTCGTCCGAACCGGAGGCGGCGGCGATGGCAACGGCTGACGTCGCGATCATCGGTGCGGGGCTGGCCGGGCTCGCCACGGCGGTCCGCCTGGCGGAGCACGGTGCGCGCGTCGTCGTGCTGGCACAGGGCAACGGTGCGATCCACTGGGCCGGCGGCCCGATCGACGTGGCGGTCGCACCCGGGGTCGACACGCCGGCTGCGGCCGTCGGCCGCCTGGCCTCCAATCCCGCTCATCCGTACGCCGTCCTGGCCGACGACGTCCCGCACGCGCTCGGCTGGTTCGGCTCGCTGGTCGCCGAGGGCGATCTCCCGCATGCGGGGTCTCCCGGCGATCCGTTCCGGGCGCTGCCCACCGGGATCGGCGGAACGCGACCCGTCGCCATCGTCCCGAACGGGCAGGCAGCAATCCTGCGGCCCTGGGATCCGGGCGAGCGACTGGTCGTCGTCGGCCCGGCCGGGTTCAAGGATTTCTGGCCGCTTGCGATCGCGGCGAGCCTCCGCCGACCGTCGGTCTGGGGCGGGCTCGATCGCCCCGAGCGCGTCGAAGGCGTGAGCGTCGAGCTGCCGGGGCTCGCCGCCCGGCGCAACCTGAATGCGCTCCGCATCGCGGATCTGTTCGACGATCCGGCGTGGCGCCGGCCGGCCCTCGAGGCGATCGCGCGAGCGGTCGACGCGACGGGATCCGGGCCGCTCCGCGTCGGCCTGCCCGCCGTCGTCGGCTGCCGCGACCACGGCGCGGCCCTCCGGGGGGCGCTCGAGGTCGTCGACCGGCCCATCGTCGAGCTGCCGCTCGTGCCGCCCGGCATCCCCGGGATCCGACTGTACGGTCTGCTGCGTGACGCCCTTCGTGCGCGAGGTGGCCGCCTGCTGCTCGGCGAGCCGGTCGTGCGCGTCGAGACCGACGGGCGGCGCGTCCTCTCGGTCGCGACCTCAGCCGCGGCTCGCAGCTACGTGATCCGGGTCGGGTCGCTCGTGCTCGCGACCGGCGGGATTGCCGGTGGTGGCCTGGTCGGCGACCCGGACGGGCGCATCGTCGAGACGGTCCTCGGGCTCCCGGCCGAGGGCCCGCCGATCGATCGCTGGATGACCGGTGATCCGCTCGACCCCGGCAGCATGCCGATCGCGCTCGCCGGGGTGAGGACGGACGGCGAGCTGCGACCCGTCGATCCTGCGGACCCGGGCGCCGGGCCGGTCTTCGACAACGTCCGCGTGGTCGGCGGGCTGCTTGCCGGCCAGCGCTCCCTCGCCGAGCGGTGCGGCGACGGGATCGCGCTCGCGAGCGCCTGGCGCGCGGCGGCATCGATCGCCACCGGCGGCGGCGGCGCGGTCGGTACGGCAGCGGCCGTCCCGGCTCCGGGAGGGAGCCGATGACGATCGCCGCGCTGGTCGACCAGGCGCTCGACGAGTCGGTCGGGCTGTCGACCGACGAGTGCCTCAAGTGCAACATCTGCAACACGGTCTGCCCGGTGGCCCGGGTCGACGATCGGTTCCCGGGACCGAAGTACGTCGGGCCGCAGGCGCAGCGGTTCCGGCTGGCCGCACCCGTCCCGGTGAACCTCGACGGCCGGCGAGTCCATTCGCCCGACGTCACCGTCGACTGGTGCTCGGGGTGCGGCTGGTGCACGACCGCCTGCCCGGCCGGCGTGAAGATCGCCGAAGTGAACAGCCGGGCGAGGGCGTCGATCCGCGCCGGCCGGCGGCCGCGGTTGCGCGACTGGATGATCGGGCAGACCGACCTGCTCGGGCGTCTCGGGGCGCCGTTCGCGCCGCTCGCCAACTGGGCATTCCGAAACCGGCCGATTCGCGCGCTGATCGAGCTGACCATCGGGATCCACCGAAAGGCCCCTCTCCCGGTGTACGCGGGCCGCCCGTTCCGCTCGCGCTTCCGGCGACGCGGCGGCCGCGTAGGCCGGCCCGGCGAGCCCGTCCTGCCGCCGCCGGATCGCGCCGTGGTGTACTTCCACGGCTGTGCGGCCAACTACTACGAGCCGCACGTCGCGGACGCGGCGATCGCGGTACTCGAACGCAATGGGTTCGAAGTCATTGCGCCGCCGCAGGTGTGCTGCGGCCTGCCGCTCATCAGCAACGGGCTGTACGGGCAGGCGCGCGGGCAGGCGAGGCAAAACCTCGATGTCCTCGCCGAGTATGCCAGGCAGGGCTACCGGATCGTCGGCACGTCGACGTCGTGCACACACACGCTGAAGGCCGAGTACGACGAGATGCTCGACCTGCATGACGAGGACGCGCGGGTCGTGGCCGAGGCGACCTGGGACATCTGCGAGTTCCTCGTCGATCTCCACGAGCAGGGTCGGCTCGACACCCGTTTCGGGCGCCTCGACGAGGACTTGCCGTACCACGCGCCCTGCCAGTTGCGGAGTCACGGCATCGGCCTCCCGGCGATGGACCTGTTCGAGCTCGTGCCCGGTCTGCGCGCCGTCGACATGGACCATGACTGCTGCGGCATCGCCGGGACCTATGGCCTCAAGCGCGAGAAATACGAGATCGCGATGCGCGTCGGGGCGGACCTGTTCCGCAAGATCGAGGCAAGCGGCGCGACCGAAACCGCCTGCGACTCGGAGACGTGCCGCTGGCAGATCGCATCGGCGACGGGCACGACGGTCCGCCATCCAGTCGAGATCCTGGCGGCGGCATACGCAGCGGGAGACCGCGCCGCGACCGCACACTGACAGGATGCGCATCCTCGTCCTGGGCGCCGGCGCGGTCGGCTCCTTCCTCGGCTGGGCGGTCGCCCGTGGTGGCGGCGACACGATCCTCGTGCGCCGCGGGCACGACGGCGGGGCGAACAGCCGCCGGCCACTCACGGTCGTCGACCCGGCCGGCCGAATGTCCACGGTCGAGGTCGGCGTCGTCGGTGGGGTCGGGGGTGTCGTCGCCGCGCCGCCGGACGTGGTTATCGTCGCGGTCCGGCAGTACGACCTGCCGGCGGCGCTTGAGGCGCTGCGCGCGCTGCCGCGGACCGCCGTGCTGACCGCCCAGAATGGGGTCGGCGCCGAGGAGTCGGCACAGTCCGTCCGGCCGGCGGGCCCCCTGCTCGCGGCGTCGGTCACCGCCTCGGTCGATCGCGATCCGGATGGGACCGTTCGCTGGCTGCGCCGGGGCGGGGTCGGCCTGGCGGCCGTTCGCGGCGAGGCGGACGCGGTCCTGGAGCCATTGGCGAGCGCCCTGCGCGCCGCGGACATGCCGGTGCGACGGTACGGCGTCGCCGCTGCGATGAAGTGGTCGAAGCTGGTCGCCAACCTGGTCGCCAACGCCACCAGCGGCATCCTCGACGTCGACCCGCGGGACATCTACGCCGATCCGCGGTTGTTCGAGGTCGAACGCGCCCAGCTGCGCGAGGCGCTCGCGGTCATGCGCGCCCAGCGGCTCCGGCCCGTCGACCTGCCGGGTGCGCCGGTCCGCCTGCTCGCGCTGGCCACCGTACTGCCCGCGCCGCTGTCGCGCGCCGCATTCCGGCGCGTGGTCGGTTCCGCGCGCGGTGGCAAGGACCCGTCGTTGCGCGGTGCGGTCCGCCTCGGCGGGAACACCGAGGTCGGCTGGCTCAACGGCGCCGTGGAGCGGGCCGGAGCCGTGCACAGCGTGTCAACGCCGGTCAACGCGGCGCTCGCCCGACTCGTGATGGAGGCCTCCGGCGACGAGGACCGCCGTGCCTGGTTCCGGCGCCGGCCGGACCGCCTGCTCGCCGAGATCGGGTCTCGCTGACCCGGTCCGTTCGGCCGTGATCGCGGTGGCATACTCGGGCCGATGGAACTCCCAGCACTGCTCGTCGCGGTTGCCGTCGTCGTTGCCGCGTACCTGATCGGCGGCATCCCTTGGGGCATCGTCGTGGCCCGGATCGTGGGTGGGCCCGATCCGCGCAGCCTGGGCTCCGGGCGCACCGGCGGTGCCAACGTGCTGCGAGCCCTCGGCTTCCGGGCCGCGCTGGTGGCCGGCTTCCTGGATGCTGCCAAGGGATCGCTGAGCGTGCTCATCGCGATGGTCGTCGGGGCCGACCCGATCGTGCAGGTGCTCGCCGCGCTCGCGGCCATCGTCGGCCACAGCCGGTCCCCGTACATCGGTCTGCGCGGCGGGCGCGGCGTCGCGCCGGCGTGGGGCGGACTCCTGATCATCCAGCCGGTCGTCGCATTGCTCGTCATCCCGCTGTTCGTGGTGGTCCTGCTCGTGACGAGGATCAGCTCGGTGGCGTCGCTTGCGACGAGCGTGGCCTCGGCGATCGCGCTGCTCGTGGCGATCGCCGTGGTGCCGTTGCCACCCGCGTTTGCGGCCTACGCCGTGGTCGGACCGGTCGTGATCTGGGTCTTCCACGCGGACAACATCCAGCGTCTGCTCGCCGGTGAGGAGCGCCGCATCGAGTGGCATCTTCGGGGCCGACCCGGTCGCCCGCGCTCGGGGCGCGAGTGACGCCGCCGCGGTCGGGGCGGGGCTGGCGGGGCGCCGCCGCCGGCCGTTTCGATGCGTCTACGCGTGTGGTGCGTGGTAGGCGCCGGTCCCGCACTTCGGACACCCGCCCGGACGCGGACCCGAACGGGGACGGTGGTGCGTCC
>Ga0299907_10000960_pt1 | contig 15550 bp, 14 predicted proteins | sample RVTome_16_FD_198680 | JGI IMG/M metagenome (GOLD analysis project Ga0299907, IMG submission 198680) | Soil microbial communities from uranium-contaminated site in the Upper Colorado River Basin, Wyoming, United States - RVT152D67 (version 2) ...
GGGCTGCTCGGAGGCGTGTTCTAGACAACTGCGCGACCTCGCTTGCGCTTCAGCGTTGCCGGCCGCTCCCTCGGGGCGGCCGGCAACGTCGCGTCCGGACGGTGTGCCGATGTCCCGAAAGAAACTTTTGTGGACTTCTCGCGCAGAAAGGAGGGACTTGGCCACTTTGGGTGGAATTTGGATGCGGGTTCAACGTGAAGGTGCCGCTGGGGGCGGTACCGGCGGATTCAAGGGAGAACAGAGTTGAGAAGCATGCGACGCGCCGGTGTCCTCGGCCTCGCCCTGGGCCTCGGCCTGGGGCTCGCCGCGCCGGCCATGGCGAACGACGACTGGGGCTGGAGCCACCGGGACCGCTCGGACCGCAACGGAGACGTCTGGGGTCTCGACGAGGCCGGCGACGACGGTCCCGCTTGGGGTCTCAAGGTGACCGGGCACGGCCCCTCTTGGGGTGTCCATGTCGACGAGGACGACGAGTTTGATATGCCCATCGTCTTCGACGACGACGTCCTGGGTGAGGACGGTTCGGGTTGGGACATGGGTCTGTCGGCCTACGGGATCGACGACGCCTCGTGGACCGGCGACAACCCGGTGGCCGACGCCTACCTGGGCCAGTCCGGCCAGGGCCTTCCGGTCAGCACCATGGGCTGGGACAACGACCGCCAGGGTTGGCTCGGCGGCCTGCTCGGCGATGACCAGTGGGTCATCGGGGGCCTCTGGTAAATCTCCACCAAACCACCCGCTGGTTAGCTGCCGGCCGCCTTCGGGCGGCCGGCAGCTTTTTTGCCGTAGGCACGGCGGCCGTGAGCCGCGGCAAGCTAGGGAGATGTTGCTGGCCGAGCTCACCGTCCGCCACACACGGCGGCACATGCCCACCCGCCGGGTGGCGCTCGGTCACCGGCTGCTCCCGACCGCCCACCCGGGCTACGGCCCGCTCCTGTTGGCCTGCGTGGCGGCCACGACCGCGGGTGGGCTCGACGAAGAGCAGACCGAAGCCCTCGGGACGCTCCTGCGGGAGGCCCGGCAGGGACTCGCGGTGCCCCGCCGGGCGCTGCGGTTCCGGCTCCAGGTCGACACCGAAGGGTTGGCGTTGTCGCGTCACCGCCTGCTCGGAGAGGGACAGGGCCTCGTGGTGGAGCTCGACGTCCATGGGCTCCATCCGGTCCCGCAGCTCCTCGGGGCGGTGATGGCGGCGGCCGCCATGGCTTCCTACCCCCGCCAGCTGTGCCTCCGGGCCATCGCCTCCGCCGTCGAGCGGCCCGGCGTCATCCCGGAGGGCATCACCCCCCGTTGGACGACCGAGGTGCACCAGCGGCCGTTCGATCTCGGCCCCCGCCCGGCGGGCGCGTCGGGCAATGGGCGGGCCTCCGACCTCTGGTGGGGCGCGCCCTCCGACATCCGCTGGGCCATGGAGGTCCTCGGGTTCGCCCCCGGCGCGCCCCCCGAGCGGGAGGAGATCCTCCGGCGCTTCCGCCGGCTCGTCCGCCTCGCCCACCCCGACCACGGCGCGGCGCACGGCGGCGCGGCGGAACGGATCGTGGAGCTCGGCGAGGCTCGGAGAGTTCTGCTGCACGAGCGGTAGTGTCTCCGCCGGCCCGTTCACCCCCGGGGGTCCGGGGGTATCCCCCGAAGAGAACGAGGAGAGGTCAGCCGCATGAAGGTCACAATCGTCGGATCCGGTTTCTACGGTTCCACCACCGCCCTGCGCATCGCCGAAGCCGACATCGTCGACGAAGTGGTGATGGTGGACATCATCGAGGACAAGCCCCAGGGGCTGGCGCTCGACATGATGCAGAGCCGGCCCATCGAGCGCTTCGAGACTCGGATCGTCGGCAGCAACTCCTACGATCAGACGGCCGGTTCCGACGTGTGTGTGATCACGGCGGGCCTGCCCCGCAAGCCGGGGATGAGCCGCATGGACCTCCTCGAGGTCAACGCCAAGATCGTCGGCGACGTGACCCGCCAGCTGGTGGCCGGGTCACCCGACTCGATCCTGATCGTCGTATCGAACCCGCTCGACGAGATGACCGCCCTGGCCGCCCAGGTGAGCGGATTCCCCCACGACCGGGTGATGGGCCAGGCCGGGATGCTCGACACGGCCCGCTTCCAGCACTTCGTGGCCGAGCGCTTCGGCATCTCCCCGCTGGAGGTGGAGGCCATCACCCTCGGCAGCCATGGCGACACCATGGTGCCGGTGCCGAGCCAGGTGAAGGTGGCCGGCAAGCCGCTGGCCGAGGTGGCCGACGCCGAGACGATCGAGGAGCTCGTCCAGAAGACTCGCGACGGGGGAGCCGAGATCGTGGGTCTGCTCAAGACCGGATCGGCGTACTACGCCCCGTCGTCGGCGGCCGCCGCCATGGTGAAGGCGGTCGTGCAGGACACGAAGGCCCTCATGCCGGTGTGCGCCTGGATGACGGGCCAGTACGGAATCTCCGACGTCTATCTCGGGGTGCCGACCAAGCTGGGCCGGCGGGGCGTCGAGGAGATCGTGGAGCTGCCCCTGACCGACGACGAGGTGGCCGCCCTGCGCACGGCCGCCGACGCCGTGCGGGCCAAGCAGGGCGACGTGAGTCAGTTCATCGGCGGCTAGGGAGCCGGGAGTGCCGCCGGGATGTCGACGTGGTCGAGCACCGATCCGTCGACGGCGACGGCGGTGAGGGCCATCCGGTCGGAGTAGACCTCGATTCCCGTGAAGTGGTGCTTCACCTTGCCCACGCGCATCTCGGGCGGCTTGCAGAGGGGGATCAGCGGATAGAGCTCGCGGCCGCCACCGCCCGTCACGATGTACGTCGTTCCCTCGGCGGAGAGGAACCGCTGGTAGTCGTGGTCGTGGCCGGTGAGGACGAGCGACACCTGACCGGAATTGAGCAGCGGGTACCAGTGCTCGATCACCGCCCGGGTGCGGCCATGGAGACCGCAGGAGAAGACCGGCTGGTGGAACACGGCCACCGTGAACAGCGGCGGCGCCGGTGCCGCCAGCTGGTCGGCCAGCCACTGCTTCTGGGCCTCGTCGCCGGGACGGTTGGCGTCGAGGAACAGGAACCGCACGCCGGGAAGGGTCTTGGTGTAGGGCAGGGGAGGCAGGCCGAGGAAGGCCAGCTGTTTGGCGCCGTGGCCGCGGGCGACGTCGTGGTTGCCGAGCGTGGCCCACATCGGCCGGCCGGTGATCTGCAGGGCCGTGTACGGCGCCTTGAGGTGGGCCTCGAAGTACTTCGGCTCGCCGAAGTCGTAGACGTTGTCGCCGGTCGTGACGAGGGCGTCGACACGGTGGCCGTCGCGGGCCCACTGCAGCATGCGGGCCGCCACCGCCCCCTGGGCCGGCCCGCCGCCGAAGTCGCCGAAGGCCACGAAGCCCGACATCGGATTGACGGTGTCGAAGGGCGGCTGGTCGGAGACGAACTTCGGGGCGCTGGTGGTCGTGGGCGACGGTGCGGCCGCCGTGGTGGAGGACGCCGCCTCCGAGCCCCGCTCCCGCCGCGACGGCGAGCAGGCGGTGACGAGGCCGGCCCCGAGGAGCCCGAGCATCTGCCGGCGGGAGAGCGGCGCTGGGGCCATGATTTCCACGGTACCGTCGCCGCCGGAGCCCCGGTCCGGCGGGGACGGCGGAATACTTCCACCGGCGCCCCGATCGGGCGCGGTCGCGGCAATCGGGCAAGTCTGGTGCCGATGGAGATGGCCCGCCTGCACCAGCCGCCCCGGCCGAGCGACGAACATCTCCGCTCCCCCGGGGCCGATCCGGCCTGGGCCGACGCCTGGGAGATCGACTTCGCCGGGACCCACCCGGCGAGCGGAGCCCCGCTCGGCGGATTCGTCCGGCTGACGCTGCTGCCGAACCAGGGCGTGGCCTGGTGGTGGACGTACTTGCTGACCCCCCGCCTGGTGGCCGTGCGCGACCACGAGGTCCCGCTGCCACGCACCGGCCTGGAAGTGCGGGCCGACGGCCTGTGGGGCGAACTCATCTGCGAGACACCACTCGAGCACTGGAGCATCGGCCTCGAAGCCTTCGGCATCGCCTACGACGACCCCGCCGACGCCTGGGGGAACGAGTGGGGCGAGCGGTTGCCCGTCGGCCTCGACCTGGAGTGGGAGGCGACCGCGGAGCCGGGCGACCTCCCGCCGGCCGGCCCACCTCCCGCCGGTGCGGAGCCGGTGGCTTTCGCCCAGCCCGGCCGGGTGCAGGGTGAGATCCTCGTCGGGCCGTCGGAGCGGATCGAATTCCTCGGGACGGGATTCCGGTCCCGGGCGTCGGGAGTCCTCGACTGGTGGGCCGACCGGGCGCACCGGCGCCTCGCCTGGGCGAGAGTCGACGGCGGCGGCACCGCCACGACGGGCCCGACGGCCCACGCATCGGCCGTCGTCCTCGGCGAGGTGCCGGTCCTCGTCACGGCGCCGGGTCGCTCGCCCGTCCAGTTGGCCCGGGCGCTCTGCCGGGTTGACGGGCCGGCTCCGGGCTCCGGCGGGCCCGGTTGGGCGGAGTGGTTCCCGGCGACGGGGCCGGAGCTTCCGGCGTTCCTGACGAACGACAGGTGTTCGTGAGGAACGCCGGTTGCGGCGCTAGAAGAGCTTGGGGCCGGTGATCGAGCGGGCGGTGGCGGCGTCGAGCTTGCCGGTGGCCGGGAGGCCGAAGGTCCGCTGGATGTTGGCGATGGCGGCCTGCGTGGCCGGGCCGAGCAGGCCGTCCTGGGCGACCGGATGGCCGAGGAGGCTCAGAACCCGCTGGAGAAAGAGGGCGGCCGCGCCGTTGGCGGCGCGGCCGATCGGGAGCTCCCATGCGGTGGCGGCGTCGATGGCCGACCACTGTTCGGGTGTGGCGTGGTTCCAGACCCAGAACGAGACGCCGAGCGCCCCTTTGGCCATGGCGGTGTTCATGAACGCCACCAACTGTTCCTTTGGTGGGTCACGGTCCGGCCCGCCCTCGGGGCCGCCGTTGTAGGCCTGGCCGATCGGCAGGATGGGCTTGTTGAACTGGGCGAGGTAGTCGATGGCGCCGGCGACGTCGGTGACCGGGTCGCGGTTCTGCCAGTAGACCATCGGGGCGATGGCGTCGAAGGCAGCCGTCGCCTCGGCGAAGGGGAACGCCCGCTTGGGGCTCGGCCGGGGCACGGTGGCGATCAGCGGGTAGTCCGGCCCAACCAGCTCCCGCAGCTTGGCGCCGTAGGCGGCGGCCCCCTCGGCGGTGAGGTTCACGCCCTCGGAGGCGGTCTCGATGTCGGCCGAGAAGGCGTCGATCCTGTGCCCGTCAGGCGTCGTGTAGTCGATCTCGGCCTTGGCCCGCACGGCGTCCGCCACCGGATCGAAGAGGTAGACGAAGTCCCACCCGATCACCTTGAGGCCGGCGGCGTGGGCCACCGGGAGAAGCTTGTTGAGCTCGTCCTGTGCGTAGAAGCCCTTCTTCGACGACCCCAGCCTGGTGTAGAGGTGCGTGAGCCCGGCGGCCTTGGCCTTTCTGACGACCTTGTTGGCGTCGCCGCCCTCCGACATCGACAGCTGGTAGAGCCACATGCCCTTGCCGAGGGGGACGATCGGCTTCGTGGCGGCCGGCGGGGCGGGCGCTTCGGCCGGCGGGGCCACGACCGGGGCCGGGGCCGTCGCTTCCGCCACCCGGGCGGCCTCGACGGGGGCCGGCGGCGTCGTGGCCGGCGGCTCGGCCGGGGCGGTGGACTGCGGGCTGGTCACCACGGTGCTCGGCGGGACGTCGATGAACTCGTCGCTGCCGGACATGACGGCGGCTGTCTCCAGCGGGCTCGACGGCCGGGACGCCCGACCGATGCCGGCGGCGATCCCGACGACCAGCACGGCGAGCGACACGAAGAGGATCTGGAGTTGGCGCGGCCGCCCGGAGAGCATGCGCACAGGCATGGAGCCGTCTTTCCTTTCCTGAGTAGCCGTATCGATGAGTACAACGAGGAAGACGGCGTGAAGTGACGCCCGTGTAATCCCTCGGCCGCATTATTCGACCTGTCGCCCGCGTTCCTTGAGAATTCCTAGCGCCTTTGCCGCCCGCGTGGAAAGAATTTCTTTCAGATCAGGCGCGGTAATTACTGGAATGCTCTCAGCGACAACCCAGGAATTGGAAGACTACGGCTGCTGTACCTCCAGATCGCCGTCGGCGTACTTGGCCCGCAGCACCTTCTTGTCGAACTTGCCCACGCTGGTCTTGGGCACCTCGTCGATGAAGGCCCAGCGCTCGGGCAGCCACCACTTGGCCACCCGGTCGGCCAGGAAGCCCTTGAGATCGTCGACGGATGTGCTCTCGCCCTCCTTGAGGACCACGCAGGCCAGTGGCCGCTCGTCCCACCGCTCGTCCGGGACGCCGACCACGGCCGCCTCCTTCACCGCCGGGTGGGCCATCAGCTCCCCTTCGAGCTCCACCGAGGAGATCCACTCGCCGCCCGACTTGATGACGTCCTTGGCCCGGTCGGTGATCTGGACGAACCCGTTGGGCTCCACGGTGCCGACGTCGCCCGTCCGCAGCCAGCCGTCGTGGAACTTCTGGGGGTCATCGTCCTTGTAGTAGGAGGCGGTGATCCACGGCCCCCGGACCTCGATCTCACCGACGGCCTCACCGTCCCAGGGCAGCACCGTGCCGTCGTCGGCGGTGATGCGCAGCTCCACGCCGGCGATCACGCGGCCGGTCTTGGACCGCCAGTTCATGTCCTCCGAGGCCGAGGCCTGCTTGGGCGGCATGGCCACGGCGGCGATGGGCGACGTCTCCGTCATTCCCCAGGCCTGGATGATCTTCACGCCGTGGCGCTCCTGGAACGCCTCCATGAGGGCGCGGGGGACGGCGGAGCCGCCGCATGGCACGAGCCGCAGCGAGGTCAGGTCGACGCTGTCCTTGTTCTTGTCGGCGAAGGACAGGATGTCGTTCCACACCGTCGGCACGGCGCCCGACACCGTCGGCTTCTCGGCCATGATCAGCTTGCAGAGCGGCTCGCCCTGGAGGAACCGGTTCGGCATCACGAAGTCGGCCCCGGCCATCCACCCGGCATAGGGCAGGCCCCAGGCGTTGGCGTGGAACATCGGCACGATCGGCAGGATCCGGTCCCGCTCGGTCAGGGCGAAGGTCGTGCCGCTCCCGGCCGCCATCGAGTGCAGGTACGTCGAGCGGTGGCTGTAGACAACACCTTTCGGGTTCCCAGTCGTTCCGCTCGTGTAGCACATGGCCGCCGCCGACCGTTCGTCGACGTCGGGGTAGGGATACGTGTCCCCCGACTCGGCGGCCAGCAGCTCCTCGTAGGACAGGACGTTGCTCGGAAGCCCGCTGGTGTCGCCCTCGCCCATGACCACGAAGTGCTCCACCGTCTTGAGCTCGGAGGCCACCCGGGCCAGGAGCGGGATGACGGTGGCGTCGACGAGGACGATCCGGTCCTCGGCGTGGTTGGTGATGTAGGTCAGTTGCTCGGGGAACAGCCGCAGGTTCAGCGTGTGGAGGACAGCGCCCATCGACGGGACGGCCATGTAGGCCTCGAGGTGCTCCTGGTTGTTCCAGGCGAAGGTGCCGACCCGGTCGCCCTCGCCGATCCCCAGGCGGGCCAGGGCCGAGGCCAGCCGGTCGGCCCGCTCGGCCACCTGGGCGAAGGTGGCCCGCCGGCACGACTCGCCCTCGAACGTCACCACCTCGCTCTCGCCGAAGACGCTCCGGCCGTGGCGGAAGATGGCCGTGATCGTGAGCGGGAAGTCCTGCATGGTGGAGAGCATTTCGCCTAAACCTCCTGCGGCCAGGGCCTTCGCGGGGGAAATGACGATAGCGCGCAGAGCTTTGCCCGCCTTGGGCGGCGTGGAGTATGGCCCGCAGGGGGAAAAGTCGGGGTTGTGACAGAGGGACGAAATTCGTAACATCGTGAACCCGATGGCCCCCCTCGCCACGCCCCGGGCTGCATCGTCGTCGACCGGCACCGGCGGCGACACCGCGACGAGGATCCTCGACGCCACGCTGGCGGCGATGGCCGATTACGGCATCGCCCGGCTGTCGCTGGAGGACGTCGCCAAGCGGGCCGGCCTCTCCCGCCAGACGGTGTACCGCTACTTCCCGTCCAAGGGGGTGCTGCTGGAGGCGACGGTCCTGCGGGAGGAGCAGATCTTCCTGGCCAACATGACCAGCGCCGCCGACCGTCACCGCGAGCTGGAGCCGGCGCTGCGGGCGGCGATCGAGGCGGCGATGCGGACCGGGCAGGACCACGTGGTGCTGAACCGGCTGATGGCCACCGAGCCGACGGCGCTGGTGGCTCTGGTGGCCGGCGACAGCGGCCCGGTGCTGTCGGCCGCCCGCCAGGCGCTAGAGGAGATCCTCGGTGGCTGGCTGCCCAAGGCGCCCAAGGCCCGACTGACGATGGCGGCCGACGCCGTGGCCCGCCTGCTCGTCAGCTATGTCGTCAACCCGCCGGCCGATCCGCCGGCCCAGGTCGCCGGGCGGCTGGCCCAGCTTCTGGTGCACGGCCTACCCAGGGCCACCTGAGGGCGCGGAAGGGAGGGGGGAAACGTGGTGCGTGGTCGGGACCACGAGTTCGACCGGCCGGGGACGCCCGTCGAGACCGACACGGTCGCCACCGTCGCGGGACGGCCGCTCACGATCCCGGCGGCCCCGCCCCCCCAGGCACCTGAGGAGGAGACGCGCCGGCCCCGGGGGTTCGGGGGTGTCCCCCGAAGAATCAGTCCCAACCCGCTCAAGCCGCTCGACCGGGGCCTGACCCAGACCGGCGAGATGCTCTGGCTCTTCCTGCTGGTGGTGAAGACCGCCGTGCTGCACCCCAGGGGCTACTGGGGCGACGTGCGAGACCAGATGTACTCCATCCTCCGGCTGTGCTGGGTGCCGATGGTCATCTCCACGTTCTGCTTCGGCTTCGGGGCGCCCGGCCTGCAGGCGCTCAATTTCTTTGCCATCTTCGGCATCCCCGAGCGGCTGGGCTCCTTCTTCATCATGGCCTCGGTGCGGGAGTTCGCCCCCTGGATCAACGCCATGGTGGTGGCCGGGGTGGTGGGCACGGCCATCACCGCCGACCTCGGCGCCCGCCGCATCAGGGAAGAGATCGACGCCATGGAGGTGCTCGGCGTCGATCCGCTCCGCACCCTGGTGCTGCCCCGGATCGTGGCCCTGTTCTTCATGACCGGCCTGCTCGACATCGTGGCGCTGCTGTTCGGCACGCTCGGCGGATTCGTGGCCGCGGTGGGGGTCGGCGGTGCCACCCCGGCTGCGTTCATCGACAACTTCTTCGACAACGCCACGCTGCCCGACCTGGTGGGCAGCGTCGTCAAGACCGCGCTGTTCGGCCTCATCATCGGCGTCGTCTGTTGCTACAAAGGGTTGCGGGCCGAGGGCGGCCCAGCCGGGGTGGGGCGGGCGGTCAATCAGGCGGTGGTCGTCGCCTTCGCCGGGATCTGGATCTTCAACTATGTGTTCACCACGATCCTGCTGGGGCTCAATCCCGGAATGCAGGTGTTCAAATGAGCACCCGCACCGACCGGACGGAGTTCGACTCGCCCGACGCCGACTGGACGGTGCTCGGGCCGGGCACGCTGTGGTCCAAAGGTCGGGGGATCCTGGAGACGGCCGGCGACATCACCCGCTTCTCCTTCCAGGCGCTGCGCACGATTCCCAAGCTCCGTCTCTACCCGTCGGAGGTCTTCCGGCAGGCGGCGATCCTCATCGTCAGCTCGGGCTTCATCGTGTGGCTGATGGAATTCGTCATCGGGCTGCAGTGCGGGCTCGAGGGCAACTACACCCTCAAGCAGATCGGCGCCCCGGGCTACTCCGGGATCTTCACCGCCTGGTGCGCCATCCGGGAGATGGCGCCGTACATGTGGGGCTACATCCTGGCCGCCAAGGTCGGCTGCGGCCTCGTGGCCGAGATCGGATCGATGCGGATCTCCGAGGAGATCGACGCCCTCGAGGTCATCGGCGTCCGCCCCATGCCCTACATCGTGGCCAGCCGCGTCGTCGGGGCGTGGATCGCCCTGCCCTTCCTCTACGTCGTCGGGCTCGGCGTCATGTATTTCGCCGAGTGGCTCGTCGTGGTCAAGCAACTCGGCGAGGTGTCGAACGGCGGATACCTCCTCACCTTCTGGCTCTTCCAGAACCCGACCGACTTCCTCTACTCGCTGCTCAAGATCATGGCGATGGGGACGGTCATCGTCTTCGTCGGTTGCTACTACGGCTACAAGGCGTCGGGCGGCCCGGTGGGGGTGGGCTGGAACACCGCCAAGTCGATGATGCTCAACATGGTCCTCGTCCACGTGATCGGCATGTTCGGAACGCAGCTGTTCTGGGGGCTGTCGCCGAACGCCCCGATCGCCAACTAGGGAAGCAGACGATGAGCGCCGCCATCGAAGTCGACGATGTCCACAAGGCCTTCAACGGGTTCAAGGTCCTCAGCGGTTTGACGGTCGACTTCGTCGAGGACGCCATCACCACCGTGCTCGGGCCGTCGGGGACGGGGAAGAGCGTGCTCCTCAAGCACATCATCGCCCTGCTCTATCCGGACCGTGGCGACATCCGGGTGTTCGGCAAGAGCATCATCAAAATGAAGGAGGACGAGCTGTTCGCCATGCGCGAGAGCTTCGGTGTCCTGTTCCAGGACGGGGCGCTGTTCGGCTCCATGAACATCTACGACAACGTCGCCTTCCCGCTGCGCAAGCACACGAAGCTGCCCGAGGACAAGATCCGGCCCATCGTGATGGAGCGCCTCAAGGACGTCGGTCTCGAGGACGCCACCCGCAAGATGCCCAACGAGATCTCGGGGGGCATGCGCAAGCGGGCCGGCTTCGCCCGGGCTCTGGTCCTCAACCCCAAGATCGTCCTCTTCGACGAGCCCGACTCCGGCCTCGACCCCGTGCGTACCAGCCTGCTGTGCGACCTGATCCTCGACGTCCACAAGGAGCAGGGAGGCACCTACCTGCTGGTGACCCACAACATCCCCACCGCCCAGAAGGTCTCCGACTACATCGGGCTGCTGTGGCAGGGCCGCCTCGCCCATTACGGGCCGACGGCCGAGGCGTTCGCCTCCACCGACCCGTTCGTCCGCCAGTTCCTGGCCGGCGACTCGGCCGGACCATTGGGGATGGACTGACGTGAGCCCCCGCCGCGTCCGGGAAACGGGGGGCCAGGTACGGCTGCCGAGCCTCGTCACCGTCGGCGCCGCCGTGGTGGTGGCCGTTTTCTTGGCCGCCGCCGGCGTCAACGCTGTCGGCGGGAGCGGTGGGTACGAGGCGACGTTCGTGTTCCCCCATGCCACCAACCTCTTCGCCGGCAGCCGGGTGCAGATCGACGGGTTCAACGTCGGCCAGGTCAAGGGTCTCGAGGTCCGGGACGGCAAGGCGCTGGTGAAGGTCTCCGTGGACGGCAAGCACGCCCCGCTGCGGGAGGGCACGACCGCCAGGATCGACTGGCAGTCGCTTCCCGGGGAGCGCATCGTGCAGATCACCCCCGGGCCGGAGGCCAACACCGCGCTGCCCGACGGGGCGATGATCACCGCCACCACGCCCCGGATCGAGCTCGACCAGGTGCTGTCCGCCCTCGATCCGGAGACCCGGGCCGAGCTCCGCCGGATCATCCCCGGTCTGGACCAGGCACTGGCCGGCCACGAGGAAGACCTCGGCCAGACCCTGGAGGCGGCCGGCCCCGCCCTCCACGCCGCCACCGACGTGCTCGACGCCATCGGCGGCGACGGACCCGCGCTGCAGACGCTGCTCACCTCGGTGCGCGACCTGGCCGAGCGGCTCGTCGCCCGCCGGGACAGCGTGCGGGGGGTCATCGACGGCTTCGACCGCAATCTCGCCCGAACAGCCCTGCGCGATGAGGAGCTGGCCGCCGGCCTCGACGAGCTGCCCGCCACCCTCCGGGCGGCCGACTCCGTGCTGGGCAAGTTGCCGCCGGCCGCGGCGGCCTCTCTCCCCCTGCTGCGGGATCTCCTCCCGGCCGTGGAGGCCCTGCCGGCGGCGGCGGCCGACCTCCGGCCGTTCCTGGCCGAGCTGCGGCCCGCCCTGACCGAGCTGCGCCCGGCGCTGGTGTCGCTGGCCGCCGTCCTCGACGAGACGCCGACCCTCCTCGACACGGCCCATTCCGTCGTGCCGCCGCTCACCGGCGTGCTGTCGTCGCTGCTGCCCGTCCTCGACTATCTGCGGCCCTACACGCCGGAGCTGGCCGGTCTGTTGGCCAATCTGAACTCGGCGTCGGCCAACTACGACGCCAACGGCCACTTCCTGCGGATCTACGTCAGCTCCGGTTCGCTGCTGCTGGGCTCGGTGACCGGCCAGCTCAACCCGACCATCACCAAGAACCCGGACCGCACCCCTGGTGAGCTGGAAGGTCAGCCGCTCACCGACGCCGCCGGGAGCGCAGTCAGATGAGGCTCAGCCCGGTGAGGGGCGCAGTCGCCCTCGTCTCCAGTGCCCTGCTGGTGGCCGCGGCCGCCGGCGGGGTGACCGCGGCTCCGGGAGCTTCACCTGCCTCCACCCAGGCACACAAAGCTGTCACCGTCCACGCCGAGTTCACCGATGCCGGCGCCATCATCCCCGGCAACGACGTCATGGTCGACGGCGTCAAGGCCGGCACGGTGAAGAGGCTGCGCCTCACGGGCGGCAAGGCCCAAGTCACGATCTCGGTCGGATCGGCGTTCACACCGCTGCACACCGACGCCCGGGTCACCATCAAGGCCGTCAGCCTGCTGGGCGAGCGTTACCTCGACATCGATCGGGGCTCGCCTTCTGCTCCGGTGCTGGCCGACGGCGCGGTGATCCCGGCCACCCAGACCGGCCGGACGATCGAGCTGCAGGAGTTTCTCGACGTCGTGAACGACCCGGCCGGCGCGGCACTGGCCGCCCTCATACTGGCGCTCGGCGAAGGGCTGGCGGGTCGGGGCGAGGACGCCGCCGCCGCCCTCGACGCCCTCGAGCCGGCCCTCACCGAGACCAAGGAACTGCTCGAGATCCTCGGCAGCCACAACCAGCTCCTGACCGCGCTCATCGACCGGGCCGAGCCAGTGGCCCAGGCGCTGGGTGCCGAGCGGGGGGAGCGCCTCGACAAGGTGGTGGCCGCCACCGACCAGCTCCTGGGCGCCACCGCCGCCGGGAAACCGGAACTGGACGCCGCTCTCCGCCGGCTGCCCACCGCGCTGGCCACCGCCCGCTCGGCGCTGGGTGAGCTGACCGCCCTGGCGGGCGAAACCACGCCGGTTCTCGCCTCGCTGCGGCCCCTGTCCGGCGACCTGCGCCAGATCGCCACCGAGCTGCAGTCCTTCGCCGACGCCGCCGGGCCCGCCCTGGTCAGCAGCGAGCCGGTCCTCCAGCGGCTCCGGGAGCTCATCACCGCCGCCGCCCCGGTGACCGCCGAGCTGCGCGCCGCCGGTCCCGACGTGCAGGTCGCCGCCAATGCGACGCGCACAATGGTCGAGACCCTCCCGGAGGATCTCTCGAACCTGCTCGACTTTGTCCGCAACGCCGCGCTGGCCACCGCCGGCCACGACGGCATCAGCCACTACCTGCGGATCTTCGCCCTGGGGACCGGGAAGGAAGTGGGCCCGTCGCATCCGCCGGAGGCCGGCGCGAGCGCGGCACCGCCTACCTCCTCACCTCTTCTCACCAGCGGTCCCCTGGCCGGCACCGGTCTCCTGGGCGTTCCTTCGGTTCCCGCACTGATCGACGCGCCCGCGACCGTCCCGCTGCTTCCCGGCGTCGACCTGGGATCGGCCACGGGCCTGACCCAGGGGCAGGAACAGGCCCTGTTGCGTTTCCTCCTAGGGGCGGGCTGATGTTCCGGCGCGGGCTCCCCGTCAACCCGAAGCTCCTCGGCCTGGTGGTCATCGCCGCCTCGATCACCTCCCTCGCCTTCGCCTTCGTGTCCCACAAAGGCCTGCCGGGTCGGAGCTACTCCTACGCCACCCTGGCCTTCGAGCAGGTGCCGCCCAGCCTGCGGGATGGCACCGAGGTGCGGGTGCGGGGCCAGCGGGTCGGCCAGGTTCACCGCGTGTCCTTCGACAACGGGCCCCGGATCGAGGTCCAGCTGCCCGGCGGGTTCGACCTCTACCGGGACGCCACCGCCCGGATCCGCTCCCGCTCGCTCCTCGGCCAGAAGTACGTGCAGATCGACCCGGGTACCCCCACGGCCGGCGAGCTCGGCGACGCTGTCCTCGGCCCCGACCGCACCACCACGGTCGTCGACATCGTCGACATCGTCGACACCTTCGACGACGAGACCCGCCGGGCGCTGCACACCGCACTGCTCGAAGTGGGGACGGGCGCGGCCGGCCGGGGCCCCGACCTCAACGACCTCATCGCTGCCTCCCCCGACCTGCTGGCCGACCTCAACCTCACCGGCCGCACCCTCACCGCCGAGGAGACCCGTCTCGTCGCCTTCCTCGCCACCGCCGAGCGCCTCTCGGGCCGGTTCAACGGCCGGGAACAGCAACTCGAGGCGCTCATCCACCAGATGGGCGACACGCTGCTGGCGGTGGCCACCGACGACGGCCGGCCCCTGGCCGACACGGTCAAGAAGCTGCCCTCCACCCTCGATGCACTCACCCCGGCCCTGTCCGACCTGGAGGCGGCGGCGGCCGCCCTCGGCCCGGCGGTGCACGATCTCGGCCCGTCAGCCGCCGCGCTGGGGGCCGTCACTCCCGACATCAGGGCGGCGCTGCAGGAAAGCGTCCCCGTCCTCGGCAAGGTGCCGCCGGTCAGCGGGCTCACCGGCCCGGCGCTGTTCGCCCTGACCGAGACCTTCAATGACGCCCGGCCGCTGGCCCCGGCCCTCGGCAAGACCTTCGAGGAAGCCGCCGCCCAGCTGGCCATCCTCACCCCCTACGCCCCCGACCTCGACCTGTTGCTCGACGGGCTGCGCGACGCCTTCGCCGAGGGCGACGCCAACGGCAAGTACCTGCGGGTGGCCAGCATCTTCGCCGCCATCAACCAGGCCGGGAACCGCAACCCCTATCCCCACCCCGGGGAGGCGGCCACGGACGGGTCGCGCTACACGCCGGTGGGGTCGCCATGAAGCGCGTCCTGGCTCCCGTGGGCTCCTGGCTCGCCCGGCGGTCCAAGCTCCAGCTCGGTGTCACCTGGCTGGTGGTCACCCTCCTGGCCGGCGTCGTCCTCATGAACAAGCAGAACATCCTGCTGTCGATGCGGAGGGGCGACACCATCACCGCCGAGTTCTCCTCCCGCTACAAGCTGGCCCCCGTCGTCTCCAAGGTCGAGGTGGCCGGCGTGAAGGTCGGCCAGATCACCGCGGTGCACGAGCTCGACGGCGGCGGGGCGGCGGTGGAGATGAAGCTCGACACGGGGACCCTCGACGCCCTCGGTTCGAAGCCGAAGGCCGCCATCCGCCCGGCGACCTTCCTCGGCGGCCCCGGGTTGTCGGCCTACGTCGAGCTGACACCCGGCGGCGACGCCGGGCGCTTCGACGGCGACCGCATCCCGAAGGACCGCACGCAGGTGCCGGTGGAGTTCGACCGGGTCAACGAGGTGCTCCAGGACACGGCCCGCCGGGGGCTGCAGACGACGGTGGCCGGCTTCGACGCCGCGCTGGCCGACGGCGGGAAAGAAGCGCTCGGCGCTGTCCTGG
>Ga0299907_10000963_pt1 | contig 15540 bp, 11 predicted proteins | sample RVTome_16_FD_198680 | JGI IMG/M metagenome (GOLD analysis project Ga0299907, IMG submission 198680) | Soil microbial communities from uranium-contaminated site in the Upper Colorado River Basin, Wyoming, United States - RVT152D67 (version 2) ...
GACCCCACGAGCCGCAGGCGTTCACCGGCGCCACGGCTGGACATGCCAGCTATGCGGTCAACGTCACCCCGAACTCCACTGCCATCACATCGTCCCAGTATGGGCGGATGTCCGGCTCGCGAGGGACGAGACGAACCTGACCACGCTGTGCGTTCCTTGTCACAAGGAGGTGAACGGGCGCGAACTGGAGTACGTCGAGCGCCTGGGAGGCCCCCAGGTCCGCGACGAATGGCGCCCGAGCCCGCGCGTCGCATGGAACACGCTGACGTCGCCGCGCCTCGTCAAGGTGAAATCCTTCCGGTACGTCGGAATCCAGGAGACGTTCGACCTGGAGGTGGAGGGCCCGTCTCACAACTACGTCGCCAACGGCATCATCACCCACAACAGCGTCAACGAGTACAGCGCTCGCTATTCGCTGCTCCCGCTGCTGTTCTACTCACCCGACGCCGAGCACTTCTCGCTCCAGAGCGCGGACAACAAGCAGGGCCGGAAGCCGGCGGCGGCGGACGAGACCCTGCGCTCGGAGGCGGCGCGGCGCTGGGAGGAGATCAGGCGGCAGGCGGGGGACACCTACGGCTGGCTCGTGGAGAACGACGTCGCGCGCGAGCTGGCCCGCATCGACCTCCCGCTGTCGACGTATACGCAGTGGTACTGGAAGATCGACCTCCACAACCTCCTGCACTTCCTCACGCTCCGCGTCGACCCCCACGCGCAGTACGAGATCCGCGCGTTCGCCGAGGTGATCGCCGCCATGGTGAAGCGCGTCGCGCCGCTGTCGTATGAGGCGTGGGTGGACTACGGGCTCGCCGCCGCGCCGCTCAGCCGCATGGAGCGCGCGGCGCTGGCCCGGCTCGTCGAGGCCGATGGGGACGCCGGTCTGCGCGCGCGCCCGGGCGCGAGCCTGTCGGAGGCGGATCTCAAGGAGCTGGGGCTGTCCGCGCGGGAGCGCACCGAGCTGGTCGCGAAGCTCGAGGCTCCGCCGCGCCCGGACTTCGACCTCGACATCGGCTCCATGCGCGAAGCGGCGGCGGTCGAGGAGGAGATGAGCCGAGCGGTCCCGGCCGTGGACCGCCCGACCTGACTTGATCGCGGTCATCGGCGCCGGCCTCACGGGCCTCGCGCTCTCCCGGGAGCTGGACGCGCGCGGCCTGGACCACGTCGTGCTCGAGGCGGCCGGCCGGCCCGGCGGGATCGTCCGCAGCGCGGAGGTGCGCGGCCGTGTCCTCGAGTGGGGTCCGCAGCGCACTCGGCTCACGCCCGGGTTGCGGGCGCTGGTCGCCGAACTCGGCATCGAGGACCAGGTGATCACCGCGCCGCCGGATCTGCCCCTGTACGTCTACGCGCGCGGCCGCCTGCGGCGCGTCCCGACATCCGTCCGCGAGGTCGCCGGATCCGAGTCGCTGGGCTGGGGTTCCCGCCTGAAGCTCCTGCTCGAGCCCCTGACGGCCGGCCTGCGCGAGGGCGAGACGGCGGGCGAGTTCCTGATCCGCAAGTTCGGGCGCGCGGCGTACGAAGAGGTGCTCGGGCCTCTGTACGGCGGCCTCTACGCCTCCCGTCCGACGGACATGCCCGGCCGTTTCGCGCTGGCCCGCACCCTGTCGGAGTTCGGGATCGAGCGAAGCGTCGTCCTGTGGTGGCTGGGCAGGCGCGCCGCGCCGGTGTCCCAGGCGTGCTCGTTCCGGGACGGCATGCAGACCCTCACCGACGCGCTGGCTCGCCGCACGGGCGAGCGCCTCGCGCTCGGCGAAGCGGCCGGCTCCATCCGCAGGGAAGGCGAGGAGCTCGTGGTCTCGACCGCGGGCGGGCCGGTCCGCTGCCGCGACGTGGTGCTTACGGTGCCCGCGGACGTCGCGGCGGATCTGGTCGGGCCGCTGTCGACGGACGTGGCGGCGCGCCTGGACGGCCTCGCATACAATCCGCTCGCGGTCGTTCACCTGCTGGCGCGGCGCGGCGCGGAGCGGGGCCGGCGGGAAGAAAGAGCCCCGCTGCGCGGGCTCGGCTACCAGGTTTCCTTCCGGGAGCCGCTCGCCACCCGAGGCGTCACCTGGAACGACGCGCTGTTCCCCGGCACCGGCCGCGCCGGGGTGTACACGGCGTATCTCGGCGGCGCCGCGGCGCCGGCCCTCCCCGACCTGCCGGACGACAGGCTGGGAACGCAGGCGGCGGACGAGTTCGAGACCGTCACGGGAGTCGCGGTCGAGCCCATTTCCGTGGCACGCACGCGCATGCCCGCGTGGGACCATTCCTGGAGTCTCCTGGACGGCCTGCGGCTGCCCGATGGCATCCACGTGTGCGCCAACTGGGAAACCCGCCCGGGGATTCCAGGCAGGCTCGCGTCCGCCCGGCGCGTGGCGGCCCGGCTCGCGAGAGACGACGCCTGAACGCGGGGGTCCCTCAGCGCGGCACGCCGATCGAAGCCAGGTCGGTGGAGCGATCCAGGCTCGCGTTGGTGCAGCACGTATTCGCGTTCGGCCGGCAGCGGCACTGGAGGAGCGGCAGGTCGATCACCTGGCGATCGCCGTCCCGGTCGGTTCCGGCGACGCTCTCCACGAGATCGGCGAGCAGGTCGATGAAGGCCGGATCCGCGTGCGGTATCTGCACCCGGTGGAACGCCAGCCCTCGTCCCTCCGCCTGCTCGCGCAGCTCGCGGTCGAGCTCGGCGAGCGTCTCGGACTGCTCGTGCATGAAGCTCACCGGAACCACGACCACGACCCGAGCGTCCACCTCCGCGATCACGCGATCGATGTCTGGCTGGGTCCACTCCACGGGCCGATTCGAATGATTTTGAAATCCGAGTTCGAATTCCTCAACGCCGAGGGCATCCGCGAGAGCTCGGCAGTGGTCGTCGACGTAGACGTCGTAGCGACTTCCCTCCCGCAGGTACTTGACCGGCGTGCCGTGGGCGGAAAACACCAGCCGTACGCCCTCGTCGCGCAGGTCCAGTCCGTCGCGCTCGAGCAGGGCGCGTACCGCCCGGGCCCTGAGCCGCGTGTACCCGGAATGCCGGTGCCATCCCGACACGTGTCGGAGCGGCACGTCCCATCCCAGGTCGGCGACGGCCGCGTCAAGCTCGTCCAGCGCGGCGACCGTCGTGGACGGCCCGCAAAGCGGGTAGATCGGAAGCCCCACCAACAGGTCCGCGCCGGCCTCGTGTGCCGCCGCAACCGCGTCCGGGATGGAGGGGTCGGTGAACTGGTAGCCCAGGTAGGCGGAGGCGTCGTGGCCGCGGGAGCGCAACGCGCTGCCGAGCAGCGCACACTGCTCCTCCGCCTGCGCGTGCAGGGGGGAGCCGCCGATCTCCACATACTCTTCGATCAGGCCGGGGGCGCGCGCCAGCGCGAGCCGTCGGCTGCGGGCCGCGATCTCCTCCTCGGTCGTATCCGATGAGTCCAGGGACGCGTTCGTCCGGAAGATCCGCTCCAGGAAAGGGACGACCGCCTCCATGGTCGGCGTCTCCGGCTCGCCGAAATTCAGCACCATCACAGCGATCCTCATGCGCCTCCTTCCATCCCGATCATCGCCGTGCTCTCGTGGACGAAGTCGACCACCGAGCGGATCACCGCGGGGTCGGCGCCCGGCGTCAGCCCGTGACCGACGTTGAATATGTGGCCCGGCCGGCCCGCCGCGCGGGCCAGCACATCCGCCGCCCCCTGGAGCGCTGCGTCCTCGCCTGCGGCGAACAGCGCCGGGTCGAGGTTGCCCTGGATCGCGCGCTCGTGGCCCACGGTCGCCCAGGCCTCGTCGAGCGGCACGCGCCAGTCGACCCCGACCGCGTCTCCGCCGGCGCGCGCGACGAGGGGGAGCAGCGCCGGGTTGCCCGTGGTGAAGTGGATGGTCGGCACCCGCTCGTGGGCGAGGCGCTCCAGGATCCGGCGCGTGTACGGCATCGCGAAGCGCTCGTAGTCCGCCGGCGACAGCGCGCCCGCCCAGGAGTCGAACACCTGCACCGCCCCCGCGCCAGCCTCGGCCTGGGCGACCGCGAATTCCGCGAGGTGGTCCGCCCAGAAGCCAGCCAGGCGGTCCCACGCGTCCGGCCAGCGCCACATGAACGCCTTGGTTTCCTCGACGTTGCGGGCCCTGGCGCCCTTCACGAGATAGGTGCACAGCGTGAACGGCGCCGAAACGAACCCCAGGATGGGCACGCGCTCGCGAGCGGCGAGAAGGCGGATCTGGTCCATGATGTAGTCCATGGTGACCCGCGGATCGTGCCGGCGCAGCGCGGCGACATCCTCGGGACGCTCTATCGGCCGGTCCACGACCGGTCCCAGTCCCGGATGGATCTCGACGTGCAGGCCCGCACCGAAGAAGGACGTGGAGATGTCGTTGTAGAGTACCAGAGCATCGACGGGGAAGTACTCCAGGGGCAGCGCCGTGATCGCCGCCGCGGCCTCCGGATCGCGCAGCACCTCGAACATGCCGGCGTCGGCTCGCAGCTCGCGATAGCGAGGCAGGCTGCGTCCCGCCTGGCGCATGAACCATACGGGGGTGGCGTCGACGGGCTGCCCGCGCAGCGCTCGTAGCATCCGGTCGTTCATGGGAGCCGCAGCGTCGCCGCCGGGGGCGGGCGCGTCAAGGCGAAGGCGACGGCCGGTCCGCCAGGCGATAGACGAACCTCAGGCCGGACCACGTCTCGTCCACGGCGCAGACCTTGTTGTCGACGAGTCCGGACGCGAGCCCGCTCTCCCGGACCACACCGCCCGCGAGGTCGGTGCGGAGGCCCGAGGACTTCTTGGGCCAGCAGATCCACAGGCCGCCGGACGGCCGCAACTTCGGCTTGAGACCGCCGAGCCGCCTCTCGAGCGTCCGGAGCCGGTACGCGAAGAGCAGGATCACGTCGTAGGGCCCGGGCCCGGTTCTTCGCGCCGTTCTGACCCCCTCCGCGAGATCTCCGAGCGTCGACTCGAAATCGGGTGGGGCTCCCGCGAGGAGGACGCTGTGGCCCGGCTTGATTCCGAGCTTGCGGGGCAGAGGCGTGCCCGAATACCCGGCCCCGCCGCCGGCCCGCCGCGACCCGCTAGTGTACCGGCGCAAAAGTTCGGTGCGCAACGAGGCGCGCGAAGCGCCCGCGGGGCGAGGCGGAACGACGCGCCGTAGCCGTAGCTACGGCAAGGAGTTCCAACGACGCACCCGCGGGATGCAGCGCGCGCCGAATGCCGACGACACTTTTGCGCCGGTACACTAGCCCTGGCCTCGATCACCTTCCGCCAGATCCGCGGGCGAGCCGCCGCCGTGCCCGTCCTCGCCGCGCCCGGCCCGCCCCGGCCCGCGCAGCGCTTCCATGATCGCGTCGTCCAGGTGCAGGTCGAGCTGCGGGAACGCGATCACCACGCCGGCCTCCTGCAGCGCCGTCCACAGCGCCTCGTGCAGGTTCGAACGCCGGTCCATCGCGCGCCACGGGTCGTCGATCCAGACCGATACGTTCCAGTTCACCGAGCTGTCGCCGAACCCGGTGAGAAGGACGACCTGGTCGCGCTGCGGGTCGCGCCAGGCGAGAGCCCCGGCGGCTCGCTCCAGCGTGCTCCGCACGAGCGCCATGTCCGAGCCGTAGGTAACCCCGACATCGGCGCGCACGCGGAAGGTCGTGTCGCGCAGGGTGAAGTTGGTGACGGTCGATGATACCAGGGTCGAGTTGGGAATGATCAGGTCCTCCTCGTCGCGGGTGCGCGCGACCGTCGAGCGGATCCCCAGCTGCACGACGCGCACGATCCGGCCCTCCACCTCCAGGATGTCCCCCGGCTTGATCGCGCGCTCGACCAGAAGGATCACCCCCGACACGAAGTTCTCGGCGATGTTCTGCATCGCGAAGCCGAGCGCTACGGCGAACAGCGCGCCGGCGGCGAACAGCGCGGCGAGGTTGAGCCCGACCGTGTCCAGCGCGATCGCGAACCCCAGCGCGACGATGGCGTAGTGCGCGAGCCGGGAGGCCGTGGCGACGGTGCCCAGATCCGACACGCCGCGGCGCTCGAACCCGCGCCGGATGCCGCCCTGGACGACCCGCGACACCACCATCGTGACGGCCAGCACCATCAGCACGATGAGCACCGTCGCGACCGTCACGACGGTCCCCGCGATCGTGAACAGCTCGATGTCGAGGGCGGTCTGGAGGGCGCCGAACACCTCTCCGTCGCGCCAGCGCTCGATGACCTGGTCCACGTTAGAACAATCCCAGCTGAAGCGGCTTCCCCGGCACTCGGAACGCGCTCGTCGACAGCTTCGGCATCCCCGGCAGCCGGGCCTTGCGCACGGCGGCCTTGAACAGGGCCTCGATCTGCCGGGCGTACTCCCCGGATCCGCGCTGACGCCGGCCGAACGTCGAGTCGCTCAACTCGCCGCCCCGCACCTCGCGGATGCGGTTCAGGACGCGCTCGCGCCGGTCGGGAAAGTGCGCCCCGAGCCAGTCCTCGAACAACTCCCTGACGCCGTGCGGCAGCCGCAGCATGACCCAGCCCGCCGCAACCGCGCCCGCCTGCGCGGCGGCCTCGACGATGGCGGGAACCTCGTGGTCGGTCAGGCCCGGGATGACTGGCGCCACCATCACCCCCGCCGGGATCCCCGCCGCCGTGAGACGCCGGATCGCGTCCAGCCGGCCGGCGGGGGTCGACGTGCGCGGCTCCATCACCCGCTGCAGGGACCGATCGAGCGACGTGACCGACAGGAAGACAGCGGCGGCGCCGTGCTCGGCGAGCTCGCCCAGCACGTCGGCGTCGCGTGTCACCAGCCGATTCTTCGTGATCACGCCGACGGGGTTCCGGAAGTCCCGCAGCACTTCGAGGCAACCGCGCGTGAGCCGGAGGGCGCTTTCGGCGGGCTGGTAGGGGTCGGTGACGCCGCTCATCGCGACCATGCGCGGCTTCCAGCCGGGCGCGGACAGCGCCTTCCGCAGGAGCTCGGGCGCGTCTCTCTTGACCAGGATCTTGGTTTCGAAGTCGAGGCCCGCGGAATACCCGAGGTACTCGTGGGAAGGGCGGGCGTAACAGTAGACGCACCCGTGCTCGCAACCCCTGTACGGGTTGACGCTCGCGTCGAAGCCGACATCGGGACTGTCGTTGGTGGCCACGATGCTGCGGGACGCGTCGTCGATGAGCTGCGTGCGCGGCCCCGGCGCGTCCGGGTCGAGCGACTCCGGATCGACCTCGAAAGCGCGACTTTCGAAGCGGTTCGGGGGGCTGTGGTTGGTGCCCCGGCCCGCGACCACAGGCAGGTCGCGGCCGCGCTGCCTGCCCGCGCCCGTGAGCGGCGCGGGACCGCCCCCGCCAGAGCGGCGCCGGCTAGTCATCGCGGATCGGGGGCGCGGCGATCAGCCACGCGAGAAGAGCGGCACGTTTCGGGAGCGAGTCGGCGAGCACGTGCTCGTGCTCCGCGTGCGCGCCCGCGCCCACCGCGCCGAGCCCGTCGATCGTGGGCGCGAGCGGGCTGGTCAGGTTGCCGTCGGAGGCGCCCCCCACGATGGGCGCCTCCTCCACGCAGATGCCGATCTCCTCGGCGCGGCGCCGGAGCAGTTCCCAGAGCTTCACGTTTCGCGGGGTCCGCTCGAGGGGCGGGCGGTCGATGCCGCCCAGGACCTCCAGGCGCGTCCCGCGCGCCCGCGTCTCGAGCGAGCGGAGGCGGCGCTCCACGACCTCGCCATCGGCGAGCCGCTCGAACCGCACGTCGAGCGCCGCGCGGCACTCGGGCGCGATCACGTTCGGCCGCTCTCCTCCCTCGATCAGGCCGACGTTGAGGGTCACCCCCGGGAGGCCCTCGCGGGTGGCGAGCACGCTTCCGATGACCCTGGCCATCTCGTGGATCGCGCTCGCGCCCGCGTCGGGGTCCAGACCGGCGTGAGCCGCGCGCCCGTGGACCACGAGCTGGAAGTCGGCCACTCCCTTGCGCGCGGTCTTGACGAGGCCGTCGGGGCCGGCCGCGGGCTCGAGCACGAGCACGCGGTCCGCGGCGCGGGCGAGGCGCCGGATCCACCGGACCGACTCGGCGCTGCCGACCTCCTCGTCGCTGGTGACCAGCAGCGCGGGCCGCACCGGGGTCGCCACGCCGAGCTCCCGCAGCGCGCGGATCGCGAAGATGGCGATGACCAGCCCGGCCTTCATGTCGAATGTGCCCGGGCCCCGGACGACGTCCCCGTCCACGCGCACCGGCATCGACCGGAGCGTGCCGTGGTCCCACACCGTGTCGGAGTGCCCCAGGAGCAGCTGGTACGGCGCCCCGCCGCGGCGCGCGCCGTCGGTCGCGAGCAGCACGCCGCCGGAGGACACGCCGGAGCGTCGCCGCGCGCCGAACCCTGCGGGCGCGAGAGCCGACGCGATCGCGTCCAGGACCGGCCCCTGCGAGGCCGGGTCGGTCGAGGGCGATTCGAGGCCCGCGAGATACACGAGAAGCGATACCATCTCGTCCGCGTGCGCCGCGAGCCACGCGCGCAGCTCGCTCGCGGCGCGCGGCCCCGCGTCCCCGGCCGCCGGGGCGCCCCCCGCCGCGCTCATGGACGGAACCCCTGCGCGCGCGAACCGTCCGAAGGATCCGCTCGCGCGCGTGCGGCCAGCCGGGATCCGCGCAGGACCAGCGCGCCCCAGCCCACCACGGCGATCACCGCGAAGCTGAACCATTGCAGCGCGTAGCCCAGGTGGGGGCCGTCGTCCAGCTCCGGCGGCGGGGAGGGAGCTGGGTACGGTGCGGCCGCCGTGCTCCTCTCGGCGACCAGATACAGGGGCCCGACGCGGTAGGGGAGGTGCGCGCCGATGCCATCGGGCGAGCGCGCGAACCAGACGGGGAGCGCGTCCTGGCCTTCGGGCGGCGTCCGCAAGGAACCCTCCGCCGCCAGATCGGGCGAGAACGCCCTGAACCGGCCCACCACCGTGGCCGGGCCGGTGACGCGGGCGGCCGCCCACGCCACGGTCGCGGCATCCGGGCTCGGCACGAAGCCCCGGTCGACGAGGACCGCGCGTCCCTCCGCGGTTAGCAGCGGCGTCAGGACGTGGACGCCGGGGACTCCCTGGCGGCCCCTTCCGGCCAGCGCCACCGACCGCTCGTGGTCCCATGTCCCGCTCACCTCGGCCGCGCGCATCACCAGGCCGGTAGTGTCGACGGGAGACTCCGACAGCACGACGGGTCCCCGCGCCAACCTCTCCTGCAGCCCGGCGTTGGCATCCCGCCGCTGCTCGAGGCGGTCCAGCTGCCAGAAGCCGAGCCGCACGCATGCCGCCGCTACGAGGAACACCGCCGCGGTGGCGACCAGGCCGGCGGGGGTCAGGGTGATGGGGCGGGGTGCGCGCATGGCACCCGAATATGCGCCGAAAGTGCGGGACCGCGCAAACGCGGATCGTTACGGCTTAGAGCCCCAGCCAGTAGGTCCCCTTGATCACGACCACGTTCGTCCCCTCGGCCTCGAACAGCGAGTCGAAGTCGCGGTTCAGGTCGAAGTCGGCTTCGGGCCCCGAATCGCTCCGCAGGTGCTGCCACACGACGAAGAGCTCGGAGCCGGGACGGTACTCCCACCTGAGCACCGCGTTGGCCCGGATCGAGCGGAAGTTGAACGTTCGCTCGCCGAAGCTGAATGACTCGGCCGGTCCATCTCCGTCCGGATCCACGGTCAGCATCCCGTCGGAGCGGGTGAGCGTGCCCCGGTCCTCGCCGTACACATCGAAGTCGAACGTGCGCGGCTCGCGGAACTCCTTGTAATTCGAGAACTCGTTGGCGCTGATGAGCGGCTGCACGAACAGCTGCAGGGTCAGGTCCGGCGCGAAGGTCCAGTCCACGCGCGTGTCGAGGGTGAGGCGGGTGCCCTCGACGTCGGCGAACACGTAACGCGTGTCGAACGTGGACGCGGCGAGCGGATCGACCCGCGCGGTGACGAACTGGTCCGCGTCGCGCTCGAAGACGAGTGACGGGTCGAAGCGGATCTGGACGTTCGGGCCGGGCCGCGCGAGGACGCCTCCGAAGAGGACCTTGTCGTATTCGTCGGCCTCGTCCTCGCGGTAGAACGCGCCGGCGCGGAACGAAATGGGCTTGCGCCGGTCGGTCTCGAACTCCAGCTCGAGGTTCCACTGCGGGACGACGCGCATCAGGGGTCCGCCCCGGGTCAGGAACGGGCTCAGGCTCTCGCCGTTGTAGCTCCCATCCAGCTCGACGAACCAGAAATTGTTGAGCGTCCCGCCCGCGAAGAACCCGTAACCCTCGAAGCGCTTCTCGCCGCCCGTGGTCCACGCCCAGTTCTGGAAGGTGGCCGCCTCCCACTCCCGGAACAGCCGCCCCGGCTCGTTCTCCTGGTAGAGGACGAGGGTCGAGATGGCGCGATGGTCGGTCTGGCTCATGAAGCCCAGGTCGTTCAGCTCGAGGCCGGGGCTCGCCTCGCGGTACGTGGCCGATCCGAGCCAGTGCTCGCCGCCCGTCCTGGCGAGCGAAAGCTGTCCGACGTAACCGGACAGGCTCGTGCGCGTGGGGTCCACGGACACGTGGTCGGCGTCGGGACGCTGATAGTGCCGGGCCGGCGCGGTCTGGGTGCGCAGCAACGCGTCCTCGGTGCCGCGCACCAGGCTGCCGCCCACGTAGCCGCTGACGGTCCATTCCCGGTCGTTCCAGGCGTGCTCGAAGTCGAGTCCGCCGAAGTAGGCGCCGCTGTGCAGGAGCGGGTCGAAGAGGCCGCCCCCCATGTCGCGGTTCGCCGCCGTCAAGATCCCCCCGACGACGGTGTTCCCGCCGCGCAGGTCCTTGCGGACGCGCCCCACGAAGTAGTTCGAGAGGGGCTCGACGGGGGTCTCGGAGACCGTGCCCTCCTCGTCGACGAACTCCGCCCTCTCCTCCAGCGTGACCGCGTCCAGGACGCCGATCGACCAGCCGCTGCTCGTCTTGCCGCTGAGCTTGGCCGCGGTGGCGATCGTGCTCTGGTCGGGCACGTCGGCGAAGACGGCGTCGGAGACGCCCCGCTGCGGCTCGCGTCCGATGCGACGGGAGAAGAACACGTCCTGGCCGCCGAAGTTGTTGAAGGAGCGGGTGCTCCCGAAGCTGTTGAAGATGTCGACGCCCTCCAGGAAGAACGGCCGCTTCTCGGGGAAGAAGGTCTCGAACGCGCTCAGGTTCACGACAGCCGGATCCACTTCGACTTGCCCGAAGTCCGGGTTGATCGTGGCCGAGAGCGTGAGGTCGGGGGTCACGCCCCAGTTCACGTCGGCGCCGATGCTGGCGCCGGCGTCATTGCGTTCGTAGAACGGGTTCGCGCCGTTGCCGGGCGCGCGCGTGAGGCTGGCCGACGTGTAGGGTTCGATTTCCAATCGCCGCGGCGGGTCGAGCCGTGGCAGCCCCTCCAGTGTGCCTGCCCGGGAAACGAATCCGTCCTCCTCCGGCAACACCGGCGACCAGTAGCTCTCCTCGTCCTCGCGGGCGATCTCGCGATAGAAGTTGATGCCCCACCTGACTTCCTGGCCCTCCGCCGTGGCGCTGAACCGCAGCTGCGAAAGCGGAATCCGCATCTCCGCGCTCCAGCCCTCGCCATCCACCATGGCGGCCGCCTCCCACACGGGGTCCCACCCCTCGTCATCGTCGCTGTCGTTGAAGATGTAGAGATCGCGGCGCACGCCTTTGGGGTTCACGTAGAACGCGAACGCGGTGCGGCGGTCGAAGTAGCTGTCGATGATCACGCCCGCCCAGTCCGAGTACCCGGATGTCTGATCGCGGCGCGTGAGCTGCGACGCTATCGCGCCCGGATCGTCGTCGAAGAGTCTCACGCCCACGTAGAGCGCCTCCCCGTCGAAGAGGACGCGCGCCTCGGTCCGCTGGGACGCGGGCTCACCAGGCCGCGGCTGGTTCTGCACGAAGCCCGAGGCCGCGGGCGCGTCCGCCCACGCGGCCTCGTCGAGAACTCCGTCGACGACGATGTCGGGAGTTCCCGACCCGATCTGCAGGGTCCGCGCACCGGACTGCGAGCCGCCGGCCCCCGAAGTCCCGTCCGCCTCCACCTGCCCGCCGGCCCCCGCGAAGGACAGAATCGCCGCAGCCACCCCGATCGCCGTGCCGCCTGCCAGCCGCCTCATGATCCCTCCTCTGCTAAAAAAACGGCATACCGTGGCCAAAAAAAAGCGCGCTTCTGGGGCTCTTTCCCGGCGGCATATCAGGGTCCCCACTAGGGTGGAGCAGATGCCGGTTTCAGTGTCGGAGCCCGCCCGGCTATGCTAAAAACGCAGCATCGCCTCCGAAAAAAAATACGGGGCGATCACCGGCCTTCTTTCCTGGCGCTCTCGATCAGCGCCGAAAGGTGGGCCAAGTCTCCCGACGTGAGTTCGGATTCCGCATCACCGAGCAGCGCCGCGACCGCCTGCGCAGGGGATCCGTCGAAAAACGTGCGCACCATGTGCCGGAGCGCCGAGTTGCGCGCCTCGGCGCGCGGCACGCTAGGAAGGTACACGTACCGCGGTCCCTCTTCTTCGTGGCGCGCGTGCCCCTTCTCCTCCAGCACGCGCAGCAGCGCGCGGACGGCCGAGTAGCTGGGCGGGTCCGGGATGCCGGCGCGGACCTCGGCGACGCTGGCCCGGCCCCGCCGGTACAGCACCTCCATGATCTGCCGCTCGCGCCGGCTGAGTCCGGCCAGGGGGTTGTGCTGTTTTTTTAGCATGTCACCAGCATGATGCACACGGGCGCCGGCCGAGTCAAGGACCGTCAGGAAACTGCAGCTCCTCGCGGGTGCGGATCTCGCCGCCGCGCACGACCAGCCGCACGCCCCGCACGTTGGCGATGTCGGCCGTGGGATCGGCTCCGAGCACGACCAGGTCGGCCACCTTCCCGGGCTCCACGGACCCGATGTCCTCCAGGAACATCGCGCGGGCCCCGTGGAGGGTCGCAGCCACGATCACGTCCATGGGAGAAAGCCCCGCCGCCTGCATCGTCTCGAGCTCCGCGTAGATGGACGCGCCGTGCAGCGTCAGCGGGTTGCCGGCGTCGGTCCCGACGGCCAGCGGAAGGCCCGCCTCGTGGATGCGGCGGACGTTGGCGGCGGCGAGCCGGCCCGCCGCCTCCACCCGGGCCCGGGCGCCCGCCACCGGCTCCCCGGGCAGCGTGTCCGTCGCCTCCGCCTTCGCGCGCGTGATCGGGTCGACGCAGGCCAGCGGCTGCTCGTCGGCGCGGAAGCGGCGCTCGGCGAGCTCGACGTACCCCTCCCGGACCGCCAGCGTCGGCGTCATCACGGCCCCGGAGGACCGCATGAGATCGAGGAACTCGTCGTCGACCTCGCCCTCGAAGACGCCGTGCACGAGCAGCCGCGCGCCGGCCCGCAGCGCCTGCTTGGCCTGCCAGAGCCCTGTGGCGTGGACGATCAGCGGGATGTCCGCGGTCCGCGCTTCCTCCCCGGCGGCCATCAGGGCGTCCAGGTAGCCCTCGGCCTCGGCCTGCGCGCTGTCCGCCAGGAACCACACCTTGATCGCGTCCGTGCCGCTCGCCGCGAGGTACCGCGCGCCCTCGCGCGTGGCCTCCTCGTCCGCCATGTGGAGGAACTGCCGCTCCGCCGGCAGGTTGAGCCAGTGGTCGCGCGTCGACAGGAGCGGTCCGGCGACGGCCAGGTGGGGTGCCCGCGTCGAGGCCGCCGCGCGCTCCCGCAGGCGCCAGGTCCACGGGAAGCCCCCCACGTCGAAGGTGGCGGTGACGCCCGCGCACAGGTGGGCGCGCCAGAAGCGCTCCGGGTGCGCCTCCAGGTCGCGGATCGTCTCGCGGTACGGATGCGTGGCGCGCACGTCCAGCGCGTCGGGCCTGCCGTCGGCCCAGCCGGTCTGGCTGTAGTGCACGTGGGCGTCGACCAGGCCGGGGATGATCCACGTGCCGGAGGCATCGACCACCTCGACGTCGTCCGCGGGCCGGCACTCGTCCCGCGGGCCCACGCACTCGATGCGGCCGTCCCGCATCACGACGATGGCGTCCGGGATCGGAGCGGCGCCGGTGCCGTCCACCACGGTGGCCCCGGCCAGCGCGAAGGGCGGGGGCGGCGTGGAGGCGTCGGCGGGGAAGGCGGTGGTCACGGCGACGCGCCAGCCGTCGGGCGTGCGCACGAGCACCCGCTCGCTCAGCCCGCGCACGTCCGCGTCGCCCTGGACGAACCGGTAGCGGTAGGTCCCGTACGCGACGCCGTCGGCCAGGGGCGTCAGCGAGAAGTGCGTCGCGACGAGGGTGTCCGGCCAGGTGTCGTCGACGCCTTCGACGAACGACTCGTAGCCGAACTCCACGCCGCCCACGCCCGCAAGCGTGAGGAGCGGTGAGCGCAGGTAGTGCTCCAGGTAGCGGGCCCGGTCCCGCTTCTGGATGGCGTCGATGTTGGAGCGGAACGCCGCCAGCGCCGCCAGCGAGTCGGCGGCACGCTCCGCCGCGGCGTCCGGCGTGCCGCCGGCCTGGGTGCCCGCCGCGGCCGCCGGGGCCGCGAGCGCCGTCGCGAGCAGGAAGACGGCCATCCGACCCGCGGGGTCGAGCCGGGAGGAGGCGGTCGCGGGTCCGCGCTGCGCGGCGGCGCGAATCGGGGTGCCTGGTCGTGTCAGGCGTGGCGGGTTGGATGGCACGGCCATGGTCACTCCGTATCTGGCGCCGTCGTCACCGGCGGGTGACGGCACCAACCTCGTCGGCCACGCGTGGAATCGCCAGCGGCGTGCCCGTCCCTTCAGGCGCGGCTCGCGGCGTCCAGCGTCGCCTCGACCGTCGCCGTGTGGATCGCGACGGTGTCCCGGGTGTCGCGCGCGTACCCGCCCGCCAGGACGACCGCGACCGCGACGCCCGCCGCCCGGCAGCGCTCCAGCACGAGCCGGTCGCGTGCGAGCAGCCCCGCGCGTGTGAGCGCGAGGCCCCCGAGCTGGTCCTCCCGGTACGGGTCGGCGCCGGCGAGGTACAGCGCGAGGGACGGACGGTGCCCGTCGACCACCGGGCCGAGGCTCCGCTCCAGCAGGTCCAGGTACTCCGCGTCGCCGACGCCGTCGGCGAAGCCCACGTCCAGGTCGGACGGCGGCTTGAGCGCGGGGTAGTTGCGCTCCTGGTGCATCGAGAACGTGAAGACCCGGGGCTCGGAGGCGAAGATCGCCGCGGTGCCGTTGCCGTGGTGCACGTCCAGGTCGATGACGGACACCCGCTGCGCCAACCCCTCGGCGAGGACGGCCGCGGCGGCCACGGCCACGTCGTTGATGAGGCAGAAGCCCTCGCCGTGGCCGGGGAATGCGTGGTGGAACCCGCCTCCGAGGTGCGCGCACGCGCCGGCCCGGAGGGCCGTCCGAGAGGCCAGCAGGGTCCCGCCGGCGCACAGCAGCGACGCCTCCCGCAACGCCGCGGAGAAAGGAAGCTCCAGCGTCAGGAGCTCCCTCGCCGTGAAGGATCCGGCGCGGATCTTCGCGATGTACTCCGCCGAATGGACCCGCGCGACCTCCTCCCATGAGGCCGGGGCCGGCTCCACGAAGTCCCCCGGGCGGAACCGGCCCCGCGCGCGGAGCGCGTCCCGGACGAGGCGGTACTTGGCAGTTGGGAAGACGTGCGGCCCGATGTCCACCTCGTAGCGAGGGGACCAGACCACGGGCGCTGGCGGGTGCCCATCCGTCC
>Ga0299907_10000964_pt1 | contig 15536 bp, 13 predicted proteins | sample RVTome_16_FD_198680 | JGI IMG/M metagenome (GOLD analysis project Ga0299907, IMG submission 198680) | Soil microbial communities from uranium-contaminated site in the Upper Colorado River Basin, Wyoming, United States - RVT152D67 (version 2) ...
TCGAGGTGCCCGTCGACATCAGCGTCGGTCAGATCTGATGACTAGTGGGCGAGGATCTTGGACAGGAACTCCCTCGCCCGAGCCGATTCGGGGGCGTCGAAGAAGCGGTCGGGGGGCGCCGTCTCCAAGATGCGGCCCTGGTCCATGAACACCACCCGCCGTGCCGCCCGGCGGGCGAAGCCCATCTCGTGGCTGACCACGATCATGGTGGTGCCCTCTGCGGCCAGCTCCAGCATGACGTCGAGCACCTCTTTGATCATCTCCGGGTCGAGGGCCGAGGTGGGCTCGTCGAAGAGCATGAGCTTGGGCTCCATGGCCAGCGCCCGGGCGATGGCGGCCCGCTGCTGCTGGCCGCCGGACAATTCGGCCGGATAACGGCCCGCCTTGTCGGCGATCCCCACCCGCTCCAGGAGGGTGGTGGCCCGTTCCCGGGCCTGCGCCTTGCTGATGCCCCTGACCTTCACCGGGCCGAGCATCACGTTGTCGATGACGGTCTTGTGGGGGAACAGGTTGAAGCTCTGGAAGACCATCCCGATGTCGGCCCGCAGGCGGGCCAACGGGCGGCCCTCCTCGGGCAGCGGCTGCCCGTCGATCAGGATGGTGCCGCGGTCGATGGTCTCCAGCCGGTTGATGGTCCGGCACAGGGTGGATTTGCCCGAGCCCGAGGGGCCCACGACCACCACCACCTCGCCGTGGTCGACCTCGAGATCGACGTCGACGAGGGCCTCCAGGGTGCCGAAGCGTTTGCAGACCTTGCGCAGTTCGACCAGCGGAGCCACGCCTGGAGCGTAGTCAGCGACGCTTCTGTCCCCTCGCCCGCTAGATGTAGAACGAGTGGAGCCGGGCCAGGACGGAGATGAGCAGGGGCGAGGGCTCCGGCGGGGGAGGAGGCGGAGGCGGCGGCGGCTCAGGGGCGGGCGGGGCGGCCACCGGGGCGGGCTCCGGGGCGGGAGTGGGCGCCGGGGCCGGGCGGGGCTTGGGTGCCGGAGCCGGCGGCGGGGGGGGGGCGGGGGCCGGGGCCGGAGCGACGGCCGCCGGGGCCACCACCACGGGCGCGGCGGTGAGCTTCATGAACATCTCCGACACGTAGAGTGTCCCGCCGACGTGGACGACGCCGATGCCGATGTAGTTGAACTCGGGATCGACGAGGTTGGCGTAGTGCTTGGGGGAGGCGATGAAGGCATCGTGGAGCGGCCCGACCGAGCCGCCCATCCCGACGTTCTCCCCCAGCTTGCGCCAGTCGGCGGTGATGCCGTCGGAGAGGGTCGAGTGCCAGATGCGGCCGGCGGCTCCCATGGTGGCGGCCCAGGCCCGGGCCTTGTCCACCAGGTTGGGATGCACGGCCAGGCCCGGCAGGCCCTTGCTGGCCCGCAGATCGTTGATCCGGGTCACGAAGCTGGCTTCATCGCCGGCCGTGTCGGCGGCCGCCGCCGTGGGCAGCGCCACCGCCAGCGTCGCCGCCAGGGCGACTGCGGTGAACAGCTTCCTCATCCAGGCCCCCTCAAGTGCGCGTGGCGTCCACGAGAGGGCTGAGCCCCCATTCGGCAGCTCGGCGACCATGCCCTTCAGGGGTTAGGCCCGTAGCTTTGCGCCGCCGGGTTTCCCCGGGTTTGCCTTTGTCGTGGGATCGGTTTGGTTGCCCCGGTTATCGACGCTGAGTGGTCTGTGCTTGAGCACCCAAGGTGACAAAAGTGACTAGTCTCACCGGGCCGAAGAGGGAAACCGAGGAGTGACGTCGACGTGCGAAGAGGTACCGGCAGGGTGGCGGCCCGGGGTTCGGGATGTCCCCGAATCGGCCGGCTGTGGCTGGCGGGTGTTGTCCTGACCGGAGCGTGCTCCATGTTCGCAGGCGGCAACACCAACGGCGGTGCGGTGGCACCCCCGCCGGCCAGCGGCGGGGCCGGCGAGGGCAAGGTCGTCATCCAGGGCATCGCCTACAACCCGGCCCGGGTCGAGGTGCCCGTCGGTCAGGAATTGGTCTGGACATTCTCCGACAACGGGTTGACCCACAGCGTCACCGCGGACGACGGGTCGTTCGATTCGGGGCGCCTGGCGACGGGCGAGTTCCGGCGGGCGTTCACCACTGTCGATGAGGTGCCCTACCACTGCGTGGTCCACGCCCGGATGAAGGGCACCGTGGTGGTGGGATGAGGCTGTCCGGGGCCGGACGGGGTGCCTTCCCGGCCGTCTCCGGGGTTTGAGAATTTGGTCACAAAGTCGGTAGGCTGGCAGGGCTGAGAATCCCTGTTGCCCGTCCCGAGGGGCGTGAACGTTGCCCGACCGACCCCGGCGGATACCCGAGGCGACCGTCGCCCGGCTTCCCCTGTATTACCGAGCCCTCCTGGAGACGGCGGAGCAGCGCATCCCGACGATCTCCTCCGAGCGTCTGGCCGAGATGGCGGGGGTCAATGCCGCCAAGGTGCGCAAGGACTTCTCCTACCTCGGCTCCTACGGCACCCGCGGCGTGGGCTACGACGTGGAGTACCTCCTGTTCCAGATCTCCCGGGAGCTGGGACTCACCCAGGACTGGCCCGTGGTCATCGTGGGCATCGGCAACCTGGGTCATGCCCTGGCCAACTACCGGGGCTTCTCCGCCCGGGGCTTCCGGATCGTGGCCCTGGTCGACGCCGACCCCGGCAAGCACGGAGAGCGCGTCGGTCCACTGGTGGTGGAGGCCATCGAGGAGCTGCCGCGCATCGTCTCCGAGCGCAAGGTGGCCATCGGGATCATCGCCACCCCGGCCTCCGCCGCCCAGGAGGTGGCCGAGGCACTGGTCTCCGCCGGGGTGACCTCGGTGCTCAACTTCGCCCCCACCGTCATCTCGGTGCCCGAGGGCGTCTCCCTGCGCAAGGTCGACCTGTCCATCGAGTTGCAGATCCTGTCCTTCTACCAGCAGCGACGAGACGGACCTGGGCCCGAGACCGCTGCCCTGGCGGACACGCCCGGCCCCGGGCACCTCCTCGAAGGTCTCGGGTGACGGGGCCGGGCGCGATGGGATATCCCGTCAGCCTCTCCCTGGCGGGTCGACTCGCCGTCGTGGTGGGCGGCGGCCGGGTGGCCACCCGCCGGGTCGACGACCTCCTGGTGCAGGGAGCCTCGGTGGTGGTGGTGTCGCCCGAGCTGAGCGAGCACCTCGAGCGCCGGGTGGCGGCGGGCGACGTGAAGGTCGAGCGCCGGCCGTTCGAAGCCTCGGACCTGGATGGGGCCTGGGTCGCCTTCGCCGCCACCGACGACCCGGCCGTGAACCGGGCTGTGATGGCTGCCGCCTCCGACCGGCGCTGCTTCGCCAGCTCCGCCGACGGTGCGCCGGCCTCGATGAAACCCATGGCCGTCCTGCGCCGGGGCGCCCTGGAGGTGGCGGTGGGGACTTCGGGACAGGTCCCCGGTCTGGCGGCGGGCCTGGTCCGTCGCCTCGGCTCCGAGCTGGGCCCCGAATACGGGGTGTTGTGCGACCTGGCGTCCGAGTTGCGCCAGGAGCGGAAGGCCGCCGGGCCCGGCGGGGCCGACCCCGACTGGCCTGCGGTCTTCAATTCCGGCATTCTCGACTCCATCCGCACTGGCAATTTGGACGAGGCCAGAGAGGGGCTGCGGAACACATGTCATTCATCGTCGTCGGGCTGAACCACCGCACGGTGCCGTTGCCGTTGCTGGAGCGGGCCAGCGTGCCTCCCGGTGGGCTGCCCAAGGCGCTCCGGGACCTCGCCGGGCGGGAGCATCTGGCCGAGGTGGCGATCCTGTCCACCTGCAACCGGACCGAGGTGTACGCCTCGGCCACCAAGTTCCACCCCTCGGTGGGGGACGTGGCCGACTTCCTCTCCGAGCAGGCGGGCATGGCGCCCGGCGACCTGACCGACCACCTCTACAGCTACTACGACGAGGCCGCCGTCACCCACCTCTTCGGCGTCGCCGCCGGCGTCGACTCGGTGATCCTGGGCGAAGGCGAGATCCTGGGCCAGGTGCGCCAGGCCCTGAAGGTGGCCGAGGAGGAGGGCACCGCCGGGGCCAGCCTGAGCCGCGTCTTCCGGTACGCCATCGAAGTGGGCAAGCGCTCCCGGGCGGAGACGGGCATCGCCCGGGGCTCGGTGTCGCTGTCCTCCGCCGCCGTGGCCCTGGCCGCCGAGCACCTGGGAGGGCTCCACGACCGCCGCGTGCTGGTGCTGGGCGCGGGGGAGATGGGCGCCGGGATGGCCAAGGCGCTGGTGGCGTCGGGGGCCGCCGAGGTCATGGTGGCCGGCCGGAGCCCGGAGCGGGCCACCGAGGTGGCGGCCAAGGTGGGAGGCCGGCCGCTGGCCATCGAGCGCCTGCCCGAGGCGCTCACCATGGTGGACGTGGTGCTCACCTCGACGGGGGCGACGGAGGCCGTCATCGACCTTCCCGCCCTGGAGTCGGCCATGGACCGTCGCTTCGGCCGGGAGCTGCTCATCGTCGACATCGCCGTGCCCCGGGACGTGGACCCGGCGGCCGGCGCCCTGGCCGGAATCACCTTGTGTGACATGGACGACCTGAAGGCCTTCGCCGAGCGCTCGCTCGACCGGCGCCGCCGGGAGGTGGCCCGGGTGCGCCGGATCATCGCCGCCGAGCTGGAGCGGTTCCGGGCCGAGGCCACCGCTCGGGAGGTGGCGCCGCTGGTGGCGGCCCTGCGGGCCCGGGGTGAGGAGGTTCGCCTCGGGGAGCTCGAACGCTTCCGGTCGAAGCTGGAGGGCATCGACCCGAAGGCGGCCGATGCGGTCGAGGCGCTGACCCGGGGGATCGTGGCCAAGCTCCTCCACGACCCGACGGTGAAGGTGAAGGAAGCGGCCGGGAGCGGCCGGGCGGAGATCTACGCCGACGCCCTGACCACCCTCTTCGACCTGGACGTGGAGTGATGCTGCTGCGGGCACCCGGGAGCGCCTGATCTCCACCGCACGGCGCTGGCGGATCGCCACCCGGGGGAGCCGGCTCGCCCTGTGGCAGGCGGAGCGGGTGGCCCGGATGCTCGGCGGTGAGGCCGAGATGGTGGTGGTGACGACCACCGGCGACCGGCGGGCCGACGTCCCGGTGTGGACCATGGGCGGGACGGGCGTGTTCGTGAAGGAGGTCGAGGCGGCCGTGCTCGAGGGCCGGGCCGACGTGGCGGTCCACTCGGCCAAGGATCTTCCCTCCGATACCGCGCCCGGCCTCCGCCTGGCCGCCGTGCCCGAGCGGGCCGATCCCCGCGATGCACTGGTCGGTCGGGCGCTCGACGACATCCCCACCGGCGGGCGGATCGGCACCGGTTCGGTGCGGCGCCGGGCCCAGCTGGCGGCCTGGCGTCCCGACCTCACCTTTGGTTCCCTGCGGGGCAACCTGGAGACCCGGGTGGCCAAAGCGGCCAACTTCGACGCCGTGGTGGTGGCCCTGGCCGCCATGGAGCGCCTGGGCCTGACGGACCGGGTGGCCGAGGTCCTGGACCCGTCGGTGATGTTGCCCCAGGTCGCCCAGGGGGCGCTGGCCGTCGAGTGCCGGGCGGACGATGCCCGGACCGGAGCCGCCCTGGCCGCCCTCGACGACCCGGCCGCCCGGGCCGCGGTGGAGGCGGAGCGGGCCTTCCTGCGCCAGCTGGGCAGTGGCTGCGACCTGGCCTGTGGCGCCCTGGCCCAGGTGCAATCCGGAGGCCGGGTGGCCATCGAGGTGCTCCTCGCCTCCCTGGACGGACATCTGGTGCTGCGCACCGGTCATGAGGGCGACGACCCCGTGGCGGTGGGCACCGAGGCGGCGCAGATTCTGCTGGAGGACTGCGGGGGTCGGGCCGTCCTGGAGGACACCGTGATCCCTCCGGTCGTACCATTGGGTTGACGAAGCTCGGTGCGCCGGTCGGTGACGGCGTGCCATTCGCAGCAGGGGGGACAACATGGCTGCAGTCCGGGGCCAGATCGCTGGGTTCACGCTGGCGCCGCTCGTGTTTCTGGTGGGCTCGGTACTGACCGCGGGGGCGGCGCCAAGGCCGGCCGCCGTCGATCCGCCAGTCGACGATTCTGCCGTCGAGCTGGCCGGGGGTCTGGCCGCCCTGGCCCTGGAGGTGGGGACCCGGGTCGATCCCATGCCGGCTCTGGCCGCGGCCCGGCTCCGGCCCGCCCTTGTGACCCGGCTGGCGGGCGTGGTCCGTCAGTTGCAGGTCTGCCAGGACGCCTCCAACCGTCTCGTGGCCGGCCTCCCGGCGCCACCCGGGGAGTTGCTGCGCGACAACGTGGTGCCTACCAGCCCACCGCCGGGGACGGACGACATCCGGGTCTGCGCCGACAAGCTGAAGGTGCAGGGGACGGAGCTCATGCATTACCTGGCCGCGGCGCCCGCCGACCAGGGATCCGATCTCACCCTGTGGCCGGTGCTGCGCCTCGACCTCGACGGGTCGGACGACACCGTGGACTACGACTACATGCTGAGCGTCGATTCCGGGGGAAACGACACCTATCTGAACAACGCCGGCGCCAGCCTCATCGACGTGCGCCGGGGCCCTCCCGGCTCGGGCGCCCAGTCCATCAAGCGCGCCCGTGGCTGCATCAACCCCGCCTACGACCTCCTGGCCGGGGAGTGCGTCATCTCCGAAGCGCTGCTCGTCGACAGCGCCGGCGACGACACATACGGCCACATGGAATCACCCGATCCTCATCTGGACGGGCTGTGCACGGCCGATCCGCTCGTGCGCCGGGTCATGACCGGCGGCGTCGGCTCCTGGGGTGTCGGCATCCTCCTCGAAGGCGGCGGCGACGACGTCTACCTGGGAAAGTCGATCACGCTCGGCGCGGGCCACTTCGGGGGCGTCGGCATGCTCATCGATGAGAGCGGCGACGACAGCTATACCGCCATCCGATCGGCCAAGGGCTTCGCCACGCTCTTCGGTCTCGGGGTCTTCGAGGACGGGGCCGGCGACGACACCTACTCGTACTACCTCCCCCGTCCCCTCGACCCGAAGGCGGAGGACCGCACCCTCGGCGCCGGCGGTGCCCTCGATACCGGGGGCACCTGCGACAAGATCTCCCGCTGGGAGGAGGGCAGCGGCTTCCTCGGCGGGGTGGGTGTCTTCTTCGACCAGGGGGGCAGCGACAACTACGAGGTGGCGTCGCCGTCGTCCCACGAGCCGGGAGCCTCCGAGATCATCCGGTCCACCGGCTCCCTCGGCTTCGGTGACGGCGGCTTCGGGCTGTTCGTCGACGGCGCCGGCCGGGACACCTACACCGGCATGCCCGACCGCGGCGACGGACAGACGGTGGGTCCGAGCGACGCCTCACAGGGCTTCTTCCACGACGCAGCAGGCGGAGCCGCCAGCCGTCCGGCCGCCGAGCCCGGAGACCCGGCCGGGGCGGCCCTCACGGCCTGGTTCACCCACTACATTCCCGACACGGTCAACGTAGAGAAGGGCGGCACCCTCGACTTCTTCAACCCCGACCTCTACGGAGGACCGTTCGGCGGCCGGGCGCACACCATCACCGAGGTCCGGGCCGACGGCCCACCCCGCTTCGACGTCAAAGTGCCCTGGGGCACGTCGGCGACCATCGGCGGGGTCGGGGAACTCGACTCGGGCACCTATCCCTTCAGCTGCCGGATCCACCCCTTCATGCACGGCACCCTTGTCGTGCGCTGACGCATCAGCGCGCCTCGTCGCCGGGGTGCTGTGACCGGTGGGCGAAGGCGAGCATGATCTCGGGAACCTCGACGCCGCACTGGTGCCAGAAGCCGGCGTCGTCGGCGAACCCCCAGTGCTCGGTGATCCTGCCGCCAACCACCCGGAACAGGCTGACGCCTTGGAGCTCGATGAGCTTCCCGGTGGGTGGGACTCCGGCCAGCTCGTTTTCGAACGTCCCCCGGAAGAGGTGGCGCTGCACTACCCAGTCGCCCTCGGCGATCAGCTGCTCGGTGATGAACTGGACGTCGGGAAAGCTCTGGCGGACTCCCCGGTAGACCTCTTTGGCCGCCTCGATGCTCTGGGGCACCCCCTCCGGCCAGGCGTTGGTCTTCCAATCCGGAGCCAGCAGCTCGTCGAGCAGATCAAGGTTGTCGGTGTTGTACGCGTCCTGGTAGCGGCGGACGATCTCCTTGTTGGCTTCGCTCATGGCGAGACCTCCCTCTCGGCTGGTCAGTCGACGGCCAATCGGCCGGCGATGTGCTTGGCGATCTCTGCGACCTCGGTGTCGAACTCCTCGGCGTCGAACCCGAACCCGTGCAGGCGCGTGCTCCAGCCGGTGACCAGCGCGGCGTGATGGACCGCCTCGGCCAGCTCGGCTTCGTTCGCCCCGTGCACCCGGGCCAGTTCCGTGTGCAACCGGGCGGCGTAGGGGCACCGGAGAGCGGCCGCCACCGCCACCCCGATGAGCGCCTGGTAGCGGCTCGGGATGAGCGAGTCGTCGACGAACGCCCGGCGCAGCAGACGCCAGTCGGCGTCGAGCAGCTCGTCGGGCACCCGGTCCAGCATGGCCGGGGTCCGGCCCAGGGCCTCTGTCATCTCCCGTTCCACCATGTCCCGCTCCACGTTCCTGCCGCTCCTTTTCGCTCTCGAGATCGCGTCACAGGTAGAAGAAGCCCCAGTCGCTGGGCAGGCCGAAGAGCACCTTGCCGCAGGATTCGTACCGGCTCAGCGAGGCGAACGCGTGCTGGGAGATGGTGCGGCCGTCCCGGTAGAGCTGCTCGAACCGGTGCTCTTGGCGGATGCCGGAGGTGCCGACCGTGTCGTGGACGAGATTGACGACCCTCGAACCAGCCTCGAGTGCGTTGCAGGTTGCCAGTTGAACCTGTACGCCCTCTTGGAGGGTCGGCTTGATCCCCGCCTGTGCCGTCCGGTGGACATTGTCGACCGCCTGGTGGAGATAGGCCCGGGCGGCGCCGATGGTGGCTTGGGCCCGAGCCACGTTGGCCTGGGCGACCTCCCGGTTCCGCAGGCTCCTGTCGGTGTAGCTGGGGCTCTTCTGGCTGGCCAGCCGGATCAGCTCGTCGATGGCGGCCTGCCCGATCCCCAGTGCCACCGGGCCCAGGCAACTGATGGATACCCACGGGACGGCGCTGTAGAGCGGACCCTTGAAGGGCCCGGACCGCTCCACGCCAAGCGGGCTCATGATCCAGGCGTGGCGGTGAGGGACGAAGATCTCGCGCACGCTGATGTCGTGGCTCCCGGTGCCGCGCATCCCCAACGTGTGCCACGTGTCGATGATCTCGGCGTCCTCAGGCGGGAAGAACACGATCATCATCACCGGTGAGCCGTCGGGACCGGTTCGAGGTTCACTGTCGTCGACGACCACGGTCATGCCGGTCAGGTACTGGGCGTAGTGGCAGGTACTGGCGAAGGCCCACCGGCCGGTCACCTGGTATCCGCCCTCGACCGGCGTCGCCTGCCCCGGCGGGAACCAGGCGCCAGCAACGGGTCGGCCGGGATCGCCGTAGACCTCCTTGGCGCCCTCCTCCGGGAGCAGCACTCCGAAGGTGTCGATCCCGGCCTGGTTGGCGACCGCCCACCCCACCGCGGGGTCGAATCGGGTGATCTCCTCGAAGATCTTGAGGCCGGTCACCGGGTCGCACTCCAAGCCGCCCAGCTCCGCCGGCTTGAAAATGCGCCACAGCCCGGCGGCGCGGAGCGCATCGAACACCTCAGGCGCCATACGCCGGTTCTCCTCCTGCCACGCCTGATGCTCACCGATGACCGCCTCAACCTGATGGACCATTTCGATCAGTGCGCCGTCGTCTGGTTGTGCTTGCCTCATCGTTCGCCCTCCTCCTCGCCCGGCCGGTGTCTTTGGACGGTGGCCACGTGGGGCTGATCGAGACGGTACGAATCGCCCGTAGCAGTTTCGTAGCGGCGCCCGCTACGGCAGCATGGAGCCCAGTGGCCGCGATCGAGGTCCAGTTGCTCGGGCGCTTTCTGGTGCGCCGCTCCGGCGAGGAGGTGCCGGCGGCGAGCTTCGGCGGCCGGTTGGTGCGCGTGCTCATCCGGCTGCTCGTCAGCCGGAGGGGGAGCTTCGTGTCCCGCGACGTGCTGGCCGAAGCGCTCTGGCCGGAACGGATGCCGGCCGACCCCACCGCCAACCTCCGGGTGCTTGTCCAGCGGGCCCGGGCCGCCCTTGGGGATCCCGCCCTGATCGTGACCGGCCCGGGCGGGTACTCCTTCGCGGCCGAGGCCGGCTGCGAGGTGGATACGGAGATCTTCCTGGCCCGGACCCAGGCCGGTCACGACCACCTCGCCGCCGGTCATGCCGGGGCCGCCCTGCGGGACTTCCGGTCGGCGGTGGATCTGTGGGGCGAGCCCCTGGCCGAGGACGCCTACGAGGATTGGGCCCAGGAGGTCAGGGGCTCGCTGGGGCGCTCCTATCTTCAGGCACTGGAGAACGGCGCCGAGGCGGCGCTGGTGGTGCGCGATCCCGGACAGGCGGTCGCCCTCGCCGAGCGGGCCGTGAGCCGGGAGCCGCTGCGCGAAACGGCCGTGGTCCTCCTGGCCCGGGCCCTGGCCGCCTCCGGCGATCAGGTCGGCGCCCTGCGGGCGATCGACTTGCTGCGCCGGCGCCTGGTCGAAGAGGTCGGGCTCTCCCCGTCGGCCGAGGTGCTCTCCCTGGAGACCCGGCTCCAGCGGGGCGAGCTTGTGGGAGAGACCGCGCCGCGCCTGGCCGTGCCGGCGGCCCGGCCGATGTTCGAGGGGTTGACCTTCGTGGGCCGGGAGGGCGAGCTCCAGCTGGTGTCGAGCGCCCTGCGGGGTTCGGAGCCGGGCACCGTGCTGGTGGCTGGGCCGGCAGGGGCAGGCAAGTCCCGTCTCGTAGCCGAGGTCATCACGCAAGCGGAGCTTCCCGTCGTTGCCGTCCGGGCTTTCCTCCCGGAGCGGAACGAGCCCTGGGGACTGGCCCGGGCCGTCCTGCGGGAGGCATTGGCCCTGGACCTGGAGGCGGCCCGGGCCATCTCTGATCGGGCTGCCCAGGCGCTGGCCGAGGTGGTCCCCGAGCTGGAGGAGCTGCGACCCGTCGGCCACTCCGTGGTCGACCCGGAGAGTCGGCGGGCGCTGGCGCTGGAGGCGGGGGCGCGGGTCCTGGGGGCGGCGGTGGGGAATGGCGCGCTCGTCGTGGTCGACGACCTGCAGTGGGCCGACGCCACCAGCCTCGGGCTCCTCGGGCTCGTGGCTCGGAGGATCCCCCAGGCCGGCCTGCTCCTCGCCTACCGGCCGGAAGAGGTGGCCGTCGACGGCCCGTTGGACCACTTCCTGGACGAGATCCGCTCCGTCCGGGCACCGGTCGTCGAGGTCCCGGTTGGGCCGCTGACCCGGGAGGCGATCGCTGCCCTCTTTGCCGACGCCGAGGTGGCGTCGGCCGTCGCCGACGAGACCGACCGCAGCCCCCTGGCCGTGGCCGAGACGGTCCGGGGCCTGAGCGCGGAGGGCACCATCGAGCTTGAGGCTCGGGGCCGGTGGGTGCCCTGTCGACTGGATGCCGCCCAGCGGGCCCGAGCGGTCGCCCGATCCGGCCATCGGCAGGCCATCGCCACCCGGGCTGAGCGTCAGCCGGCCGACCGGAGGGAACTTCTCCGGCTGGTGTCGCTCCTGGGCTGCGAGGCGCCGGCGCGCATCTTCGCCCGGGCCATGGGAACTGCCGAGGCCCGCGTCCTCGACGGGCTCAACGCCTTGGCCCGGTCCGGGCTGGCCCGGTTAGGCGACGGGGGATGGGCAACGGCCCATGACCTGATCGGCGAGGTGGTGGCCGAGCGTCTCGACCGGGCCGAGCGGGGCCGGCTCCACCAGTTGCTGGCCCGCGCCCTGGAAGCGGAGGGCGGGGATGCGGCGGAGGTAGCCCGGCACCTGGATGGAGCCGGCGACCGGGCGGCGGCCGCCCGCGCCTTCTCCGAGGCGGCCCGGCGGCGGCTGCTGCAATTCGCCGGGGATGAAGCCAGGCAGCTGGCCGACGCCGGTCTGGAGCTCGAGCCTCATCCCGAGCTACGGACTGAACTGCTGCGCACCCGGGCCGAAGCTCGGGCCCTCCGGGGCGACCTGGTCGGAGCCCGGGATGACCTCCGGGCAGCCCTGCCGTCGATCCCGAGGGGGCCGGAGCGCGCCGGGGCCCTCGCCCGGATCGCCGAGATCACTTCCGGCCTCGACGACTACGTCCAGGCGACAGAGTTGATCGAACTGTCGCTGGCCGAGGCCGGCGACGACCGCCGGGCGAGGGCTGAAGCCCTCGCCATTGCTGGCTTCCTGGATGTGAACCGGGTCGAGATCGACAAGGGAGAGGCCCGGGCGGCTGAAGCGCTCGTCCTCTTCGAGGAGCTCGGGGAGCCCGGCGGTGTGGCCAGCATCGTCGACCTGCGGGCCATGGCCGCCTTCTTCCGCGGCCGCCTGCATGAAGCCAGTGACTTGTTCGACCGCGCCGCCGGCCTCTACCGGGACACCGGCCAGCTCCTCAAGGCCGGGTGGCCCCGGATGATGCGGGCCCGGATCCTCATGCCCGGCGGACGCGTCGAAGAGGCCCTGAAGGACGCCGAGGCGGCGCTTGACCTCGAGCGGTCTCTCGGCCAGACGGAGGGCGAGGCGGGCTGCTTGTATCTCCGGAGCGAGCTGCTCTGCCTCCTGGGGAGGATTGACGAGGCGTGGACGGATGCCCGGGCCGGGTTGGCTCTGAGCGAAGAGCTGGGACACCGGGAAGCGATCTCCATCAATCTTCGGGGGATCGCTGCCTGCTGCCGCGCGACGGGCGATCTCGACGGCGCGGTGACCTCTCTTCGCCGTGCCCTCGAGATCGCGGCTGCGTCGCCCGTGCAGTTGCACGTGAACTCCGCTCTGCTCGCCTCACTGGCGGTCGAGCGCGGTCGCCTCGACGAGGCGGAGCGCTACGCCAACCAGGCCCTCGATGCTGGGATCGGGATCATGGAGTTCGAGAGCCGCCTGGTCCTGGCCGAGGTGGCTCTGGCCAGTGGTGATCCAGACGCTGAGCGCCTGGCGGGCGAGGCGCTGTCCCTGGCCGACGCCGGCGGCTATCTGCTCAGCCCCGCTCGTCAGCGCCTGGAGGCCAAGGTCCCGCATCGCCCGCAAGTGGCGGCTCCGGCACCAGGGCACCGTCGGGAGCGGAAGACCTTCATGTTCACCGACATTGTCCAGTCAACGAACCTGGTCGAGGTGCTCGGCGACGAGGGCTGGGACCATGCTCTGCGCTGGCACGACCAGACCCTCAGGTCACTCTTCGCCGGCCATCACGGCGAGGAGATCAATCGCATCGGCGACGGATTCTTCGTCGCCTTCGAGCGGACCGCCGACGGGGTGCGCTGCGCCATGGAGATCCAGCAGGTGCTGGAACGCCACCGGGTCGACCACGGCTTCGCCCCCCGGGTCCGCATCGGCCTGCACCAGGCCGAGACCACCCGGGAGGGCGCCGACTACCAGGGCCGGGGCGTGCACGAGGCGGCCCGGATCGCCGCCCTGGCCGAGGGGGGCGAGATCCTGGCCAGCCGCAGTTCGGTGGCGAGCATTTCGGATCTCCCGTTGTCGGCGCCGCGCTCGGTCACCCTCAAGGGCATCTCCGAGCCGATGGAGGTCGTCTCGATCGCTTGGCGGTAGGCGGAGCTGCTCACACCGCACCCTTCGATCCTCACGCCTTGTCCATGAACAGGCCGGTGGACTCGCGGCTGGGTTGCACCGTCACACCGTCGCCTCGGCCGGCGATGCCCTCGTAGATGTCGCGGCCCGCCTCGTCGTCGAGCATCCCGAAACCGCCGAGGACGCCCCATCCCTGCGACCCGGTGGGGAGGTTGAAGCCCGGCACCAGGTTTTCCTCGAATCCGGCCGGCGCCCCCCGGTAGGTGTCGTCCCCGCCCCCGTCGTAGAGAACCCCGACGCCGTGGACGACGCCGACGCCCTGGAAGGCACGGGGCAGGTTGTCGCACTTGCCGAGTTCGTCGATCACGCCCCCCGAGAAACCTCGTTGGAAGGTTGCGGCGGGGTCGATCGCCCGGGGCTGGTACCACTGGTAGCTGTCGTCGCCGCCGTTGTCCCGGAGGATGCCCAGCCCGGCGATGATGCCCAGCCCCTGGGCGTTGCGGATGGCCAGGTAGCTGTCGTCCCCCGTGCCGTCGTCATACAGGATGCCGACACCGCCGAGATGCGCGGCCCCCTGGGTGAGGGTCTTCCCCAGGTAGTGGTCGTCACCCGCTCTGTCGATCAGGATCCCCGCCCCCGAGAAGCCGGCGCCGGCGGTGGCGATCCGGAGCACGACCGGGTCGGCGGTGCACATGCCGTCGCCCAGGGGGTCGGGCGCCTGGCGCTGCCCGTAGATGTCGTCGCCACCGGAGTCGATGAGCAGCGCCGAGGCGATGACGCAGTCGCCGGTGGCGAGGTCATGGAACCGATGGCATCCCCGGGCGGGGCCGGGTTGCGCCGAGGGAGTTCCTCTCGGGCCCCGGATGACGTCGAGCAGGTTGCCTCCGGCGTTGTTCAGGTAGGTGTCGTTGCCGCCGGCGTCGACGAGCAGGGCGTAGTCGTTCTCGTACCGCCCGTCGGTGTCCCCCGGGTCGTAACGCAGCACCGGCCACAGATCGACGGCATCCGTCGCGGCCGGCGCCGGCAACGTCTGGGCGACCCACAGTCCGGCCTCGTGGAGCCGGACGGCGCAAGCCCGCATCTCAGCCGCAGACTCCTCGCCTCCGGCCGGCGACGCGGCGACGAGGCGCTCCGTTGCCACCTGGCAGTCGAGAAGCCGTTGGACGAGGACGGCCAACCGGGCAGCCACCGCCGGCGACAGCCGGGCCGCGACGTTGAGCGGCCCAGGTTCCTGGGTCACGCCGAGCCGGGCCGAGAGCGCCGTCACCCCGGCGACGAGCGCTCGCGGCGGATCGTCGGGCAGTTCGGGAACCGTGGGCCGAGGAGAGACGAGTCGCAGCTCGACCGGGTCCAACTCCGGAGCTCCGGGAGGGTTCGGCACCGCTCCGGCCTCGGGCACGACCAGCGCACCCGTCGCAACCATCGAGACGCTGACGAGCCATCGAGCACGCCTCATCGGACACCCCCCTTCGTAGGCAGGGCCGGGTCCGACCCCGCTGGTGGGACGGTAGGGATGGCGCGTTGCAGTTTCGTGGCGGCGCCGGCTACGGCAGCATGGGGCCCGGTGGCGGGAATCGAGGTTCAGTTGTTGGGGCGCTTCCTGGTGCGTCGCGCCGGCGAGGAGGTGCCGGCGGCGAGCTTCGGGGGTCGGCTGGTGCGCGTGCTCATCCGGCTGCTCGTCAGCCGGAGGGGGAGCTTCGTGTCCCGGGACGTGCTGGCGGAAGCGCTCTGGCCGGAGCGGATGCCGGCTGACCCGACCGGCAACCTGCGGGTGCTGGTCCGGCGGGCCCGGGCCGCGCTCGGGGATCCCGCCTTGATCGTGACCGGCCCGGGGGGGTACTCGTTCGCGGCCGAGACCGGCTGCGAGGTGGATACCGAGATCTTCCTGGCCCGGGTGAGGGTAGGTCAGGACCATTTCGCCGCCGGTCATGCAGGAGCCGCCCTGCGGGACTTCCGGTCGGCGGTGGACCTGTGGAGTGAGCCGCTGGCCGAGGACGCCTATGAGGACTGGGCCCAGGAGGTCCGGGGG
>Ga0299907_10000965_pt1 | contig 15523 bp, 10 predicted proteins | sample RVTome_16_FD_198680 | JGI IMG/M metagenome (GOLD analysis project Ga0299907, IMG submission 198680) | Soil microbial communities from uranium-contaminated site in the Upper Colorado River Basin, Wyoming, United States - RVT152D67 (version 2) ...
CCACGGCTGGACCCACACCCGCCACCACGACCAAGACCACTGGACCAGCCCCCTCGGCCACACCTACATCACCCAAGGCCAATCCCCATAGAACCGACGGGCCGAGGGCCCCTATGACGTGCTCGGCTAGGCCTCCAGACCGACCACCAGCCAGGTGCCAAACACGACCAGGGCGAAACCAGCCAGCTTCCTGGCATCGAGGGGCCGCGGATCGGCGAGGAGGCCGAAGTGGTCGATCGTGGAGCCCAGGATGATGGTGGATGCGGTGAAGAGCGTCAGCCCAGCTCCCAATCCGAGCCGGGACACGGTGATGCCGAGCGTCGCCACGACAACCAGGCCCAACAGCCCGGCGCCGAAGGCCCACCACGGGATCTCCTTGAGGTCGGCGAACCTCGAGCTCCCGAAGATCACCATGATCACGCCGGCGGCCAGCCCACCCAGGCCATAGGTGACGAAGGTGCCGGCCACCGTGCCCGCCCTCTCCTCCATCACCCCCAGGGCGCCGGATTGCAGGGCGCCGGCGAGACCACCGATGATGCCGAGCAGGACGACGATGACTGCGCTCATCCGGTCAATCCTGGCGCGCCGGTTCCTCATATGCGCGGATCGTCCCCTCCAGATAGGACATGGCGTGGTCGTATCCCAAGGGCACCTGATGTCTGGTGTAGTGGACTACCCGCATCACCCAGAGCCGGAAGACGAGATCAGCCCAGGCCTGCGAACCGAGTTGGAAGCGGGCCAGCAGCACATCGAGCACCTCACCCCATCGGTGCTCGTCCATGTCATCGAGGTGCTCCGCGTCCACCGGTAGGCCCTCGAGGATCGTCAGCTCCTCGTCGTCGGGGGGCTCTGCGATCGCCTGCAAGGTCGTTTCGAGGTCGAAGCCGATGGTGTGCTTCAGGTCGTCGGGCACGGGCGTCGGAGGGTCCTTTTCGAAGACGGCGCCACCCGGGGGAGAACGACGACCGGCAAGTGAGGCCACGGTGTCGAGACACTCCAGAACCATGTCCCTGATCTCGATCAGTGAGCCGTAGAGGGTGTGACGCTTCCCGTCGGAAGCGTTGTGCTCGTAGATAGGCAAGCCCATGGTGGCGGTGGCATGGGTGATGACGGTGTCGATGCCCCAATCCGATCGTGCGACCACGAACGGATCGCCGGCAAGCGCTTCGACCACCTCTGCCGCCAATAGCAGCTCCCCTCCGAGCGGCTGGCCGAGCCGGGGCAGGAGCGTGCCCGGGAACAGCTTGGCCAGAGCCGGCCGGGTGATCATCCACGTGACCATGGCGTCGGTCGCCGCTCGGGGGAACCGGTGGCGAACCACCCCATATCCGCGATCGGCCGCTTCCTCGGCGCCATCGATCCACGACCTGTCGAAGTTGGTGATGTCGGCGTCGTAGAAATGGGTGCGGTCGAAGCCGCGGGTGCCGGCCATCTCGATCGCAGTGTTCATCGCGTCGCCTTTCCCGACCCGGTACCGCCCCAGCCGTCGCTGAGGGAAGACCTTCACCGCCACCGAGGCGGAGAACTGGACTTCGGCGGCCACTGGGGCGATCCGCGCAGCCTCCGCGGAATCGGCGGTCACCGCCCACACCTCGTCCACCCTCTCGTGGCTGGCGGCGATGGCGAGGTTGGTGCCGACGGTCGCCAGCTCTTCATGCTTGCAGGGGAAGACGACGAGGCTCATCGACGGGGCCCGGGATCTGTCACCGCGCGGGTCTACGCTCGGCTGACATGAGCCAAGTGGTCGGGAGAGTTCTCGGCACCAGGGACGCGACGCCGCTCGAGTTCTGGGTGGCGGTCGGGGAGGGCGAGTTCCTCCAGCTCGACGATGTCGTCGCCCTGGAGCGGGTGCTGCCCACGGGGGAGGTCGTACGCATGTACGGGACCGTGGGACAGGTGGTGGCCCGGCACGAGGGAGCGCGTTTCGACTCCGATGTGTTCCTGATCGAAGAGGGGATCCTCCCCGCCGAGGTGACCGAGGTGGCGCACGTGACAGCCACCCGATTCGAGCCGGAGGTGTTCGTGCCGCCCCGGCCCGGCTCCAACGTGCGCATCGCCGAGGGAGACGAGCGTGATAGGGCGCTCTTCTTCGACCGCATGGAGAAGAAGGTACCCGTCGGGCTCGCCCGTAACGGTGAGCCACTCTGGGTCAACTTCGAGTTCATCAACGGTGAACGCGGTGCCCACGTCAACATCTCCGGAATCTCCGGGGTGGCCACCAAGACGAGCTATGCCACCTTCCTCCTACATTCTCTGTTCACCTCGGGGGTGCTGGGCAAGGCAGTCACCAACACCCGTGCCCTGGTCTTCAACGTCAAGGGCGAGGATCTGATGCACCTGGATCGAGTGAACAATCGCCTCGATGACTCGCAGCGCGCCCGATACGCCGATCTCGGGCTCCCCAGCACCCCCTTCGACTCGGTCGGCCTGTTCGCCCCTCCCCGTATCGACGACCCCAGGGCGACTGCCGACGTCGCCTCACGTTCCGACGTCACATCGTTCTTCTGGAGCATCGACGAGTTCTGCTCCGAGGACCTCCTGCCGTTTCTCTTTGCTGATGCCGAGGACGACCGCGCCCAATACACGACGGTGGTCTACAACGTGATGGCCCAGCTCCGTCGGGCCGAGGCGACCGAGACCGGTGCCGCCGTGATCGACGGTGTGAAGGTGCGGACATTCCGTGAGCTGGCCGACCTGGTTACCGAGCGCGTGCAGAGCGAGGACGACCGTCATCGCTGGGCCGGCCCCGCCATCGGCACCGGCACCATCAATGCGTTCGTCCGTCGTCTCCAGGCGTCCGTCCGCCACCTGGGCAGGCTGATCAGGTCGGATGTCCCGGACGCCGAGCGTCATCGAATCCGTCTCGAGGATCAAGTCACGGTGGTGGACCTCCACAACCTCAACGACCGGGCGAAGCGCTTCGTCGTCGGGGTGACGTTGAAGCGTGCATTCGAGGACAAGGAGAGAGCCGGTCAGTCCGACGAGCTGCTGCTGGTCGTCCTCGACGAGCTCAACAAGTACGCCCCGCGCGAGGGGTCGAGCCCGATCAAGGACGTTCTCCTCGACATCGCCGAGCGCGGCCGGTCACTTGGGGTGATCCTGGTGGGTGCCCAGCAGACCGCTTCGGAGGTGGAGCGTCGGATAATCGCCAACTCGTCGATCCGCGTGGTGGGACGGCTCGACTCGGCGGAGGCTTCGCGTGAGGAATATGGGTTCCTGCCCGGCCCGCATCGCCAGCGGTCCACCATCGTCAAGCCGGGGACCATGATCCTCAACCAACCCGAGCTCCCGGTCCCTCTGGTCCTCGAGTTCCCCTTCCCGGCCTGGGCGACCCGGGCGTCGGAGGCGGTGGCGGTCACCGATTACTCCGGCCCGGACGACCCATTCCAGGATCTGTGACCCGCCCGCGGGGTTACCGGAATCTGTCCCAGGCGGTTCCTACGATCGATGCCAGTGAAGATCTTGCACACCTCCGACTGGCACGTCGGGAGACGGATCCGGGGCCGGGATCGCTCCGATGAGCACCGGGCCGTCCTCACCGAGCTGATCGGCCTGGCCGACCGCAATCGAGTCGACCTGTCGGTGGTGGCCGGGGACGTCTTCGACACTGCTTCGCCGGCGCCGATGGCCGAGCAGATCGTGTGGCGGGCCCTCCTCGACCTTGGCGAGATCGCGCCGGTCCTGGTGGTGGCGGGCAACCACGACAACGCTGCCCGGCTCGAGGCGGTGGCGCCGCTGTTGGCGCGCGCCGGGGTCACCGTGGTCGGCGAGCCACGGGCCCCCGAGGCGGGCGGGGTGATCGAGCTCGAAATCGGTGCCAGGGTGGGCTTGCTCCCCTTCGTGTCCCAACGGGGGATCGTGAAGGCCGATCAGATCATGGGCGCGGATCCCGATCAGCATGCCGGGGAATACGCGGAGAGGCTTCGTCGCATCGTCGAGCGCCTCACCGAGGGCATGACGGCTGAGACCGTCAATGTGTTGGTCGGCCATCTCACTGTCTATGGGGGCCTGGCGGGCGGGGGAGAGCGATCGGCGCACATCTTCGGGTATGCGGTGCCCGCCGGCATATTCCCGGGCCATCTCTCCTACGTCGCCCTCGGCCATCTCCATCGTCAGCAGAAGATGCCTCACGCCTCGGCCGTCTGGTACTCGGGCTCGCCGCTCCAACTCGACTTCGGTGAGGTCGCGGACCAGAAGGGGGCGCTGCTGGTCAAGGCCGAGCCCGGACTTCCAGCCTCTGTCGAGGAGCTGCCGCTCCGTTCGGGGAGACGTCTCATGAGTCTCACCGGCACTGTGGGCCAGATCCTGGCCAGGGCCGACGAGACCAGGGACGCCTATGTCCGGGTTGTCCTCCAAGAGCCAGCCCGGGTGGGTCTCGCCGACGAGGTCCGTGCGGCGATCCCGGACGCCGTCGAGGTCGTGCTCGACAGTCCCGCTGTCGGTGGCCAGCGATCGGAGCGCCGCCAGACCCTCGAGCCGGTCGATGCGTTCCATCGCTATCTCGCCGATCGCGAGCACGTCGACCCGGAGGTCGAGGCGTTGTTCGCCGCGCTCCTCGGCGAAGTCCAGACATGAGACCGCTTCACCTCGAAGTCGAGGGATTCTCCGCATATCGGAAAAGGGTCGAAGCCGACTTCGCCGACGTCGACTTCTTCTCTCTGAGCGGTCCCACTGGATCGGGCAAATCGAGCCTCATCGACGCCATGGTGTTCGCCCTCTATGGGCGGGTGCCCCGTCTCGGTGGCAAAGCAGTGGCCCCGGCCATCGCCGCCGGAGCCGATCTGGCCCGTGTGCGGCTCCGGTTCGAGGTGGAAGGCTCGGTCTACACCGCGACTCGTCTCGCCCAGAGAACGCCCACCGGTGGCGCCACCGTCAAGGAGGCCCGTCTCGAGGCCGGCGATCGCAACCTGGCCAGTGGCGCCGACGAAGTGACCGGCGCCGTGGAAGACCTGCTCAACCTGCGCTTCGACGACTTCACCAGGACTGTCGTACTGCCTCAGGGCGAGTTCGCTCGCTTCCTCACCGCAACCAAGGCCGAGCGACAGGGCCTGCTCCGCAACCTGCTCGGCCTCGACTTGTACACGACGATGCGCGAGCTGGCCAAGACCCGGGCCGCAGTGGCCAATGAGCGCGCCGAGGGCGCGGCTCGCTCCCATGACACCCTCGACCTGGCCGACGACGACGAGCTCGTCCGGGCTCGAGAGCGGGTGGAGACACTCTCGGCGCTCGTTGACACGGTCTCGGCCCGCGAGAGAGACCTCGTCTCTCGGGCACGGGACATCGAGTCGTTGCAGTCCGCCGTCGAGCGGCTGACGGAGGCGATGGGCCGGCTCGATGCGGTGGAGCCTCCCGACCAACTCGGTGAGCTCGATTCGCTGGTCGCAGAGGCCCGGTCCTCGGTAGCCGACGCCGAGCAGAGGCATTCGGCTGCTATCGAACAAGTCCAGCAGCTGGAAAAGGCTCTCTCCGATCTCCCCTCTCCGGAGCGGATCCGGATATGGCAGGAGACGATGCAGCGGAAGACGGCACTCGCGGAGAAGCTCGCCCTGTGCGATGTCGAGTCGGTCGCCCGCACGATCGACGACGCCGAGCGGAGGCTCGCGGGCCTCACCGCCGATCTCGGTGACACCAGGTCGGCCTTGGCCGAGGCGAGGGTGGGACATGCCGCCCACACCCTCACGGCCACTCTGGAGGCAGGACACCCCTGCCCGGTGTGTGAGCAGCTGGTGACGGAAGTTCCCGAGCGAGTGGAGCCGGCCGAGCTCGTCGTTCAGGAACGGAGGGAACAGGATCTCGTGGCGGCTGTGGATCAGTCCAGGGAAGCCGTGGCGACGGCCCGCACCGAGCTCGCCCGGCTCGAGACATCACGGGCCGGGCTGCTGGAGCAACTCGAGACCGTGGCAACCGGGCTCGCCGACGCGCCGGCGCCGGAGGAGCTCGTCGCGCTGGACGAGGAGGTGTCCCGTCTCGCCGCGGAGATCGGGACACAGAGAGCGGTGGTAGCCGAGCAGCAGGACCAGCTGAGGCGAGAGATGTCGATCCTCGAGGATCTCGCCGACTCGGCGCGGCGGGTGGCGAAGCAGCTCACATCCACACAGATCTCTGTGGCCGGCCTTGGCCCGCCGGTGTCCGAGAGTGACGACGTCGTCGTGCAGTGGAAAGAGCTACTCGAATGGCGAGACCAGACCATCGGCGCGGTGAGCGCCGAGCTCGCCGAGACAACGGCCCGGGTCGAGTCGATGCGTGATGAGGTCTCGGCCCAACGCGATGCGCTGCTGCAGATGCTGGAGGCGGCCGGGGTGGCCGGGGAAGAGCCCTACCAGGTCGGCGTGGCCGGGGCCCTCCATGAGGCTCGGGCGCGTGTCGAGCGTCACGAGGCGGCCAGGACCGAGTCCGAGAGGCTGGCGAAGGTGATCGACGAGTCGAGGCACGAGGCGGCCGTGGCCGACTCGCTCGCGGGCCATCTCCGTGCCAACGGGTTCGAGCAATGGCTGATGGCCAGTGCGGTGGGTGAGCTGGTCACCGGTGCCAACGAGCTGCTCGGCCAGCTCTCGTCGGGCGGGTACTCGCTCGACTCCGACGATGCAGGGACCTTCTCGATCATCGATCATCACAACGCAGACGAGGCTCGGTCGGTGGCCACTCTCTCCGGCGGCGAGACCTTTCTGGTTTCGCTGGCCCTGGCCCTGTCGCTGGCCGAGACACTCGCGGCCAAAGGGGGAGCTGGCCTCGACGCGATCATCCTCGACGAGGGGTTCGGGACCCTCGACGACGATTCACTCGACACTGTCGCAACCGTGCTCGAGGAGCTCACCGGACGGGGGCTCATGGTGGGGGTCATAACCCATGTGAAGGAGCTGGCCGCCCGGGCGCCGGTGCGTTTCGAGGTGGGGCGAGAGCCGACCGGCGCCACGGTGAGGAGGGTGGCGTGAGATTCACCGTCGAGGCCTGGGACTCCGATTACGGCGCCCCCACCGATGCCGAGCTCGAGGATGCGAGCCAGCACGTCGACGCCGGCGTCGAGATGCGGATCGAGGATTGGCGGCCCATCCTCCCCGAGACCGCGGGCGCCGACGACATCTTGTTCGTCGACGGGGTCCGTCGGGTCGACGCCACGCTGTGGATCGACCAGCCCCCCGACTTCCCGGGCTTCGCCCTCGCCGCTACCTACGCCGCCGGGGCAGTGCGATGCAACGAACGGGCGACCATCGAGGAGGCCACGGTCGAGCGCGGTCTATTCACATCCGCACCTGCCACCGATGTCGCGACAGGAGTCGGGACTTATGAGGTGAAGGCCACCAAAGGGACCACACCCGAGGAGCTGTGGCTGGGGATCCAGCAGCGGATGGGCTCGTTGGAGGCGGCAGTGTCCCATCGAGCCGGAGGCGCCGATCTGATCGTGGTCGACGGCCCCCTCTCCCACGCCCGTGACCTGGAGAACGCCGTGGGTTACATCAAGACGCAGAAGGTTCAGTACCTCCCTCTCGAGCTTCGGCAGGTGCTCACGTCGCTGCCCGCAGGGTATCGCACACCTCTGTTCCTCACCACGACCTCATGGAGCCGGTTCTCTTGGTACTTGAGGCTGGCCAATCACGCCGGCCCCGCCGGAGGGCTGGTGAGATGCGAGATCGACGCCGACAAGAACGCGGCGGATGCCGCCCGGGTCGCCACCAAGGTCAGCGCCTCGCTTCCCCGCTACTCGTCGGCCCGGCACAAGGACCCGCGTGCCCCACAGAACCTCTATCCCATCGGGGGCCTGGAGCGTGAGCTGCGTCACCGCCTCGGCGATCGTGAGCTGGCCATGCGCGCGTTACGACGCGCTGCGCTCGAGGGCGGGGCTCTCCCGGCGGGAGGCGAGGATCGCCCCGACGATCACCAGCGAGATCCCCAGGATGGCGATGACTGAGATCACCTCGTCCCGAAAGACCACACCCAGGATGAGTGCCACCACCGGGATCAGATAGGTGAGGAACGATGCTCTGGTGGCGCCGACCCGGCCGGCCAGATTGCCCATCAACACGAAGGCGAGACCCGTGCCCAGAACGCCGACGGTGGCGACCGCCAGGAGTGACGGCCAGGCGAAACTCGACTGGCCGATCCCGTACAGCCCGAATGGGGCCACCATCACCAAGGCCACCCACTCGACCCGTGCCATGATCGCGAGCGACCCGTAGCGCTGTTGCAGGGGCGGCACCATGTTGAGGGAGACGGCATATCCCAACGTGGCGATCACCACCAGTATCACACCGATCGCTGCGGTGCTGCTTCCACCCGCTGAAGGGAGGGCGATGGCGAGGATCCCAGCGAAGCCGATGAGCAGTCCGGCGATCTGCATGGGGCCGGGCAGCGATCGGAGCAGGAAGGTGGCGAGGAGGGCGGTGAAGATCGGAGTGGCGCCGTTGAGCATGCCGGCCACCGCCGAGTCGATCCACTGCTGGGCAATAGGGAACAGGGTGAAGGGCACGGCTACCCACACCACGGCCAGGGCCACGATCTTGGGCCAATCACCTCTCTCGATCGCGACGGCCCTGGTGCGAGGGATCATCGCCAGGAACGAAGCGCCGAATACGACGCGCAGCAATGTGATCAGCCCGGGGTGGAAGGCATCCAGCCCGATCGCCATGAAGAGGAATGAGGAGCCCCAGATCAGGGCCAGGGACACGAACAGCCCCCAGTCGGAGGCGCTGAATGCCTCGCGATTGGTGCCGTGGGAAGTTGTCAGCAGTCTCGTGTTTGCCATTGGTGTGAGAACCCCGGGGCGGGGTGATGCGTTGCAGTCGTCTCAGCAACGCCGATACGGCAGCAGATAATCCGGGGGACCGATCCCCTGCTCGAGGTCGGCGCTCGGGCAGCCTCCTGATCCTGGTCTTATCGCTCGTGCGACTCAGCCCTCGCCTCCCGAGTCATGAGCGACAGCACCGCGTCCTTGGGGTCGATGACGCCGTCGAGCACCAGTCCGACGTGGCTGGCGATCGGCATCTCCACACCGCTCCTCGCGGCCAGGCCGAGGACGCTCTTGGTCGTCTTGACCCCCTCGGCGACCATCCTCATCTCCGAGACGACCTGGTCCAGGCTCTTGCCCTCGGCGAGGGCGTATCCGACCCGATGGTTGCGGCTCTTGTTCGAGCTCGCAGTGGCGATCAGGTCTCCCATGCCGGCCAGGCCGGCAAAGGTCTCGGGTCGGCCCCCGAGCGCGACTCCGAGGCGGGTCAACTCGGCCAGGGCCCTGGTGAGGAGGGTGGCCCTCGTGTTGTCTCCGAAGCCGAGCCCGTCGGACATCCCGGAAGCGATCGCCATGACGTTCTTGAGAGCTCCCCCCAACTCACAGCCGACGACGTCATCGTTGGTATAGACCCGGAACGAGGGGCCCATGAAGAGCGTCTGCAGCCGGCGCGCCGTACTGCCGTCACCCATGGCTATCACCGAGGCGGTTGGCTGGCCGGCCACGATCTCGGCCGCCAGATTGGGACCGGTGAGGACACCCGTGACCGACGGATCATGGGACGGCGCGACCTCGGCCACGACCCCGGTCATGGTGGCGAGGCTGTCCTGCTCGATCCCCTTGGTGAGACTCAGGATGGGCAAGGTGTCGGCGATGTCGCCGGCGAGGGCCGCAAAGACGTCTCGAAAGCCGTGTGAGGGGACAGCCATGACCAGGACGTCGATCCCGTTGACAGCGCTCCCCAAGTCGGAGGTGGCGGCGAGCCGGTCGGGCAAGGCGAACCCATCCAGGTAATCCGGATTGGTACGAGTGCGATTGATGGCCTCGGCGAGCTCGGGTCGGCGCGCCCACAGCAGGGTGTCGGTGGATCGCGCCGCCAGGGCCGCGACGGTCGTTCCCCACGAACCGGCCCCGATCACGGCGATTCGATCCATGGCGGGCACGGTAGCCCGGGTCACCGGCCGGGACCCCTAACCTCGGTCGACCCCATGGCACTCTCCATCGGCATCGTGGGTTTGCCCAATGTGGGCAAATCGACACTGTTCAATGCCCTGACCGGCGCCGGGGCCCTGGCGGCGAACTACCCGTTCGCCACCATCGATCCCAACACCGGGATCGTCCCCATACCGGACCCGCGCGTCGAGCGACTCGCTGCGGTGCTCGGATCGAAACGCGCCATCCCGGCCACGGTCACCTTCGTCGACATCGCCGGCCTGGTGGAAGGGGCCAGCCGGGGTGAAGGTCTCGGCAACCGCTTTCTCCACGAGATCCGTGAGGTCGGCGCCGTCTGCCATGTGGTGCGTGCCTTCGAATCCGAGAGCGTCGCTCACGTCGGCGGAGGACCCGATCCCAAGCGGGACATCGAGATCGTCGAGACGGAGTTGGCCTTGGCCGACCTCGAGACGATCGAGCGTCGCTTGCCGAGGCTGGAGAAGGAGGCGACGGCGGACAAGTCACTGGCGCCCAGGGTGCGGTTGCTCGAGGAGCTGAGAGACGTCGTCGCCTCCGGGGACATGGTGGGCCGCCAACCCGGTTTCATGGGTCGCGTCGGAGAGTTCAGCGAACTTCACCTGCTGACGGCAAAACCGGTGATCTATGTGTTCAACATGGACATGAGAACGATCGGCGACGATCAGAAGAAGGCTGACCTGACCGCCCTGGTCTCCCCGGCGCCCGCCCTCTTCATCGACGCCCAGATCGAGGCCGAGCTGATCGGCCTCGACGAAGCGGAGCGGGCCGAGTTGCTCGAAGAGATCGGCCAGGCCGAGCCCGGCCTGAATGCCATGATCGGGGCTGCCCATCGCGCCCTCGGGCTGCAGACCTTTCTGACCGGCTCGGAGAAAGAGGCGAGGGCCTGGACGATCGGCACGGGTGCCACGGCCCTGGATGCCGCCGGCGTGATCCACACCGACTTCCAGCGGGGCTTCATCGCTGCCGAGGTGGTGGACTTCGATCGGCTGGTCGAGTTGGGGTCGTGGCATCAGGCACGTTCCAGCGGTCTCGTCCGCACCGAAGGCAGGACCTACGTGATGAAGGCGAACGATGTCGTGGAGTTCCGTTTCAACGTCTGAGCCCTGGCTAACTTGACCGACGTGGTCGTACTTTCCGCCGAGGGCGGCTCGGTGGCAGCCCCCCTCAGCGAGCACGAAGTCCTCGTCTTCCTGGTACAGCTGGCGTTGCTGGTCGGGGTGGCGCGGATCTTCGGCTGGGTGATGAAGAGCGTGGGTCAGCCACCAGTCGTGGGTGAGCTTCTCGCCGGGGTTGTCCTAGGCCCGACATTGCTCGGGCGCATTGCGCCGGACACCTTCGACTGGGTGTTCGGCGAGCCCGCCGTCGATTCGGTCGTGTTCGGGATCGCCTGGCTCGGTGTGATCATGCTCCTGGTCGTCATAGGGTTCGAGACCGACCTCGGCATCATCGCCCGGTTCCGCAATGCGGCGCTGTCCGTCTCGACGGGAGCCCTGCTGCTCCCTCTGGCGGCTGCCGCCAGCCTCGCGTTCCTGGTCCCCGACTCGTTCATCGGGCAAGGCCCCGACGGGACCGGGGTGGATCGGGCCGTCTTCGCCGGCTTCCTCGCTCTCGCCCTGTCGGTGTCCGCGCTCCCAGTGGTGGCCAAGATCCTCCAGGACCTCGGCTACCTACGACGCAATTTCGGCCAGGTGACCCTTGCCGCCGGGATGACCATGGATGCAGTTGGGTGGCTCATCCTGGCCGCCCTATCGGGTATCGCTCTCGACGGGTTCCGGCCGGGTCGCCTGGCGGTGTCGTTCGGAGGCCTCGTGATCTTCCTGGTGGCGTCCTTCACCGTCATCAGGTGGGTGCTCGACCGGCTGTTCCGCAACGTCATGGCGCGTGGATCGTCTGTCACCGCCGCGCTGTCGATCACCATCGTGGCGGCGTTGATTGGGGGAGCCGTGACCCAGGCACTCAACATCGAGGCGATCCTGGGCGCATACATAGTCGGGGTCTTGGTCGCCGGCGTGCGCCACCAGCTCCCACAGGTGAGGTCGATCCTCGAGACGATCACCGCGTCGTTCTTGGCGCCGGTGTTCTTTGCTTTCTCGGGCCTGAGAGTCGACGTGGGGTTGCTCGACACCGGCGAGGTCGTCGGCTGGGCTGCGGTGCTGATCGGGACTGCCGTGCTGGCCAAGATCGTGGGGACCGTCATGGGGGGGTTCTTCGCCGGGGTGCGGGGCAGGGAGGCGTTGGCGCTCGGCTCAGGGCTGTCCGCCCTGGGGGCGATGGGGGTCGTGGTGGCCATCGTCGGGCTCAACCTGGGTGTGGTCAGCGAGACGGGATACACCGTGATGGTCCTGGCCGCAGTCGTGACGTCGGTTCTCGCCCCGCAGTTGCTCAAGCTGGTGGTGAGGAACTGGGACATCCCGGACGAAGAAGCGCGGCGTCTGAGCGAGGAGGAAGTGAAGGAGTCGTCGGAGATACTGCGGGCTCGGAGGATCTTGATCCCAACGCGGGGCGGGGTGAACAGTCGATATGCAGCCCAGTTGGTCGCAGCCGCCTTCCCCGATGCCGAGACCACGGTCCTCGTCGTCGACCTGGCAGAGCCCGGTGGGTTCCGACGATTCCTGCGTAGGGTCGAGGGGGAGCCCGGGGATCCCTCCGAGGTGCTCGCCCAGCTCCCCGATGCGCGAACCAGTCGGCGTGTTGCCCGCGATCCCGCTGGGGCAATTGCCCGGGAAAGTGCTCTCGGCTACGACCTGGTGGTCCTGGGTGCGACCGAGACCGGCGAAGGGACCTTCAACAACGTCATCGACAGGGTGCTGGCATTGATAGAGGTCCCCTCCATCGTCGTGAGGATGCCCGTGGACCATCACGGCATCGATCGTCTCCCCACCCGCATCCTGGTCCGCGTGGCCGCCACCAGGTCGACACGAGCCGCAGAGGAGTTCGCCTACTCACTGGTGAAGGCATCGAGTGGGCGGGTCTTCGCCCTTCATGTCGTCAATCGACCCGAGGGTCAAGGCGTGCTCAGAGAGGACCCGGCGATCGAGGACAGTCTCGAGGCCGGCCAGGAGCTGGTCGGAGCCGCTGCTGTTTCGGCGACAGACTCGGTGTCTCGGTGGAGACCGGGGTCCGGGTCGCTCCCAATGCCGAGGAGGAGATCGTCGCGTTCGGAAACTCGGGCGCCTTCGACCTGCTCGTGATCGGGGCCAGCACCAGATCGCTGACCAACCGGCCCTTCTACGGGCACCGGGTCTCCTACATGCTGGCCCAGTCCGAGCTGCCGGTCGCAGTCGTGAGCCTGCCTCCCACCAGGACGGGCGTCGACCCTTCCCACTGAGGTCGTCCGCAGCGTCATCTGGCAGGGAATCCGTCGGGCTTATCATCGGACTCGAAGATGCCCAATCCTGCCGATGCGTTCGCCGACCGCCACATCGGCCCCCGCCCCGCGGACGTCGACAAGATGCTGGCCACCGTGGGGGCCGGGTCGCTGGACGATTTGATCGCCGAGACGGTCCCTGCGGCCATCCTCGACACCACCCTGGAGCTTCCCGACGCCATGTCCGAGCTCGAGGTGATCGACCGGTTGACCGAGATCTCCTCGATGAACATCGTCATCCCCTCCCTCATCGGGCTCGGGTACCACGACACGATCGTCCCTCCCGTCATTCAGCGCAACGTGCTGGAGAACCCGGCCTGGTACACCGCGTACACGTCGTATCAGCCCGAGATCTCCCAGGGCCGGCTCGAGGCACTGCTCAACTTCCAGACGATGGTCTCGGATCTGACCGGTCTCGAGGTCGCCAACGCCTCACTTCTTGACGAGCCGACCGCGGCCGCCGAGGCCATGTCGATGGCGCGACGCTTGTCAGCGGGAGACGGGAACGTCTTCTTCCTCGATCCCGACACCCATCCCGCGACCCGCTCGGTGATCGAGACCAGGGCGGCGGCGGTGGGAGTAGACGTGAGGGACCTGGAGGCCACATCGAACCTGGAAGAGGGTTTCGGGGTCCTACTCCATTTCCCGGGCTCGTCCGGGGAGGTGCCCGATCATGCCGGCCGGGTGCCTGCTCTTCGCGAGGCCGGGCTCATCGTGGCGGTCGCCACCGACCTCCTCGCCCTCACTCTGCTAGCGCCGCCGGGTGAGTGGGGCGCCGACATCGCGGTCGGCTCGGCTCAGCGGTTCGGGGTCCCACTCGGTTACGGCGGGCCCCATGCCGGGTTCATCGCCACCCGTCAGGAGCACGTCCGCTCGATGCCGGGCCGGCTGGTCGGTGTGGCCAGAGATCGGGCCGGCCGGCTCGCTTACCGGTTGGCACTTCAGACCCGGGAGCAACACATCCGCCGGGAGAAGGCCACTTCCAATGTCTGCACGGCACAGGTCCTCCTGGCGGTGATCGCGGGCTTCTACGCCTGCTGGCACGGACCGGAGGGCTTGCGGGCCATCGCCACCGAGGTGAACCGGCTGACCACGTGTCTCGCCGACTCACTGGCCGGCGTGGGGCATCGGGTCGACAACGAGGGGTGGTTCGACACCCTCACCGTCGCGACCCCAAGTGGCGCCGATGAGGTGGTCAAAGCGGCCCGCGAAGCCGGAGTCAACATTGGACGGGTCGATGCCGGCCATGTCCGGATTTCACTCGACGAGAAGAGCGACGAGGTGACCGTCGCCCTGGCCCTGTCCGCATTCGGAGCATCTCTGGTGGACTCGCCGGGGCGCATACCGGAGCACGCCCGGCGCACCTCTGCGTACCTCACCCATCCCGTGTTCAGCATCCACCAATCGGAGCACGAGATGCTGCGTTACCTGCGCCGGCTCGCCGACCGTGACCTCGCACTGGACCGGACCATGATCCCGCTCGGCTCATGCACGATGAAGCTCAACGCCACGACCGAGATGGTCCCCATCACGTGGAAGGGATTCGCCGGGCTCCATCCCTACGCACCGATCGACCAGGCGGCGGGATACCTGGAGATGATCGACGAGCTCGAGGGTTACCTCGCTTCGATCACTGGCTATGACGCGGTGTCACTGCAGCCCAACGCCGGGTCCCAGGGGGAGCTGGCAGGGCTCCTCGCCATCTCGGCTTACCACCGATCCAGGGGAGACGATCATCGTGATGTCTGTCTCATCCCGGCATCGGCTCATGGCACGAACGCCGCCTCGGCCGTGATGGCGGGGATGAAGGTCGTCGTGGTCGCCACCGACGACGGGGGGAACATCGATTTGGACGACCTCCGGGCCAAGACCTCCGAGCACCGTGATCGGCTAGCCGCCCTCATGGTGACCTACCCCTCCACCCATGGCGTCTTCGAGGAGGCGATCCGGGAGGTGACCGCCCTGGTCCACGATCACGGGGGTCAGGTGTATGTCGATGGGGCCAATCTCAACGCGCTGGTCGGTTTGGCCAAGCCCTCCGACTTCGGGGCCGATTGCGGGCATCTCAACCTGCACAAGACCTTCACCATCCCCCATGGCGGCGGCGGCCCCGGGATCGGGCCACTGGGGGTCAAGGGCCATCTGGCACCGTTCCTGCCCAATCACCCTCTGCTTCCGGAGGCCGGGCCCCAATCGGGGATCGGGGCCATCTCGGGTGCCCCTTTCGGCTCGGCCGGGATCCT
>Ga0299907_10000967_pt1 | contig 15504 bp, 13 predicted proteins | sample RVTome_16_FD_198680 | JGI IMG/M metagenome (GOLD analysis project Ga0299907, IMG submission 198680) | Soil microbial communities from uranium-contaminated site in the Upper Colorado River Basin, Wyoming, United States - RVT152D67 (version 2) ...
GCTGGTTGGGCTCGCTGCCCACCAGGTAGCGGTCGACGCGGGCGCCGTAGCGGCGCGCCAGCGCCGTGGCGAACTGGGCGTAGCGCCGGGGGCTGGGCTTCCAGGACTTCACGTTCACCCTCGGCTGTGTGCTCGCCCAGCGCGGGCCGGACTGGTTGATGGTGAGCATGATCCGCAGCCCGTTGCCCCGGACGGCGTCGATCGCGGCGTCCAGCGGCCCCCAGTCGTAGCCGGGGCTGCCGGGGTCGGAGGGATCGAAGCCCGCCGGCATGGTGGGCGATGCGGTGGCGGGCGACAGCGCGTCCCAGTAGGCCTGGATGCGCACGTAGTCGACGCCCAGCGCGCGCCACTGCGCCGCGACCTGCGCGGCCTGGGGGCCGAAGACGACGTTCTCGTCCTCCATCCCCACCTCGGGGTTGGCGGCGGCCGCGAAGGCGGGGCCGCGCGACGTGGTGCCCGTGCCGCCGCTGCTCCCGGCGCCCGGCGAGGTGCCGCCGCTGGGGCCGCCGCCTCCGGCCGGAAGCTGCGCGCCGGCGGGCGCGGCGAGGGCGAGGGCGCCGAGGACGGCCGCCGCGAGGGGGAGCAGGGGGCGCTTCACGTGGGCGAGGTTCATAACAAAGCGCCCAGCCGGAAGATGCGGCCTGCCGGCGATCGCCGCGTGCTAGCGTGGCCGGCCGGCCGCAACTCCCCTGCAATTCGGGGGGTTCGGCCGTGTGCATGGCCCGACCTCGCGTTCTGCTCGCCCTCCTGGTGCCCGCCCTGGCCGCGCTGGCCGCCTGGGCTGCGCTGCCGCTTTCTTCTGGTGCGCAGTCGGCGGGGGAGCTCGAACAGCGCATCGAGGGGAAGCGCTCGGCGGAGTCCCGCCTGGAGGCCAGCGTCGCCAACTTCGGGCGCATCGCCGACCGCCTGGCCCGGCAGGTGGCGATCATCGAGCGCCGCCGCGCGCAGGTGCAGGCCGAGCTGAGCGCCAACGAGGCGAGGCTGGCGCGGATCAAGGCCGACCTGCTGCGCGAGCGCGAGCGCCTCGCGCGTCTCCGGGCGCGCCTGGCCTTCTCGCGGCGCGTGCTCTCGCGCCGCCTGCGCGAGATGTACACGGCTGGCAAGCCGGACCTGGTGACCGTCGTCCTCTCCTCCAAGGGCTTCGCCGACCTGCTCGAGCGCGCCGAGTTCCTGCGCCGGATCAAGGAGCAGGACGAGGACACGATCAAGCGGGTGCGCCGCGCGCGCGACGCCTCCCGCCGCGCCACGCGGCGGCTGAGCCGGCTGCGCGCGCGCCAGCAGCGGATCACCGACGCCGTGCGCAAGCAGCGCGACGCGCTCGCCTCGATGGGCGAGCTGCTGGCCCGCCGACGCGCCGCCGCCGAGCGCGTCCGCGCCGCCCGGGCGGCCGCGCTGCGCGACGCGCGGGGATCGCGGCGCCGGCTGGAGCGCGAGCTCGAGCGCCTCCAGGGGGAGAGCAGCGCGAGCATGTCCCACTACGGCCCGGGCGGCCCGTGGGCGATCCCGTGGGCGATCGTCCAGTGCGAGTCCGGCGGCTACAACCACCCGCCGAACTGGGCCGGGGCCAGCGGCTACTACCAGATCATCCCCTCGACCTGGTCGGGGTTCGGCGGCAGCGGCCCGGCCGCCTACCTGGCCTCCAAGGCCGAGCAGGACCGCGTCGCGGCCCGCATCTGGCGCGGCGGCGCCGGCGCCCGCAACTGGGTCTGCGCCTACATCGTCGGGATCCTGTAGCGGTTTCGTTGCCTTCGGCGCCCACGGCGCCGGCGAGGAGGCGGCAGGCTCGGGCCCCATGCCGCCCCCGCGTGACGTTAAGCCCGATATACGGGCCCAACGTAACGCGCGGGCGGTGGACGCCGAGATCGCGGCCCTCGCCGGGGCCCAGTACGGGGTGATCTCGCGCGATCAGCTGACCTCGATCGGCCTTGGACGCCGGGCGATCGCTCACCGGTTGGAGGTCGGGCGGCTCCATCGCCTGCACCGCGGGGTGTATGCGGTGGGTCATCGGGTGCTGTCGCGGGAGGGGCGGTGGCTGGGGGCGGTGATGGCGGGTGGCGCCGGCGCGGTCCTGAGCCACCGGTCGGCGGCGGCGCTGTGGGGCATCCGGGCGACGGCGGCCGCCGAGATCGACGTGAGCGTGAGAGGTCAGCGACGGGCGCGGCCCGGGGTGAGGTTCCATCGCGTCAGGCCGCAACCCGACGAGGTCGCCGTCCACCGGCGGATACCCGTCACCACGGTCGAACGGACCCTCGTCGACATCGCGGCCCGACTCCGGCCGCACCAGCTCAGAAAGGCCATCGAGGAGGCCGAGATCCTGAGGCTGGGCGGCGAGCCCTCCCTCGATGCCGTCGTTCGGCGGTACGCCACGCGAAAAGGGGTCAGGCGGCTGGCGGAGATCACGGCGGACCGCACCCTGGGGGAGACCGTCACGAGGAGCGAGCTGGAGGACCGGTTCCTGGCCTTCGTCGACCGCGCCGGGCTGCCCCGGCCCCGGACGAACCAGCTCGTGGAGGGTTTCGAGGTCGACTGCCTCTGGCGGGAGCAGCAGCTGGTCGTCGAGCTCGATGGCCGCGCCTTCCACGGGACGAGCGACGGCTTCGAGCGAGATCGTGAGCGCGATCGCCTGCTGCAGGCGGCCGGCTGGCGGGTGATCCGGCTGACGTGGCGGCAGCTGCACCTCGACGGCGCCGGGGTGGCAAGGGACCTGGCCGGTCTCCTCCCCGATGACCGTCGCTAGGCGGCCTCGTCCAGCATCCGGCGCAGGACGAAGTTCAGGATCCCGCCGTGGCGGAAGTACTCGACCTCCTTGGGGGTGTCGATCCGCACGCGGGCCCGGAACTCGCGGTCGTCGGCGCGGACCGTGACCTCGCGGGCCTCGCCGCCCTCCAGGCCGGTGATCGTGAACGTCTCGCGGCCGGTCAGCTCGAGCGACTCCGCCGACTCGCCGTCCATGAACTGGAGCGGCAGCACGCCCATCCCCACCAGGTTGGACCGGTGGATGCGCTCGTAGGACCGCGCGATCACCGCGCGGACGCCGAGCAGCAGCGTCCCCTTGGCCGCCCAGTCGCGCGAGGACCCCGACCCGTACTCCTCGCCGGCCAGCACGACCAGCGGCACGCCCTCCTGCGCGTAGCGCATGGCGGCGTCGTAGATCGGCATCTCCTCGCCGGAGTCGAGGTGGATGGTCACGCCGCCCTCGGTCCCGGGCGCCAGCAGGTTGCGCAGCCGGTGGTTGGCGAACGTCCCGCGCATCATCACCTCGTGGTTGCCGCGCCGCGACCCGTAGGAGTTGAAGTCCTTGGGCTCCACGCCGTGCTCCATCAGGTAGCGCCCCGCGGGCGAGCTCTTGCGGATGGCGCCGGCGGGCGAGATGTGGTCGGTGGTCACCGAGTCGCCCAGGATCGCCAGCACGCGCGCGCCCTCGATGTCCTCGGGGGCCTGCGGCTCGCGGTCCATGCCGTCGAAGAAGGGGGCGTGGCGCACGTAGGTGGACTCCTCGTCCCACGCGAAGCGGTCGCCGGTGGGGACCTCGAGCGAGTTCCAGCGCTCGTCGCCCTCGAAGACCTCGGCGTAGGACTTGCGGAACATGTCCGACTGCACGGCGTCCTCGATCAGCTCGGCGACCTCCCGCTCGGTGGGCCACAGGTCCCGCAGGAAGACCTCGTTGCCGTCGCGGTCGACCCCCAGCGCGTCGGAGTACAGGTCGACGTCCATGGTCCCGGCCAGCGCGTAGGCCACGCACAGGGGCGGCGAGGCGAGGTAGTTCATCTTGACGTCCTGGTTGATGCGCCCCTCGAAGTTGCGGTTGCCCGACAGCACCGAGGCGACGGCCAGGTCGGCCTCCTCCACGGCGGCGGAGATCTCGGGCGGCAGCGGGCCCGAGTTGCCGATGCAGGTCGTGCAGCCGTAGCCGACGAGGTGGAAGCGCAGCTCCTCGAGGTACTCGGTCAGGCCCGAGCGGTCCAGGTACTCGGTCACCACCTTGGAGCCGGGGGCCAGCGACGTCTTGACCCACGGCTTGACGTCCAGCCCGCGCTGCACGGCGTTGCGGGCCAGCACGCCGGCGCCGATCATCACCGATGGGTTGGAGGTGTTGGTGCAGCTGGTGATCGCCGCGATCACCACGTGCCCGTGGTCGAGCTGGAAGGTCTCGCCGTCCAGGCTCACCTCGACCGAGCTGTCGGTCTCCACGTCGACGTCCACGGCCACGCCGGAGGCGGCGGACGGGGCCTCCGACGAGGACGGCGCCGTCGCGGCCGGCGGGCGTTCGCGGTGGCCCGGGGCCCCGTTGGAGGGCGGGTCCGACGACGGGAACGACTCCGCCACCGCCTCGTCGTGGGCGTCGACGAGCGCCTCCTCGACCTCGTGGTCGACGTAGTCGCGCAGGGCCTCGCGGAACATCGCCTTGGACTCGGTCAGCGGCACGCGGTCCTGCGGGCGCTTGGGGCCGGCCAGCGAGGGGACGACCTCGTCGAGGTCGAGCTCCAGCGTGTCCGAGTACGTCGGCGCCTCGGTGTCCTCGTCGTGCCAGATCCCCTGCTCGCGGCAGTAGGCCTCGACCAGCTCGATCTGCTCGGGGCCGCGGCCGGTGAACTCCAGGTAGCGCAGCGTCTCGGCGTCCATCGGGAAGATCGCGCACGTCGAGCCGAACTCCGGCGACATGTTGCCGATGGTCGCGCGGTCGGCGAGGGGCAGGTTGGGCAGCCCGGGGCCGAAGAACTCGACGAACTTGCCCACCACGCCGCGCTCGCGCAGCATCTGGGTGACGGTGAGCACGAGGTCGGTGGCGGTGGCGCCCTCGGGCAGCTCGCCGTCGAGGCGGAAGCCGACCACCTGCGGGACCAGCATGGACATCGGCTGGCCGAGCATGGCCGCCTCGGCCTCGATCCCGCCCACGCCCCAGCCCAGGACCCCCAGGCCGTTGATCATCGTGGTGTGCGAGTCGGTCCCCACCAGGGTGTCGGGATAGGCCTGGCCGCCCTCCTCGCCGAACACCACGCGGGCGAGGTACTCGAGGTTGACCTGGTGGACGATCCCGGTGTCGGGCGGGACGACCTTGAAGCCCTCGAACGCGCCCTGCCCCCAGCGCAGGAAGGCATAGCGCTCCTGGTTGCGCTCGAACTCCAGCTCGGCGTTGCGCTCGAAGGCCTGGTGCGTGCCGAAGACGTCGACCTGGACCGAGTGGTCGATCACCAGCTCGGCGGGCGATATCGGGTTGATCCGGGAGGCGTCCCCGCCCATCTCGGCCATGGCGTCGCGCATGGCCGCCAGGTCGACGATCGCCGGCACGCCGGTGAAGTCCTGCATGAGCACGCGCGCCGGGGTGAAGGCGATCTCCGCGGACGGCTCGGCGGCGGCATCCCAGGTGGCGAGCGCCTCGGCGTCGCGCTTGGACACCGCCGTGCCGTCCTCGTTGCGCAGCACGTTCTCGAGCAGGATCTTCAGGGAGAACGGCAGGCGCGCGACGTCGTAGGCGGACTGGAGGGCGTCGAGCCGGAAGATCTCGTACTCACGGTCGCCGACGCGCAGCGCGTCGCGGGCCTTGAACGAGTCGAGGGACATCTCCCTGGAGCCTAGCGCCCGGGCTCGGGCTGCTCGCGCGGGCACCAGTACGTGGTCCGCCCGCCGACCCGGCCGCGCCGCAGGGGAGTCCCGCAGCGGGGGCAGGCGCCTCCCTCGTGGCGGTGGTCGTTGACGTCGCCGGTGTGCGCGCCGCCGCGGCGGATCGTCGTGCGCAGCACCCGGCGGGTGGTCCGCCAGAGGTGGTCGAGCTCGCCCGGCTCCAGGTCGCCCGCGGGGCGCAGCGGCGAGATCCGCGCCTGCCACAGGATCTCGTCGGCCAGCAGGTTGCCGATCCCCGCCACCGCGGTCTGGTCGAGCAGGCGCGCCTTGAGCGGGGCGCCGCCCCGGCCGACGCGCTCGCGGAACTCGGCCTTGTGGACCTCGCCGGCGTCCGGGCCCACGTGGGAGTAGTCGGGCTCGAGCACGACGCGCCCGAGGCGCCGCTTGTCGCGCAGCGCCAGCCGGCCGCCGCCCGCGAACTCCAGCGCGAAGCGGTCCCAGGTCGGGTGCGGCTGCTCGTCGACCGCGATGCGCCCGGCCATGCCGAGGTGCAGGCCGAGGTCGGGCCCGCCGTCGGTCTGCGCCCACATGAACTTGCCGCGGCGGTGGGCCGCGGTCAGGCGCCGCCCGGTCAGCGCGGCGGCGATCTCCCCGGGCGCGTGGGGGCGGCACACGTAGGTGTCGGCGTCCTCGACCGCGACGATCTCGCGCCCCAGCACGCGCTCGATAGCACGGCGCGCGCGCTCGGCCTCGGGCAGCTCGGGCATGGCGCGACGATACGCCGCGCGCGGCGCCCGCGCGCGGGCTAGCCGCGGCGCGCGCGCAGCCCGAGCAGCTCGGGCACGGTCACCAGGCGGTAGCCGCGGCGCTTGAGCGTGGCGATGATGCCGGGGAGGGCGGCCGCGGTCTGGTCGCGCGGGCCGCCGCCGTCGTGCATGACCACGATCGAGCCCGAGCGCGCGCCGCCCAGCACGCGCGCCGCCTCGGCGGCCGGGCCGCCGGCCTGGATGGCGCCGGCGCCGGGACGGGCCCAGTCCCGCGGGTCCACGTCCCACTGGATGGTCAGCATGCCCTGGGCGCGCGCCTGGCCGATCAGCGTCCCGCTGACCGCGCCGTAGGGCGCGCGAAACAGGCACGGCGTGTAGCCGGTCGCGCGCCGGACGGCGGCGTTGGTGGCGCGCAGCTGCCCGGCGCCGCCGCCCGCGAGGTTGGCGTGGTTCCACGAGTGGTTGGCCAGCGCGTGGCCCTCGCGCAGGGCGCGACGCAGCACGCCGGCGCCGCCGCTCACCTGCTGGCCGATGACGAAGAAGGTCCCCCGGGCGCCGGACCGCCGCAGGATGTCGAGGATGCGCGACGTGTAGGGCCCGGGCCCGTCGTCGAAGGTCAGCGCCACCGCGCGCCGGGCGCGCGAGCCGCTGGTCCGGTAGGAGGCGCCCCGAGCGACGCAGCCGGTGGGGGCGGGCGGCCGGATGCGCGCGGAGATCTCGCCGCGGTCGGGCAGGCGGTCGTTGCAGGCGCGGGCCGGCGTCGCGCAGCCGCGGGAGTCCGCCCAGGTCGAGGTGACCGTCCAGCGGTAGCGCCCGGTCCGCAGGCCGGCGTCGCGCGCGGCGAAGCGGGCGATCAGCGTCCGCAGGTTGGGGCGCAGGATCTCGGCCCGCAGCGGGGCGGGCGTGCCGCCCGGCCCGTTGACGGTCAGCGCGGGCCCGCCGTTGCGCCTCGCGCTCGCGCACACGAAGCGGCGGTCGCCCTGGGTCAGCGTCGCGCACAGCGAGCGCCCCGGCCGCGCGGTCATGACCCGCGAGGCCCAGTCGCCGCGGGTGCGGATGGCGAGGACGAGGCTGCGGCCGTCCTGGGTGAGGGTCGCCGAGGAGAGATCCAGCGGGGACCGCGCAGCGTCGCGGCGGTCGCCCGCCGCGAACGCGGGCCCGGCCGTCAGGCCGAGCGCCGCGATCGCGATCAGAAGGACTATCGCGACGGCGGGACGGTGAGAGCGACTCACGGCGACGGCGGGACGGTCACGGCGACGGCGGGACGGTGAGAGCGACTCACGGCGACGGCAGGATATGGGCGGGGGCGGATGCGGCCGGGCTCGGCGCGGGCCGGCGACCTCACCTGCGCGGCGGGACGACGTAGATCCGCTGGCCGCGCAGGGTCCGGCCGTGGTCGCCGGCCGAGGCGGGCGCCGGGCGGTAGACGTCGACGTGACGGCCGCCGATCGCACCGCCGGTGTCCTGGGCCACGAACCAGCCGTTGCCGAGCTTGCGGCGCGCGTAGTACGGGATGTAGACGCGGCTGCCGAGCGGGATCACCCGCGGGTCGACGGCCAGGGAGGCGTAGTAGGTGAGGTCCAGGGACGGGCCGGTGTCGAAGGAGACGCCCGGCAGTGGGACCCACCGGCGGCCGGCGCCGTTGAACCAGCCGCCGGCGTCGAGGGGATAGGTCAGGCGCCCCGCGCCGTTGCGGTAGAAGCCCCCGGCGCGCCAGTAGACGCCGCGCGCGCAGCCGATGCACGACCTGCGCCCGAGGCGGTCGACCCAGCCGCCGCGCCCGACGCTCTCGATCGAGTAGCGCCGGCCGTCGAGCCCGACCCCGTCGCCCTCCATGGTCAGCCCGCGGGCCGAGTAGAGCCAGTCGATGCGGTGCAGGCCCGGGAGGCCGGGGGCGCGGACCCTGCGGCCGGCGAAGAAGCGCTCGGGCACCGGGTAGTACTCGGTCACGCGCACGCGCGAGACCCAGGTCGGCCGGCGGATGCGCGCCGCGGCGCGGGCCGTCGCCGGGCCGGTCGTCCCGCGCGCCAGCGCCTCGCGCGCCGCCGGGCGGTCGACCACGCGCGACCCCGCGGCCGCGGGCGCGGCCGCGACGGCGAGCGTCAGGCAGAGCAGGAGTGCGAGCAGCGCGAAGCGCATGGACGTAAGACGGTTTTCGGCCGCGGAGGGAGATCCCTTCAGCGGCCGGTCACCCTACCGACGCGAACACGGCCCGCCCGGCGGGGTTGCGCCCGCCCGCGATCGGCGTCGGACGGGACGTAGGAGCAGTTCTCGCCGTCGCATCCCTACCCCTTGGCCTCTACCGGGCGCGAATCCAGACGAGCCGTCATGCCGGCGCGCCCTTGGACGTTCCTGTCAGTGTGCTCTCCCGCGCCCCGTTCGGCGGAGCATCCCGATGAACCTAGTCCTCGGCACCCTGGAGCTGACCACCATAGGCGGGGTCGGCACGTACGTGGTCACCGTCGCCGAGCAGCTGGAGCGGATGGGGCACGGCGTCACCATCCATACCGAGGAGGCCGGCGAGATGGCGGCGCTCTCGGAGGGGCGCGGCCTGCGCGTGGTCACCGACGCGAGGGCGTTGCCGGACCGCTGCGACGCGGTCTACGCGCAGGACGCGCCGAGCGCGTACCGGCTCGCGGATCGCTACCGCGACGTGCCCCAGACCTTTTGCACCCACTCGGAGGAGTACGACCGCTGGGTCGTCCCGCAGCTCCCGGGCGTGACGAGCGCCCTCGTGGCCCTGAACGAGCGCACCGCGCGGCACGCCTGCTCCCTGGCTCACGTACCGGAGATCGCTCGTCTGCGCCAGCCGATCGACACCCGCCGCTTCTCCCCGAGAGGGGCGATCGCCCCCTCGCCGGGGCGCGCGCTGGTGATGGGCAACTACACGTCGGGAAACCGGCTCGAGCTGATCCGCCAGGCCTGTTCGGAGGCCGGCATCGAGTGCGTGTCGCGCGGGCTGCAGGATGGAGTCGTCGCGCGCTCACCCGACGTTGAGATCAATGACAGCGACATCGTGATCGGCAAGGGGCGGGTCATCTTGGAGGCGATGTCGTGCGGGCGGGCCGCCTACGTCTACGACCACCTGGGCGGCGACGGGTGGGTGACACCCGATCGCTATGCGCGGCTGGAGGGTGACAACTTCGGCGGGCGAGGCCGGCCAGACGTCGTCGACGCGGCGCGCCTGCGCCAGGACCTGCTCGCCTACCGCGCGGACATGGGCCCCGCGAACCGCGATCTCGCCGTGGCTCATCACGGCGCCGGCCCGCACGCGGAGGCCCTCGTCGAGCTCTTCCGGGGCATCGCGCCTCGTCGCGACCCGGCCGGCGCGCCGCTGGACGAGCTCGGCCGGCTGTCCAGGGTGCTGTGGCAGGCCGACGCGCGCGCCCTGGGCTTCGAGCACGAGGCCAAGCTCCTGCGCGCCGAGCTGTCGCGGCGCAACCGCGAGCAGGCCGATCTGCACGGGCAGGCGGCCGAGGCCCAGCGCCGGGCGGCCGAGGCGGCGCAGCGCGCTGCCGCGGCCGAGGCGGAGGCGGCCGAGGCGCGCGAGCGCCTGGCGCAGCTCGAAGCCGAGGTGGCGGCGAGCCGCGAGGGGTCGCCGCGATGACGTCGCCCGCCGGAACCGCGAAGACATGTGACCGTAAAACGGTATGCCGATAGGCTGACATCGATGGGTGCCATCACGGGTAGGCGCGTGCTCGTCACCGGCGGGGCCGGCTTCCTCGGCGAGCCCGTGTGCCGGCTGCTGCGCGAGCGCGGCGCGGTCGAGGTAGTGGCGCCCCGGAGCCGCGACTTCGACCTCACCGACCCGCAGTCCGTCGACCGGCTGTTCTCCGAGACGGCGCCGGAGACGGTGGTCCACCTGGCCGCGGAGGTCGGCGGGATCGGCGCGAACCAGAGCAACCCCGGGCGGTTCTTCTACGCCAACATGGCCATGGGACTTTACGTCATCGAGCAGTCGCGCCGCCATGGCGTCGGGAAGGTGGTCCAGGTGGGGACCGTCTGCTCCTATCCCAAGCACACGCCGGTCCCGTTCCGCGAGGAGAGCGTGTGGGACGGCTATCCCGAGGAGACCAACGCCCCCTACGGGATCGCCAAGAAGGCGCTGCTGGTGATGCTCCAGGCCTACCGGGAGCAGTACGGCCTGTCGGGGATCTACCTGATGCCGGTCAACCTCTACGGCCCGCGCGACGACTTCGACCTGCAGACCAGCCACGTGATCCCGGCCCTCATCCGCAAGTGCGAGGAGGCCCGGCTGGCGGGCGCCGAAGAGGTGACGTGCTGGGGCACCGGCTCGGCCTCGCGCGAGTTCCTCTATGTCGACGACTGCGCCGAGGCGATCGTGCTGGCGACCGAGCGCTACGACGGCGCCGACCCGGTCAACGTCGGCGCCGGCTCCGAGATCCGCGTCCGCGAGCTGGCGACGTCGATCGCCCGCGAGTGCGGCTTCGAGGGCCGGCTGACGTGGGACGCCTCCCGGCCCGACGGGCAGCCGCGCCGCTGCCTGGACACCTCGCGCGCCGAGCGCGAGTTCGGCTTCCGCGCGCGAACCTCGCTCGCCGACGGCCTGCGCCGCACGGTCGCCTGGTACCGCGCTCAGGCGGGCATGCCGCTGGCCGTCTAGCGGCCGTCAGCGCTCGCCCAGCCAGGGCACCTCGACCGGGCCGCGGCCCGGGATCCGGTCCCTCACCCGTGCCTCGAGGCGCTGCGCCGTGTGATGCGCCACGTGGCGGCGGCGGTACCCGCGCACGGCGCGCAGGGCCTCCGCGGAGTCCATCGGGCGCCCGAGGGTGCGCTCGCGCAGCAGGTCCGCCTCCTGGTAGCCGAGGTCGAGCCACGAGGTCGTCTTCTGCGCCTCGTGCACCCGGAAGGCGCCCATGAAGCGGTTGAGGCGCACGAAGCGCGCGCCGGCCTCGCGAAAGCGCAGGAGCATGTCCCAGTCCAGCGCGTAGTGGAAGCGCTCGTCCAGGCCGCCGACGCGCTCCCACAGGTGCCGCCTCCAGAACAGCGTCTCCTGCGGCACGTAGTCCACGACGGTGAGCATCCGGTCGTCGTGAGCGGGAAGCGCCCAGATCCCGATCTGGCGGTTTCGCTCGTCGATCAGCACGCGGTGGCCGTAGACGACGTCGACGTCGGGATGCTCCGCCAGGTAGCGCGCCACCTCCGCCACGGCTCCCGGGAGCAGCGCGTCGTCGCTGTTCAGCCAGGCCATGATCTCGCCCGACGTGTGGCTGAAGCCCCGGTTGATGGCGGACGCCTGCCCGTCGTCGGGACCCGAGTCCCAGGCGTGCAGCGCATGCTCCCACCGGCGCAGGACCTCGACGCTGCCGTCGGTGGAGCCGCCGTCCTGCACCACGTACTCCAGCGCCGGGTAGCGCTGCTCCACCACGCTGCGGATCGCGGTGTCGAGGAAGTCGCGCTGCTGGTACGACGGCGTGACGATCGAGACGGTCGGAGCCGGCGAGGGGGGCGTGGCCCGGACGTACCGGCGCGGGATCCGGACCGGCGCGGGGGGGTGCTGCCACCAGGCGCCCAGGCGCGGGGTCCGCCACCATCTCAGCCGGTCCCGCCAGCGCAGGGCCACCACGCGCGCCCTCCAGCTCCAGGCGCGCAGCGACGTCCGGCGATCCCGCAGCAGGCTCTCGCGCTCGGCGCGCAGCATGGTCAGTCGCTCCTCGAGGCGGGCGAGCGCGTCGTCGTCGTCCGGAGCCGGCCCCAGGTCCAGCAGCTCGCGAAGCTTCTCCTCGTGCTCGTCGCCCAGGCGCGGGAGGCTGCGCTCGAGCTCCTCGATGCGCGAGCGGAGCGCCTCGAGCTCTCTGCGCCGGCGGCGGAGCACCGCCGGCTACCCGCGTTCGAGGCTGGCGCCGTCGGCGTAGAGCTTGAGGACCCTGACCGTGCCGCCGGGCGCGGCGTCCAGGCACAGCTCGCACAGGACGCACTCGTCGACGTTCTCGTCCACGATGCGCAGGGTCCCGTCCTCGGCCCGGGCGTAGATGTCGACGGGGCAGACCTCGGCCAGCCTGGCCGCGACCTCGGGGTCGCGCGCGACCGCGTCGTCGACCTCGATCCCGATGAACAGCGCGTCGGTCCTCATGCCGGGCTGCGCTGCGCGATCCGGTCCTTGACCAGGTCGGGGATCTCCTCGATGCGCTCGGCGACCACGATCCCGGCGCTCGCCAGGCGGGCGATCTTCTCGGTGGCCGTGTCCTCCTTGCCCTCGACGATGGTCCCGGCGTGGCCGAAGCTCATCCCCGGCATCTCGTCCATGAAGCGGCCGGCCATGAAGGCGACGATCGGCAGCGGGTCGCCGTTCTGCGCCACCCACTCGGCCAGCTGGGCCTCCATGCGCCCGCCGGGCTCGGTGTAGATGACGATCGCCTCGGTCTGCCCGTCGGCGGCGAACAGCGGCATCAGCTCCGCGTAGGAGGACCCGATGATCGCGTCGCCGCCGATCGAGACCGCGGTGGACTGCGCCAGGCCGGCCGCGGTCAGGGTGGAGGAGATCTCCGTGGTCATGCCGCCGGACCGCGACATCACGCCGACCGGACCCGGCGTGTAGGCCTTGGCCGCGTCCTTCGCCGGCCCGCCGATGCCGCCCATCTTCACGACGTCGGGCACGATGATCCCCAGGCAGTTGGGCCCGATGATCCGCGCGTCGTGCATCGACGCGTACTCGACCATCGCGGCCACGTCGGCGCGCGGGATGCGCTCGGTCACGATCACCACCAGCTTCACGCCGTTGGCGATCGCCTCCAGCACCGCGTCCTTGGTGAAGGCGGGGGGGACGGTGACCACCGAGCCGTCGATCGGGCCGCCGTGGTGCTCGACCGCCTGCGCGACGGTGTCGAACACCGGCACGCCGTGGACGTCGCGGCCCAGGCGCCCGGGCGTCACGCCGCCGACAATCCTGGCGCCGGCGCCGTAGTCCAGGCACTCTCTCGTGAGGTTCACCGCCTCGCGGCCGGTGATCCCCTGGACGATGAAGGTCGTCTCGGCGTCGACGAGGATGCTCATACCGCCTCCGCGGCCCGCCGCGCCGCCTCGTTGAGCGACACCGTCCGGTCGGCGTAGGGCACCCCGTAGCGCTCGAGGATCCTGAAGCCCTCCTCCTCCCACGCCCCGGGGATCCGGAAGATCGCGATCTTCTCCGCGGGGTCGTGGCCCAGCTCCAGACAGGCCTTGACCACGCCGCGCGCGACGATGTCCACGCGGGTGTTGGAGACGATCGACATCATCACCGCGATCTTCTCCACCCCGGGCTTGGAGAGGACGAGCTTGGCCAGCCCGCAGGCCTTGGCCACGCTGGGGTTGCCCCCGATCTCGCAGTAGTTGGCCGGCCGCCCGCCGTGCGCGCGGACCGCGTCGAACAGCGTCAGCGATCCGCCGCCGGCGCCGATCACCAGCCCGAGGTTGCCGTCGAACTCGGTGACGTTGCCGGCCACGCCCCGGTGGTCCTGGGCGTCGACCGCCTCGCCGGCGATCTCGAACTCGGTGGGCTCGCGCGCCTCGCGCGTCTCCTCCTCGCCGACGCCGAGGTCGTCGAGGAGCTCGCGGTGGCGCCCGCGCGCCTCGTTCTCCATCTCCATGTGCGCGTCGACCGCCACGAACGTGCCGTCGGCGAGCTGCGCCAGCGGGTTGATCTCGGCCAGCGTCATGTCGCGCGCCACGAACAGCCCGGCCAGCCGCGTCAGGATCGGCGTCAGGCGGTTCAGCGCGCTGCCGGTCACGCCCACCGAGGCGATCACCTGCTTGGCCTGGAAGTCCGAGAACGGCAGGACGTTGGAGAAGTGCGCGCGCCCCACGTGGTCGGGGTGGCGCTCGGCCACCTCCTCGATGTCGATCCCGCCCATGTCCGAGAACAGCATCACCGGTTGCTTGCGCAGCCCGTCCCACACCACGCCCGCGTAGTACTCCTGGGCCACGTCGACGCGCTCGTCCACCAGCACGCCTCGCGGCATGTGCCCGCCGATCTCCAGCGCCAGGACCTGCTGCGCGTGCTCGGCCGCCTCCTGGGGCGTCTCCGCGAACTGCACGCCGCCGGCCTTCATCCGCCCGCCGGTCAGTACCTGGGACTTGACGACCACCGGGCCCGCGACCTCCTCGGCGCGTGCCGCCGCCTCCTCGGGCGTCCTCGCGAACCCGCCCTTGGAGGTCGGGATGCCCGCGCCGCGGACGATCTCCTTGCTCTCGTACTCGTAGAAGCGCATAGCGCGGCGGGAACCCTATCTCCCGGCGAGCTCAGGCCCGCCGCAGGATCACCTCGAGGGCCTCGTCGAGCGAATCCACCCGGTGGTCCGGCCGGCTGCGCTCGCCTTCCGACCAGTCGCGATCCAGCAGTATCGTCGTGCAGCCCGCCTGCCGGCCCGCCTCCACGTCGCGCCAGCGGTCGCCGACGACGAAGGAGGCGGCGAGGTCGATATCGAGGTCGCGCGCCGCGTCCAGGATCAGCCCCGGACGCGGCTTGCGGCACTCGCAGGCGTCTTCGTCGTCATGGGTGCAGACGCGGATCTCGTCCACGCCCAGGCCGTCCCGGAGGCGCCGGTGCATGGCCTCCAGCGCCTCGCGGGCCAGCTGGCCGCGCGCGAGCTCCGGCTGGTTCGTGACGACCACGAGCACGAAGCCGGCCCGTCGCAGGCGAGCGCATGCCCGGGCGGCCATCGGAAGCAGGTGGAAGTCGGCCTCCGTGCGGGGCGAGCCCGCACCGTCGCCCACCGTGGCGTTGAGGACGCCGTCGCGGTCGAGGAACACGGCGGGATCAGCCATCGCTCAGCGACTCCCAGCGCGGCGTGCCCCGCGCCAGCGTGGGGTGGGTGACCAGGAGGTGCCAGATGACCGCCTGGAAGGACTCGGTGTGGGCGGTGACCGCGCCCGGGTTGACCTCGGGGACGACGATGCAGCAGTCCGCGACCCGCGCGGTATGGCTCTCGCCCGACCCGACGACCCCGCAGATCGTGCATCCCGTCTCGCCCGCGTGGTCCAGGGCGCGCACGAGCCCGGGCGAGAGGTCGCGGCCCAGGTCGCCGCCGCTGACCGACAGGACCAGCACCACGTCGTCGGCGCACAGCCGGCTGGCTCGCAGCGAGTCCACCAGCGCGCGGTCCCAACCGTCGTCGTTGGTCAGCGCGGTCACCTCGGCGACGCTGTCGGTGGGCGCATAGGCCTCGAACCCCGCGAG
>Ga0299907_10000968_pt1 | contig 15488 bp, 15 predicted proteins | sample RVTome_16_FD_198680 | JGI IMG/M metagenome (GOLD analysis project Ga0299907, IMG submission 198680) | Soil microbial communities from uranium-contaminated site in the Upper Colorado River Basin, Wyoming, United States - RVT152D67 (version 2) ...
GAACGTGCTCCCCCCGCGCCAGGGACCACTCCAGGGCGGCCCGGTAGTTGTCCTGCTCGATCTCGCCCCCCCGGGTCCAGGGCTCCCACCAGCGGTACCACGACGTTAAGGCCTGCTTCCACCAGTCGTCGGCCAGGGACAGGAAGAAGTCGCGGTGGCGCCGCTGGGTCACCTCGGTCTCTCCCGCCTCGGCGAGCCTGCCGGCTCCGTAGTCGCGCAGCGTCTCCAGCAGCCGATAGCGGACGGCGTCGCCGGCATCCTCCGCCAGGACCAGCGACTTCTCCACCAGCCGGCTGACCAGGTCGAGGACCGGGAAGCCGAGCCCCGGATCGGACGGCACGTCCCCGACCACCGCCTCCGTCGCTTCCAGGTCGAAGGTGCCGGGGAACACCGAGAGGCGACGGAGGGCGGCCTGCTCGGCCGGAGGGAGCAGGTCGTAGCTCCAGTCGATGGCCGCCCGCAGGGTGTGATGGCGGGCCACCGCCGTGCGGCCGGCGTCGGTGAGGAGCGAGAAGCGCTGGTCCAGCCGCTGCGCCACCTGCTGGGCTCCGAGGACGCGGATCCGGGCGGCGGCGAGCTCCACGGCCAGCGGGATCCCGTCGAGCCGCCGGCAGATCTGGGCCACGGCGCCGGCGTTGGCATCAGTCAGCCCGAAGCCGGGTTGGGCGGCCCGGGCCCGCTCGCAGAACAGCGACACGGCGTCCGACTCCACCAGCTCTTCCATGGCGGACGCCCCGGCCCGGGGCAGCGATAGCGGCGGCAGCGAACACACCACCTCGCCGGGCAGGCCGAGCACCTCGCGGCTGGTGGCCAGGACGGTGATGTTGGGCGCCCGGCTGAGCACCAGATGGACGAGGTGGGCGGCGGCTTCGACCAGGTGCTCGCAGTTGTCGATCACGAGCAGCAGCCGGCGGGACCACAGGCACTCGCACAGCCACTCCTCGAGGGCGGTCGGCCCCTGGCTCGGAGCCCCGCTCAGCATGCCCAGGGCGCCGGCCACCTCGGCCGGTACCAGGGCGGGATCGCGCAGGCGGCTGAGCTCGACCAGCCAGGCCCCGTCCGGAAAGCGGTCGAGGTTGCGGCCGGCCAGCTCGAGGGCGACCCGGGTCTTCCCGGCGCCCCCCACCCCCGTCACGGTGATGAGGCGTGAGCCGGCGAGCAGCCCGTCGAGCTCGTCGAGTTCGGTGCTCCGGCCGACGAACGAGCTGAGGGAGAGCGGCAGGTTGTGCCGTCCGGACAGCTCAGAACGCAGCGCCGGGAAGCCTGAGGGCAGGTCGGGGTGGACGGCCTGGTACACCCGCTCCGGGCGGGACAGGTCGGCCAGCCGGTACTCGCCGAGGTCGAGCAGCGTCGTCCCGGCGGGAAGCCGGTCCCGGGCCAGCTCAGCGGCGGCCTGGGAGCAGAGCACCTGGCCACCGGCGGCGAGGGCCAGGAGCCGGGCGGTGCGGTTGAGGGCCGGGCCGAGATAGGTCCCCCGACCCCGCTCGGCCGCCCCGGCGTGGACGGCCATGCGGACCCGCAGCGGCTCGGCCCCGGCCCACTCCGCGGCCAGAAGTGCCCGCTGCCCGGCCAGTGCGGCGGCGAGGGCCGAAGAGGCGGTGGGGAAGGCGGCGCCCAGGCCGTCGCCCGTATGGCTGAAGACGTGGCCGGAGGCGGCCTCCACGGCCTGACGCAGCAGCTGGTCATGCCGGTTCAGGTCGTGGGCCATGGCGTCCTGGTCGCCTTCCCAGCGCCGGGTGCTGGCCTCGATGTCGGTGAAGAGGAAGACCTCGGTGTCGGCGGCCTCCCGGGGATCACCGGGCATCCCGGCCGGTTCGGCCCCGGCGGCCGGTTCCCGGGCCGGGGCGGCACCCTCTAGCTCCGGGCTCTGCTGGAGGATCCGCTGCTCCAGCTGACGCAGGGCGGGGGTCGGCTCCAGACCGAGCTCCTCACCGAGCAGGCGCCGGAGGTCCTGATAGGCCCGCAGGGCGTCCGCCTGGCGGCCGAGCCGGTAGAGCGCCACCATGCGCTGACCCCAGGCCCGCTCCCGGAGCGGATGGGCGGCGACGTGCGGATCCAGGCGGGCCAGGGCCGGGGCGGGCCGCCCGAGGGCCAGCTCGGCATCGGCCAGGTCCTCGACCACGCCGAGGCGGGACTCGTCGAGCCGGGTGGCGACCGGGCGGAAGGGATCGGAGTCGGCCAGGTCGGCCAGCGCCGGACCCCGCCACAGCCCGAGGGCCTCATCCAGGAGAGCAGCGGCACTGCCCGGGTCGCCATGGGCGAGGGCGTCGCGGCCCCGCCCGGCCAGCGACTCGAACCGGGTGGCGTCGACCCGCGCCGGATCGGCCTTGAGGACGTATCCGGCCTCTCGGAGCCGCAGCTGGACGCCGCCCCCCACCGCGTCGGCGCCGGCGCCCGCGAGCCACGCCCGCAACCGTGAGACGAGGCTCTGGAGGGTCGAGGTGGCGCTGGCCGGCGGCTCGGCAGGCCACAGCGCCTCGAGGAGGACATCGACCGGGGCGGGCCGGTTCAGGTTCATGACCAGCACGGCGAGCAGCCGCCGCTGCTTGGGGCTGCCGATCTCGAGCACCCGCCCGCCCGACGTCACCTCGAAGACGCCCAGCAGCCGGAACTCGATCGTGCCCTCCCCGGCACTCGAGGCCATGGTGCGCTCCGGTCTCCCGCCTCCCGGGCGCAGGGTACCTCCGGGCGACCGGGATGGGAATCCGCAAGTCGGGCGCAAGTGCCCCGCATGCGGGGAGGCACAGCCTGACCCCGATGGAACCCACCAACCTGACCCCGCTGGCCGAGGCCCGCACCGCCCTCGACGTGACGACCGGGCGAATGGCGGCTCTCCTCCGATCGCTTCCCGACCTCGACGTCCCCATCCCCGCGTCGGAGTGGAATGCCCGTCAGGCCGGCGTCCACCTCATCACCGGCGCCGCCCTGGCCGGAGACATCGCCACCGGCATGCCGTCACCCGTCCCGGGCCTGGACCCCGAAACGCTCGCCACCGAGAACGCCCAGCGGATCGCCGACATCCCCGAGTCGAACCCCGAGACGCTGGCCGGCCTGCTCGGGGAGGCGGTCCGGCGCCTCCTCGAGGTGACCGCCGGCCGCTCCGGCCGCGAGATGGTCCTGTGGCACGGCGGGAGGCGGATCGAGCTGACCCACCTGATGTGCATCAGCCTCGGGGAGCTGATGCTCCACGGTCACGACATGGCGACGGCCGCCGGACGGACCTGGACCATCGAGCCGGACCACGCCCGCCTCGTCGCCGCCGGATACGCCGCCGTCGATGAGGGAGAGTTCCGGTTGGAAACGCTGAAAGGGAGGACGTCATGGACCTGGCTCTGACCCCCGATCAGGTGCGCATCCGGGACGTGTGCCGGGCGCTGGCGCAGGACTTCGCCGGCCGGGTCGACGAGCACGACCGCGACGCCTCCTCGCCGCTCAAGGACTACGCCGCCCTGCGCGACGCCGGCCTCTTCGGCCTCGTCGTCCCCAAGGAGTACGGCGGGTGGGGGAGCGGGTTCGTGGGCTACGCCATCGCGGCCGAAGAGCTGGCCCAGGGATCGCCGGCCACGGCGATGTCCTTCAACATGCACTGCGCCCTGCTCGGCATCGTGTACAAGGCGCCGGTCCCCGAGGGGACCAGGCAGCGGATGGCCGATCTGGTCGTGAAGGACGGGAAGCTGCTCTGCGGCTCGCTCTCGGAGCCGGGGCACGCCGGTCTCCTCTACTCCAGCCGGGTGCTCTCCACCCGGCTGCGCCGCACCGACGGCGGATACGTGATCAACGGCCGGAAGACCTTCTGCACCATGGTCGACGCCTCCGACTACGCCTGCCTCTTTGCCCACCCGGAGGACGCCGGCCCCGAGGCCGCCGTTCCGGTCCTCCTGCCCCTCGACCTCCCCGGCCTGCGGGTGGAGCGGGTCTGGGACACGCTCGGCATGCGGGCGACGTGCAGCGACAACCTGGTCCTGGAGGACTGCCCCGTCCCGGCGGAGCTCGTGCTCGAAGAGCTGGCCCAGCCCAGCCTGCCCGACTTCCTCCGCGGCATCGACGCCGTCCTCAACGTTCCCTACACGGCCGTCTACCTCGGGGTCGGCGTGGGCGCGCTCCGGGCGGCCATCGCCGACGTCAAGGAGCGCATCCCCATCGGGTACCGCCAGCCGCTCGCCTACCTGCCCGAGGTCCGCCGCCGGGTGGCGGTGATGAGCGCCCAGCTCGAGGCGGCCCGGCGGTTGCTGCACTACGCCGCCTGGCTGGTGGACACCGACGCGCCGCCCGCGGAAGCGCTGGCTGCCTTCCTCAAGGCGAAGTACGTGGTGGGAGAAGCGGTGGCCGCCGCCACCCGCTCGGCCCTCGAGCTGGGCGGCGCCCGTGCCACCTTCAAGGGCTCTGCCCTGGAGCGCTTCTTCCGGGACGGCGCCACGGCCACGATCATGCCGCCCCACACCGACGTCTGCCTGGCCCAGCTCGGCATCCACGAGCTCGGCCTCGACCCCGCCGAGGTCCCACCCGCCCTCCTGCCCGCCGCCGAGCGGTGAGGGCCTACCTCAACGGCGTGACCAGCCGTAGGATGGCCCCGGACAGGGGAGGCTGGGTCATGACAAGGTCACGCTTCTGGGGAATCCGCGCCGCTCTGATGGTGGGCGCACTGGCCGTCGGAACGCCGTTGGTGGCGACCGCGGCGACATCGGAGGAACAGGCGGCCTCGCCCGGGATCAATGTGTGCGTCTTCTACGGCATCTGCGTAGGCCCCGCACTCCCCGGACGCTGAAACTACCTGACTAGGCCTCGACCAGCTTCGGCTCCGGCGGGGCGAAGTCGGGCCAGCGCTTGCGGCTCTTGATCGACAGCTTGCGCATGAGGGCGATGGCAGCCGGGTCATCGTCGCCCGGGCGACCCTCGATGACCCCGTCCTCGAGCATCTTGATGATGATCTCGCGCCCGAGATCGGTCCGGACGACGGTGAGGGTCCAGTCGTTGAACTTGCCGATCCCGCCGGTGGAGATGTCGGCGTGCTCGGCGGCGAAGTCGGGGCACAACTTGCACCCTTCCCGCGTCCACTGGTGGCACTCCTTGAGGGGGACCTCGTGGTAGTCCCCGTTGTGCATCCAGATCTGGAAGACGCCTTTGATGTTCATCTTCTTGATGTCAGCCTTCTTCAGCCCGTACTTGGCTTCGAAGAGCTCCTCGAAGATGGCGTCGTCGAAGGTCTTGGAACACAGCAGCCCGATGTTGAGAGCGAAATGCCGGGCCACCTTGCCCGCCTTGCGCACCGTCATGACCGGCGGCACCGACGACTGGCAGCTCATCCCCACCAGGGCGATCTTCTCCGCCCCGCCCGCCACCGCCTCGGCGTAGGCCATGGTGTTGGCCGAGTAGGTGTAACGGCTCCCCGCCGCGGCCAGGATCTCGTCCTTGGTCCGGGCCACCCCGGGAATCGCCTTCCAGGTCGACCCGTCACCCTCCAGGTAGGAGACGAGGGCGGCGTCGATGTAACCCTTCTCCAGGGCCCAGATGAGGATGGCGGAGACGAGCCCGCCGTCCTGGCCCACCTCGGCCACCTGGGCGTCGGTGGCCCGGGTCAGGATCACGTCCTTGGTCACGCCCTCGACTTCGAAGGCCAGGCGTGGCCGGCCGAACATGTGGGTGTCGACCTCCACCTCCCAGGCCCGGAAGCGGGGGCAGGCCCGGGTGCACGAGGTGCAGCCCCGCTGCCCGTGCCCGCAATCCTCGGGCCCCAGCTCCTCCTCGAGGTGGAAGGGCCGGTAGACGCCGCCGGTGTCGGTGTAGCCGAGCACATCGTGGGGACAGGCCACTACGCAGCCGGCGCAGCCCGTGCACAGGCCGGTCGTCACGACCTCGGCGTAGAGCTCTTTCCATTGGAGCTTCTCGGGCGGCATGACCTTTCCAGTCTGGCACGGCGTTCCGCGGCCCTCGCACGCGGCGAGCGGAATCCGGAAACCCCGAGCCACTAGCGTCCTCGCCCATGACCAGACGGCCCGGGCCTGTCGCCGGCGGCTTCGTCCTCGCCCTGCTGGCGTCGCTCGTCGCCTGCGACGGGGACGGAGGAGGAGGCGTCGGATCCGACGGGGACCGTGCCGCCGTCAGCCAGACCTCCGGCCCGTCGGAGGAACGCACCACAACTTCGTCCGTCCCCCCCGCCTCGACCTCGACCGTGGCCGCCGGCCGGATCATCGCCGTGGAGGTCTCGGCCGGCCGGGTGGACGGCGGGTTCCGGCGCCTGCCGGCCCAGCTCGGCCAGCCCCTCGTCGTCCGGGTGACGAGCGACACCGCCGATGAGGTCCACCTCGGCGGCTACGAGCGGAAGGTCGACGTCGCCGCCGGGGGCACCGCCGAGATCGCCTTCACCCCGGATACTCCCGGCATTTTTCTCGTCGAACTGGTGGAGAACCGACTGAAGCTGCTGGAGCTGGAGATCCGTTGAGCCGGCACTCCAGGGGCACCACCATCCGCGCCACCGCGGTCGTGCTGCTGGCGGCCGGCGTCACGGTGGTCGCCCTCGCCACCCCGGCCGGCGCCCACGCCTTCGGTCGGCGCCGGGACCTGCCCCTGCCCGCCTGGCTGTTCTTCGCCGGCGGCGGGACGGCGGTGGTCTTCTCCTTCCTCGCCCTCGGGTTCACCTGGAAGACGAGCCGGCTGGAGCGTCCCATCGTCGGTTGGGCTCTGCCCCGGCCGGTACAGGCGGCCGCCCCGGTGCTCGCCGTCATCATCCGGGCCCTCGGGCTCGTCCTCTTCGTCGGTATCGTCGTGACCGCCGCCGTCGGCGAGAACACGCCCGAGTTCAATGCCGCCCCCCGGGCCGTCTACGTCGTCTTCTGGGTGGGGATGACCCTGGTGTGCGCCTTCGTCGGGGATCTGTGGCGCCTGCTGTCCCCGTTCGAGACCGTCTACGCCCTCATCCGGTGGGCCCGGGGATCAACCGGCGAGACCGGGCCCGAGGCCGCCGACAGCCCGGGGGGATACGACCTCGGCTACTGGCCCGCCGCCGTGCTGCTGTTCGGGTTCGTGATGCTCGAGCTGGGCGTGTTTCCGGACGCAGCCGAGCCCCGCTTCCTGGCCACCGCCCTGGTCGTCTACACGCTCACCATCGCCGCCGGCGCCGCCATCGGCGGCCCCCGGGCCCTGCGGGAGGGCGAGGCCTTCGCCGCCTGGTTCGGCCTGCTGGCCCACATGGCTCCGTGCTACCGGGACGACGACGGGTGCCTGCGCCTCCGGCCGCCGCTCGTCGGGCTGACCCGGCTTCATCCCCGGCCCGGACAGGCCGCCGTGGTGCTGGTGGCCCTGGGCACCACCAGTTTTGACGGGCTGACCCGCACCCCGTTCTGGGAGAACCTCACGGCCGGCCAGTCGCAGCAGGACCGGCTCCTGTCCGACACCCTCGGCATGGCCTGGATGGTGGCCGTGGTGGGGATCCTGTACTTCGGCGCCATGCGGACGGCGGCCCGCATCACCGACCAGGACGCGGACGAGCTCGGCCCCTCCTTCATCCACTCCCTGGTCCCCATCGCCCTGGGCTACGCCATCGCCCACTACTTCTCGTTCCTGCTGGTGGAGACCAACCGGTTCATCGGCCAGATCTCCGACCCGCTGGGCCGGGGCTGGGACATCTTCGGCACCATCGGATGGGTCGACAACCTCAATATCCTCTCCCCCGGCGCCATCGCCTACGTCCAGGCCGGTGCGATCGTCGGCGGGCACATGGCCGGCGTGTTCCTGGCCCACGATCGGGCCGTGGCCCTCTTCCAGGGCGAAACGGCCACCAAGAGCCAGTATCCGCTGCTGGTGGCCATGGTCGGGTACACCGTAGGGGGCTTGGCTCTACTCCTGAGCGGATGATGCTGGTGGTACGGATGACATTGACGAGCCCCGTGGTGGCTCATGCCGGCGGACTGGACGAGATCGCCTTCGTGGCGGCGCCCGTCCTCATCTTCCTCACCCTCCAGTGGCTCAGCCGAAGGAAAGCCCGCCGGGAGCAGGACAATCGGGGTCCGGGGACGAACAACCCAGACGGCCAGTAGACGGGGCAACCCGCGGTGGTAAAATCTGCTCACTCCCCGTAAAGTAAGCGACACGGATGTTGTTACCGTGCGTCGATAGGGAGGAGTTGCTCACTCACCGTGCGCTTCGTGATCGCCCCCCGATTGCCGAAGGAACCGATCATGCGCAACACCGCCCACATTGGGAGTACCCGAGTCCGTAAGTTCCTCGGGCTCGCCCTCTCAGTTGTGGCCCTGGCCCTGGCCGGCAGCGTCGCCCTGGTGGCCCGCACCCCGCAGCCTGCGGCCGCCGCCACCAGCTCGGGCTACTGGCTGATGGGCACCGACGGCGGCGTCTTCTCCTACGGCAAGGCCGGGTTCTACGGATCGACGGGCAGCATCCCCCTCAACCAGCCCATCGTGGGCACCGCCGCCACCCCCAGCGGACGGGGGTACTGGATGGTGGCCTCCGACGGGGGCATCTTCGCCTTCGGGGACGCCGGCTTCTTCGGGTCCATGGGCGGCAAGCCCCTCAACAAGCCCATCGTGGCCATGGCTCCCACCCGGACCGGGCGGGGCTACTGGCTGGTGGCCGCCGACGGGGGGCTGTTCGCCTTCGGGGACGCCGGCTTCCACGGCTCCATGGGCGGCACCAAGCTGGCCAAGCCGATGGTCGACATGGCCGCCACCCCGACGGGCCGTGGCTACTGGATGGCAGCCACCGACGGGGGCATCTTCGCCTTCGGGGACGCCGGCTTCCACGGCTCCACCGGCGGCATCGACCTGGCCAAGCGCATCCACGCCATGTCCGCCGGCCCCAGCGGCAAGGGGTACTGGATGGTGGCGGGCGACGGGGGCATCTTCGCCTTCGGGGACGCCGGCTTCCACGGCTCGGCCGCCGGCGAGGTCGAGAAGCGGGTCATCGACATGGCCCCCTCCGCCTCGGGGAAGGGCTACTACCTCACCACCTCCGAGGGTCAGGTCCTGGGCTACGGCGACGCCAAGCACTACGGCGACGCCAAGGAGGTGAAGCTCAACAACCGGATCGTGGCCATGACGGCGCTGAACAGCAGCGAGCCCCCACTGGCCGTCGACGACGTGCTGGCCATCGACGAGGACACCACCGGCTCCCTCGACCTGCTGGCCAACGACCGCGATCCCGACGGCGGGCCGCTCACCCTGCGTTCGGTGGGCACGGCCTCCCGGGGCACGGCCACGGCGGTGGGCAACGCCGTCCTGTACCGGCCCAACCCCGACATCAACGGCAGCGACTCCTTCAGCTACACGGTGGCCGACGGCGGGGGCGACATCGCCATTGGCCGCGTGAACGTCACGATCAAGTCGGTGGACGACAAGGTGACGGCGGTCGACGACACCGCCACGGTCCTCGAGCGGGCCGCCACCGGCGTGGCGGTGCTCGCCAACGACACCGGCCTGGGTGACGGCGTCAAATCGGTCTCGGTCTCGGGGGCCCCCTCCCACGGCAAGACCCAGGTCGGCACCAACCACACCATCGCCTACACGGCGAACTCCGACTACGTCGGCTCCGACAGCTTCGAATACAAGGTCACCGACACCGACGGCGACTCGTCAACGGCCAGTGTCCGGGTCGAGGTGATCGCGGTGGACGACATCCCGGTCGCCCACGACGACAACGTCAGCACGCCGTCGGGCCGGGACCTGTCCGGCATCGACGTCCAGGCCAACGACATCTCGCCGGACGGGAAGCGCGCCACATGGCCGGTCGACCCGGCCACGGGCCAGCCTGTGGACAGCAACAGCTCCTTCGCCACCGCACTGGGTGGGACCTTCGAGCGGAACAGAGGCAGGCTCGACTACAGCCCGCCCCGGGGCGTCACGGGCCAGGACACCTTCCGCTACGCCATCGTCGACGGTGAGAGCAGCGACGATCCCTTCGGCGGGGACCTGTCCAACATCGCCACCGTGACGGTGAACCTGGGAGCCAACGGCGCGCCCCGCATCCTCCGGGACGCCAGCTTCGACGTGGTCCAGGGCGCCACGGTGCGTTGCCAGGAGGTCAGCCAGTGCCTGGCGCAGGTGGTCGATGACCCCGAAGGCGACCGGCTCAGGTTCACGCTGCGCCGGGCTCCCGCCGCCCCCATCGACCTCAACTCGGACGGCACGTTCACCTACGGGCCGGCCGGTGGGCCGCCCGGCGACTCGTTCACCTTCGTGGTCGACGACGGGAACCAGGAATCAGGCGAGGGGACGGTGCACATCAACATCACCGCGCCTCCGGCCCCGGCCCAGGCACAGAGTGAACCGGACGCCTCCACCACCACGACCACGGCCGTGCTCCTGCCCGGTGGCCTGATGGCGGCCGCCGCCGCGGCCCGCCGTTTCGGGCGCCGCCGCCGGTAGGGTCAGCCGCTGATGAGGCCGGCGACCTCGTAACCGGCCTCGTCCACGGCGTGCCGGACGGCCTCGTCGGAGGCGGCACCCTCCACCCGGACGGTCTTCGCCTCCACGTCGACCTCGATGCGCTCCACCCCCTCCACCTTGGCGACCTCGCCCTCGATGGCCGCCTTGCAGTGACCACAGGAGATTCCGGGAACGGAATAGACACGCGTAGACATGCCTTCAGCTTACGTGCCAAACCCCGGCCGCTAACCTGCCGGGGATGGCCAGGATCGCCGACCTGCTCGCCGCCGGGCGCTGCTTCTCCTTCGAGTTCTTCCCCCCGCGCACTGACGAAGCCGAAGCCCAGCTGGCCCAGACCCTGCGCGACCTGGCGCCGCTCCAGCCGTCGTTCGTCTCCGTCACCTACGGCGCCGGAGGGACGACCCGGGAGCGCACCCACGACATCGTGGTCGACGTCCTGCGCTCCACCCCCATGACGCCCATGGCCCACCTCACCTGCGCCGGGCACACCCGGGGCGAGCTGGCGGACATCCTGGCCCGGTACCGCGACGCAGGCGTGGAGAACATCCTCGCCCTGCGGGGCGACCCGCCCGCCGACCTGGGCCTGCCCCCCGGCGACCTCGGTTACGCCGCCGAGCTGGTGGATCTCGTGCGGGAGATCGCACCCTTCTCGGTCGGCGTGGCCGCCCATCCGGAGGGCCACCCGGCCTCCACGGACATGGAGAGCGACCGCCGGCACCTGGCCCAGAAGCTGCGCCGGGCCGATTTCGCCATCACCCAGTTCTTCTTCCGCCTGGACGACTACCGCCGCCTCGTCGACGAGCTTTCCCGCCTCGGCGTCGACCGGCCCGTGGTCCCGGGCATCATGCCGGTCACCAACGTGGCCCAGGTCAAGCGCTTCGCCGAGCTCTCCGGCGCCGAGTTTCCCCCGGAGCTGGCCGAGCGCCTCCATACCGTGGCCGACGACCCCGGCGAGGTGCGCCGGGTCGGGGTGGAGGTGGCCACCGAGCTGTGCCAGGACCTCCTCGACGCGGGAGCCCCCGGGTTGCACTTCTATACGCTGAACCGCTCCCTGGCCACGAGGGAGATCTACGCCAAGCTCGGGCTCGAGCCCGGGCCGGTCATCAGAAGCTGAGGATGGCCTAACATTCACACCGACTTGCTCTACTACCGCCCCAGGAGGTGGCAGTGCGCCACACCGGTCCGAAGGTCAAGCTCTCCCGGCGCCTCGGCGTCAATGTGTTCGAGAACGAGAAGGGGGCTCGGGCGCTGGAGAAGCGGCCGTACCCGCCGGGCATGCACGGCACCCGGCGCACCGGCCGTCCGTCGGACTACGCCCTGCAACTCCGCGAGAAGCAGAAGCTGCGCTTCGCCTACGGGCTGCACGAACGGCAGTTCAGGAACCTCTACGAGGAGGCTCAGCGCCACGAGGGGGTGACCGGCCACAACCTCCTGCGCTTCCTCGAGCTCCGCCTCGACAACGTCGTCTTCCGCGCCGGCTGGGCCCGCACCCGTCCCCAGGCCCGCCAGTTCGTCAGTCACGGGCTGCTGCTCCTCAACGGGCGGAGGGTCACGATCCCGAGCATCCGCCTGCGGGCCGGCGACGAGGTCACTCTGGGGGGGACGGCCGATTCGATGATCGTCATCCGCCACAATCTCGACACTCTCGATGTCATCGTGCCCGCCTGGTTGGAGGCCGGTGCCGACCGGCGTCAGGTGCGGGTCGTGGCCGAGCCGATCCGGGAGCAGATCCAGGTGCCGGCCAACGAGATGATGGTGGTCGAGCTCTACTCGCGATGATCAGTGGGGTCGAACCACCGCCGGCGAGTCGCCGTCGGTGAGGAACAGCGCCGGCTCCCCGGTCCCGTCGGCGGGCACGGACCAGGTGTCCGGCGCCCCCGTCCCGGTGTCGACGGCGTAGACCACCGTGGAGTCGTCCAGCCATTCGATCTGATCGTCGATGTTGCGGGTCTCGGCCAGAGGATGGTCCTCCAGGGTGGCCACGTCGAGCACGGCGGGACGCCACTGGGGCGGCCCGAGGCCGGAGCCGACCTTCTGCTTGAAGGCGATGCGGGTTCCGTCGGGCGACAGCGACGGGCATTCGACGCCGTCACGCAGGACCTCCACGGTCTGGGTCTCGATGTCTCCCCGGACCAGATAGGTGTGTCCGGCGGTGCCCAGGGTGGCGTAGAAGACGCCCGGCTGGTGGGCGAAGGTCACGCCCCAGAAGTTGAAGTCGGGCGACCTGATCAGCTGGCCGTCCCGGATCACGTCGAACTGCTCCAACTCGCCCAGCAGCTCGCCGGTCGCCATGTCATGGAGCGTCGTCTGGGTCGAGAAGGTGCCCGGGGCGTAGCTGTGGCCGGTGACGAACACCGTCGCCGTCCCGTAGCGGCCATCAGGTGACACGCGGGCCCGGCTGATCAGTCCGGCCAGCGACTCGGTGTGACGGGGTTGGAGGTCGGGCCCGAGAAAGACGATGTCGTAGGGCGTGAACAGCTCGCCCTTCTCCTTGAGGCACAGGCCGCTTCCGGCGGCGAAGTGGACCCGTAGGCACTCGAGGTCGGTGACGGTCCGGGGTCCGTCCGGCGCGGCCAGCGACGCCAGCGCCAGATGGCCGGCCTCGCCGGCGGCGAGGGTCCGGAAGACGACGTGGGGCCCGGCCTGCACCGGTTGCACCGTGGCCGGCGTCGCCGGCTCGATCGTCCCGGCCGACACCTCGCGCTCCCGGCGGTCGGCGTGAGCCACATAGACCACCGCGACCGCCACGCAGGCGACGCACAGCGCGATGAAGCCGGCCGCCTTGGCCCGGCCGACGCGCGGACCGGCGCTCACGCCGCCACCGTCCGGGGCTCGGAGAAGAGGATCCGTACGGCCACCGGCAACGCCACCACCAACCCGACCAGGAAGACGGCCACTGCTCCCTCGGGGCCCCGCCACGTCCACATCAGACCGAAGCCGAGGGCGGCCGCGAACCGGGACAGAGCGGTGACGGTGGTCAGCACGGCGAGGCCGCTGCTGCGCAGCTCGGCGGGCAGGGCCGTGCTGGTCAGGGCCATGAGCACACCGTCGGTGGCGGCGTAATAGGTGCCCAGCAGGCCGAGCAGCAACAGGGCGGTGGGCACCCCCGGGCCGGCCGTCCGCAGGATCAGATAGGTGGCGGCCAGCACCAGGTGCCCGGCGATGAAGACCGGGGCCCGTCCCACCCGGTCGGCGAGGCGGCCGAGGGGAACGGCGAGCACCAGGTAGGCCAGCGCCGTACCCACGAAGAGCAGCGGGAAGGGACGGGACGGCATGCCGGTGCGACGCTGGAACACGAGATAGATGAAGGCGTCGCTGACGGTGACGAGGCTGAGGAGCCCGCCGGCGATGACCAGCCGCCGGAACCGGGGGATACGCAGCAGACCCGCGGCCGTCCGCCACGACGGCTTGGCCGCCGCTTCGGACACCACCGGCGTGCGGTTCTGCACGAAGCAGAAGAGCACCCCGAGGCCGATCAGGCCGGCACAGAAGCTGGCCACGAAGACGGCGTCGTAGGCCCGGGGCGCGACCCCGAGGACGAGGAAGGCGATCACCGGACCGAGCAGGGCGCCGGCGGTGTCGAGGGCCCGGTGGACCCCGAAGGACTCGGCCAGGCGGTCCTTGGTGCTCGACAGGGAGATCAGGGCATCCCGGGGGGCGGTCCGGATGCCCTTGCCGGTACGGTCGACGAGGAGCATGGCGGTGGTCACGCCCCACGCCTGGGAGGCGAGCAACCCGAGCTTGCAGGCGGCGGAGAGGGCGTAGCCGAAGCCGGCCACCTCCTTGTAGCGGCGCCGCCGGTCGGCGACCACGCCGCCGGCGATGCGCAGGAGACCCGACATCCCCTGGTAGGCACCGTCGAACAGGCCGAACTGCAGGGGGCTGAAACCGAGCGTGAGCATCAGGTACAGCGGGAGAACGGCGTTGACCATCTCCGAGGAGATGTCGGAGAAGAAGCTGGTCGCCCCGAGGGCGACGACGTTGCGATCGACCCCGTCAGAGGGCGCGCCGGGGTCGTCGTCGACGGCCGCCACGGGGGCGGCGTCGGCCAAACGGTCTCGGAGCGATGGGTACAAGGGGTCTCCTGGAGCGAAAAGGCCAACTCAGGAGTTCTCGACGCCGGGCCGCCGGACCTGTAGCCGCAGGCTGAAACGGGGGACAAACCTGCCGGAGCCTCCTCCCCACCCCGCCGGCCCGGATTGTCCGCTCGACGCCCCTTCGGGCGGATCAAGACGAGGCCCAGGTCGGTGGAACGTCACCTGAACCAGCGCCTTTGCCGCTTCGAGCAGCTGGGGCCGGACCTGGTGACAGAGCCGTCCAGCGGGGCGGGTTGGCATGGACCGCTGACCGGGATCCCTCAGATGGCCACGTCGACGTTGAACACGACGAGGGGCCACGCCAGAACCGCCAGCACTGCCGACAGGACGCTGGAGAGAGTACCCAGGTCATCCAGGTATCCGTGGTTGGCGGCGACCACCAGGCCAATGACAACCCAGATGACGAACCCGAGACTGACCGGTCTCCGCATGCGGAGCACCTCCAGGGCGAAGTTCTAACGCCGACGACGCCGACCGTGGTGAGGCGCCAGAGTGAGATATAGAAACACGCAAAAGCCGCCTCCGATGCAAGGGGTCGGTGGTTGTCTCCCAACTCCGATCGTCCCTTGCAAGGAAGCCACTTTTCGAGAGGTCAGCCGCTCAACGCGTGCACCTCACCGACGCACTTCGGTGATCGAAGGCTCTGAGACCACGTCCCGCTCTCCCACTACCGCGGCCCGGCGACGGTCGTAGGGAGAAAAGCTGCTCCAAAAGACAGCTGAGGCCAACGCTCCGAAGACACCGACGATCATGAGGATCACACCTACAACCTCGAGGTTGACTCCATCGACATTGGTGCTGACGGCGTACCGCAGAATGGCACCGACGGCAAAGAGTAAAAGACCTACGGAAATACCCATGTGCTCAAGTCTCCTTCTGAGACCTAGACCCTGCGGCCGGACATTGCCCGGAACAAGAGAAAGATCAGCACGATCACGAGGATGGTGCTCAAGCCGATGTACATGACGTTCCTTCCGGTGATGACTCTCGACCGGCG
>Ga0299907_10000969_pt1 | contig 15477 bp, 12 predicted proteins | sample RVTome_16_FD_198680 | JGI IMG/M metagenome (GOLD analysis project Ga0299907, IMG submission 198680) | Soil microbial communities from uranium-contaminated site in the Upper Colorado River Basin, Wyoming, United States - RVT152D67 (version 2) ...
TGGTATCTGGCACCCGGCCGTCCTCGATGTCCGCGTGGGTGACGCAGGCGCCGATCAGAAGACCGTCGTCCTCGGTCTCGACGCGCAGCAGATCGGGCACCGCTGTGATGTCGACCAGCAGGTCAGGCTGTGCCAGGCGGAGATTAAGCATCGGTCCGAGCGACTGGCCGCCGGCCAGAAGCTTCACCGAAAGGTCCTCGCGCTTCAACAATGCGATCGCGCCGGCCAAAGTCGACGGCTGCGCATAATCGAAAGGTGCGGGCTTCATGCTGCGTCTTTGACCTTGTGGATCGCCTCGAAGATGCGTCGCGGTGTCATGGGCGAGGCGCAGACCTCGGCGCCGAGCGGCCTCAGCGCGTCATTGATCGCACTGGCGATCGCCGCCGGCGGCCCGATGGCGCCGCCTTCGCCAAGGCCCTTGACCCCGAACTCGGTGTAGGGCGAGGGCGTCTCCATGTGCTCGATCCGGATCGCCGGCACCTCGGTGGCGCCAGGCAAGAGATAGTCCGCCAAGGTCGAGGCGAGCGGCTGACCCGACGGGTCGAACGGCATCTCCTCGTAGAGCGCGGTGCCGATGCCCTGGGCGGTGCCGCCGCAGACCTGACCGTCTACGATCATCGGGTTGACTAGCACGCCGCCGTCCTCGACCACCACATAGTCCAGGATCTCGACGGCGCCGATGTCCGGGTCGACCGCCACCACGGCGGCATGGGCGGCATAGCTGAAGCTGCCGGAATCACGCGCCGGCTTGTAGCCGGCCGTGACCTCGAGCCCGCCGGGATTGACGTCGGCCGGCAGGTCCTGCGGCCGCAGGTACCACACCCTGGCGATCTCACCGAGCGTCACGCTGCCGCTCGGTCCGACCACCGTGCCGTCCCTGACCTGCACCTCACTTTCGTCGGCCTGCAGCAGCGAGGCACCGATGCGTGCCGCACGGCGGGCCATCTCCTGGCAGGCCCGCGCCACAGCGCCACCGCCCATCACCATGCAGCGCGAGCCCCAGGTGCCCGTCGAATAGGGCGTATATGCGGTGTCGCCATGCACGACCTTGACCGCATCCGGGTCGATCCCGAGGATCTCGTTCGCGACCTGCGCGAGCGTGGTCTCGTGCCCCTGGCCGTGCGAGTGGGCGCCGACGCGAAGCTCGAGGCCGCCGTCGGGCGTGAGGCGCGCGGTCGCCTGCTCATGCCCCGGCACCATCGGGATGCCCCAACCGGCATAGACCGAGGTGCCATGCGCCGCCTGCTCGCAGAAGATCGAGACGCCGACGCCGAGCAGCCTGCCGTCCGCCTCGACCGCCCGTTGACGCGCACGCACCGCCGGGAGGTCAATGGCCGAAACCGCGCGCCGCAGGCACTCCGGATAGTCGCCGCTGTCGAAGTGCTTGTTGGTGATGTTGTCGAACGGCATCTGCTGCGGCTTGACCAGGTTCTTGAGGCGCACCTCGTGCGGCTCGAGCCCGGCCTCGCGCGCAACGGCATCGAGCACCAGCTCCATGGCGAAGCAGACGCCGGTGCGCGCCACCCCGCGATAGGGCAGGATCGGACACTTGTTGGTGGCGACCGAGAAGGTGCCACAGCGATAGGCCGGAAAGTCGTAGGGGCCAGGCAGAATGCTCGCCACCTGCGCCGCCTCCAGGCACGCGGAGAACGGATACGCGGAATAGGCGCCCGAATCGACCGTGGCCTCGCACTCGATGCCGAGCAGCCGCCCGTCGCGCTCGGCATGAGCGGTGATGACGTAGTGGTGCTCGCGGCAGTTGGCGTTGGCGACAAGGTGCTCGCGCCGGTCCTCGATCCAGCGCACCGGATACCGGCAGCGTAGCGCGAGCCAACAGACGCAGACCTCCTCCGGAGCGAGGATGCCCTTGTAGCCGAAACCACCGCCGACATCGGGGGCGATGACCCGCACTTGGCCATGCTTGAGGCCCAGGCAGTCGGAAAGGCCGGTGCGCACGATGTGCGGCATCTGGGTCGCGCTATAGATGGTGAGTTGCTCGAGGCGACTGTCCCAGAAGGCCACCACGCCCTTCCCCTCGATGGGCGCCATGCACTGACGGGCCGTGCGAAACTCGCGCGTCACTTTGATCGGCGCCGATGCCACCGCCGACCAGTCGCCCGCCTCGACGAAGGTCTCGAGGAAGATGTTGTCGCCCCAGTGGTCGTGGAGCAGCGGCGCGCCCGGCTTACGCCCCTCGAGCATGTCGTGGACGGCGGGCAGTTCTTCGAACTCGACCGTCACGCTCGCGGCGATGTCCTCCGCCTGGGCGCGGCTGTCGGCGAGGCACATGGCTACCAGCTCGCCGACTTGGCGGACCTTGCCTGTGGCAAGCGCCGGCTGGTCCGAGATCTTAAAGCCCGGCAGGCCGGACACCGCGGAGATCGGCTTCACCTGTGCCATGTCGTCCGCAGTGAAGACAGCGGCACGGTGCAGATCCGGGATCGTAATGCCGCGGATGTGCGCGTGCGCGACCGGGCTGCGCACGAAGGCGACGTCTTTCATGCCGGCTAAGTGGATGTCGGCGATGAACTGGCCACGGCCACGCATGTAGCGGTCGTCCTCCTTGCGGATCAGACGACTGCCGACGCCCTTGTCTGTCATGCTCACACTCCCGGTGCCCCCCTAGCCGACGTGGCGTCCGCAAAGCCCTCAGATTTCAACGGTCAAACTACCCATGCGGACGCAAGGATCTCAGTCATCACAGGCGCCCGAGGATCAGGCCCGACCGCCCCTACGGCCGCTCCGCGCTTGGTCGAGCAGATCGATGCGCAGCTTCACGCAGTCGCCGCGGTAGATGATCTCGGCGACGTAGATCGCGATCCCTTGGGCGTCGACGACCACGCAGTGGCATTCCGCGGTCGGGGCGTTAAGCGCGATCTTGAGCAGTTCGGCGATCTCGGTGTCGGCGCTGCCGATGATCATGGTCTGGTGCGCCTTGGCGATCTTGATGTCACGGAGCGAGGCGAGAATGGGCAGCGCCGTGTGCTTCTGAAAGGCGTCGGGATCGCGGTCGTAGACGTGCCGGGCAAGATGCAGGCTGACCACCGCGTATGGCTCGTTCTGACGGAACTGCAGGCTGCGCAAGAACAGGTAGTCGGGCGCCGGGCGCCCGTCTTCCTCGCGCAGCCGCGGCGGCGCCGGCGGGTTCTTCACCGGGATCATGCGCGGCACGTTGTCCTTGATCGTCGCGATCAGGGCCGGCCAGGTCGTCTCGAGCTTGAGCCACCGCTTGTCGCGAATCCGCTCGGCCACGAAGGTGCCACGGCCCTGCTGGCGATGCACGAGCCCTTCCTTGTGCAGCAGGTCGACCGCCTGGCGGACGGTGACGCGCGCCACCTGGAACTCCTTCTCCAGCTCCTCGAGGGTCGAGATCTTCTGGCTCGGCTCCCACTGTCCATCCTCGATCCGCCGGCGCAGAGCGTCCGCCAGCTGCACGTAGAGTGGGATGCGGCTGCGCTGATAGGTACTTGCCAGTTGCGACATCGAATTAAGGTCCCATCGTTCTGACCATCGTATGAATAACTAAATCAGAAGCCTCAGGTCGCTCAATGGCATCGTCTTGCCGCGGGTCGGCTGCCGGGGCTGCGATCCGCTGATTCGGTGCACCGTATGTCCGAGCTAGAACCGCGCGGGCGCCGCCGAACGCGCCAGCTGCTGCGCGTCACGAGCCGTGCGCTGCTATGTCCTCAGCCGCGGGACGATCTGCTGCGCGATGATCTCGATCTGCGCCATCTCGTACTTGTAGGGCACGAAGATGATCTTCTGGACGCCGACGGCGAGGTGCGCCTTGAGCTCCTCGACGCATTCCTCGACCGTGCCCATGATCGCGCTCTCCTTGGTCGACTCGCTCCACGCCGCGTAGTCCCACTCGGTGGTCAGCCACTCCATCATCGGGCCCTCGACCTCGGCGCGGGACCTGCCAACCATGATCGGCAGCTGGCTGGCGTTCAGCAGGCGGTCCGGGTCCTTGCCGGCGGCCTCGGCGAAGCCGCGGATCTTCGCCCAGGAGCTGGTGAAGCTTTCGGGCCGGTAGAAATACGTGAGCCAGCCGTCGCTGGCGACCGCCGCGCGCTTGAGCACGCGGTCGACATAACCGCCGATCAGCAGGGGCGGCCGCGGCTTTTGCACTGGTTTCGGCAGCATGACGGCGTTGCGCAGATTGTACTGGCTGTACTGACCCTCGACCATGTCCTCGGTCCACAAGCGGTTCAGGATCTCGAGGCTCTCGTCCATAATCTTGCCGCGCCTCTCGAACGGCACGCCCACCGCATCGAATTCGCGCTTGTACCAGCCGGTCGCCATGCCGAGGAAAAGGCGGCCGTTGGAGAGCTGGTCCATGGTGGCGAGCTGCTTGGCGAGCACCACGGGGTTGCGCAGGGGCAGGACCAGGACGCCGGTGCCGAGCTTGATCCTGTGGGTGCGGGCGGCGACGGCGGTGAGCAGGGTGAGCGAGTCGATGATCGGGAAGCTCGGTTCGACGCCGAGCAGGATGTGGTCCCACACCCAGAGCGAATCGAAGCCCAGCTCCTCCATCCTCACGCCGTACTCGACCAGGGCCCGTGCATCGGGCAGCTGCGGAGCGGCGGTGAAGTTCCGCATCGCGATCCCGAATGTGTTCGAAAGTCCAGCCATGTTGGTCCCCTGCGGAGTTGCTGCGCGTCGGCCGCCGGCCTGCTCAGGCGGTGTAGAGGCGCTCGGGGTCGAGGTGCCGCAAGACGGCGAGCTCTTCCTGCCTCGGCGGTTCGGTGGTCTCGAGCTCCGCTGCGACCTCGAGCTCGAAGCCGGTATTTGCCTGTACCTGGCTGATGGTGACCCCCGGATGCAGGGCGATGATCCTCATGCGCTTCGATGTCTCGTCGAAGTCCATGATCGCGAGATCGGTCACCACCCGGTACATGCCGCCGGCGAGGAGGCCGCTGTCCTTGCGGCTCGTCCCGCCGTGCAGGAAGCCCGGCGAGGTGACGAAGTCGACGTCGGCCACGAAGCGGCGCTTCTCGTGCCGCATCGCGACGATCATCTGCGTCAGGCTGGCGATGTCGTTGCCGCCGCCCGTGCCCGGCAGGCGTGTGATCGGATGGTCGGGATCGCCGATGAACGAGCTGTTGAGGTTGCCGTGTTGGTCGATCTGAGCGCCGCCCATGAACCCGACGTCGACGTAGCCCCGCTGCAGGAGCAGGAGCACGTCGGTGCTACCCAGGACCATGTTGGCGCGCCGCGTGCAGCGCTGCTCGTTGGTCGAGGGCGGCAGCTTGCCCGGCTCGACGAAGGCGCCGATCGTGCCGCCCTCGAACAGGATGGTCAGCCCCGGCGCGTGCAGGCGCTGCGCGAGCGTGGCGGCGAGCAGAGGAATCCCCACCCCGGCGAACACCACCTGGCCGTCCTCGAGGAGCCTGCCGCTCATCACCGCCAGCAGCTCGCTCGCCGTGTAGCTCGGCTCAGTCGTCATGGATGCTCCTTCCCCGGCGGGCGGCCGCCAGCAGCTCCTCGAGACCGAGCAGATCGAGATAGTCGGTCCAGGACTTCGGCTCGTAGACGCTGCGCGCCAGATACTCCTGCATCCCGACCTCGGGGTCCTTCCTGATGAGCGCGGCGTAGTGGTCGAGGTGCTTGAAGAACGGCTCGTAAGCGCCATAGCACTCGTGGGGCGCGCAGCCGAACGGGACCTCGACCACGGCCTCGACCGCAAGGAACGGGATCCTGGTCTGGTCGGGCGCGCGGCGGATCTGCTCATTGCTGACGATCCGCTCGGTGGTCAGGATCACGCGATTGGCCGCCATCGCGAGGTCGAGGTCCATGAAGCTCAGCCCGTCGATCTGGGCGTTGCCGTAAGCATCGCAGCGCTGGACATGGATCAGCGCGACGTCGGGGTTGAGCGCCGGGACCAGGAGCAGCTTCTCGCCGGTGAACGGGCACGCCATCTCGTGCACGTCCGGCAGCCGGCGGACGACGTCGGAGCCCAGCATCGAGCGCATCGGCAGGAACGGGACGCCCATCGCGCCCGCGCGGAAGCGCAGGCCGACCGCCATGTGGCTCCACTCCTCGAAGCGCGCCTTGCCGGTTTCGGTGTAGTGGCGCATCACCTTGGACACGCCCCAGACGATGCCCTGGCTGAACCAGCTGGTCAGGATGTGGTCGCAGGCGCCGGACGCGAACAGCAGCTCGCCCTCGCTGGAGGTGATGCTGCGCGAGCAGGACAGATTCTGCCGCCCGGCGCGGATCAGCGCCCAGATCATCGCCATCGGCGTACGCGAGAGCGTGCTGCCGCCGATCCCGACCTTATCGCCGTCCTCGACGAGGCTGGCCGCCTCTTCCAGGGTGACCACCTTCTCACGGAGGCTCCGGTCACGCGCCATGGTCCTGCGCCGGAGTTCAAGATAGGGCTCGCTCAAGTCTCCCTCTCTTCGGTTGGGAGCCCGTTGCGGTCGGCAGGGCTCGCTTCACGCCGGCCGATCGACGCCGGTCTCACGGTTGAAATCCTCGATCAGCCGGTCCCAGGCGCCGACGGAATCCTGGATTCCTCGCCAGAAGGCCTGGTCCTTACGGCGATCGAACGCCTCGAGCGAGATGCCCTGCTGCTCGACCCAGGTATAATAGCCGAGATTGAAGATGCGCCTGCGGTCGACATGGGTGAGCTCGATCAGGTGGTCCTCGGTCGCCGCGAGCAGATGGCCCGCGAAGACCTCGCCGGCAGTGACCTCGTCGAAACCCGCGGCAAAGCGCGTCGCCAGGCAGCGCTCGCGCTCGCTCGCGTACATCGCGGCGCTGTCGGTGGCGACCGTGGCGATCACGTCCGACCTGCCGAGTTCCAGATGCTTCGCCGTCTTGACGGCCCCCAGCACATTGGCGATGCCCGACAGCCCGAGGCCGTCGAGGGCGGCCACAAGCGCCGGATCGATCCGGCGCCGGGTGGCCAGATAGCGGCCACCCACCTCGGTGTTGAAGAGAACGTCGAGGGCGTCGGTGCTGCGGTCCGACACGCCGACCACGACGTCGGTGTTCATGACGTTGTGGATCAACGGGATGTGCTTGTCACCGATGCCCTGGATGTTGTGCTCGCCATAGCCGTTGTAGAGCATGGTCGGACACTCAAGTGCCTCGACCGCGACGATCTTGCTGCCGTACTGGGCCTTCAGATAGTCGCCGGCGGCGATGGTTCCGGCGGAGCCTGTGGCCGCGACCAAGGCGGCGAGCCGAAGCGCAGGGTCGCGCCGGCGCAGGTCCTCGAAAATGGCGCCGAGCGCGCGTCCGGTGCAGTGGAAGTGGACGAGATAGTTACCGAACTCCGAGAACTGGTTCAGGATCACGTTCGCCGGATCGCGCTCAAGCTCATGGCACTTGTCATAGATTTCCTTGACGTTGCTCTCAGTCCCGGGCGTGCGGACGATGTCGGCAGGGCTGGCGACCCAGCCCTGTAGCCAGTCGAAGCGCTCGCGGCTCATCCCGGCCGGCAGCACGGCGACGCCGCGGCAGCCGAGGATGCGCGAGATGGCGACGCCGCCGCGACAGTAGTTGCCGGTCGAGGGCCACACGGCCTTGTGGCGGGCGGGATCGAACCGTCCGGTGACAAGGCGCGGGGCGAGGCAGCCGTAGGCGGCCAGCACCTTGTGGGCTCCGATCATCGGGAATCGGCAGCCGAGCGCGACGACGATGCGCGCCTTGACGCCGGTCAGCACCTCAGGCAGCTCGACGTAATCCGGAAGCGGGGCGCGCCGCCGCCGTCGGGCATCGTTGTACCAGTGCACCCGGAACAGGTTGGCCGCTCGCGGCTCATCCGGGTCGACGGCGTCGAGATCCGCGCTGAGCCCGTCTGGAATCTGCGAGGGGTCGACCAGCTGAGCGAGCGTCGGCAGAAGCACCTGCGCCGTGCGCAAGCGCTCCACCGCACTGCGGCGGGCTTCCTCATCGACGATCTCCGGCACCAGGTCGAGTTCGCTCATGTTCCCCCGTGCCGACGCTGCGCTTGGAGCCCGGCATTGCAGCGGACCCTCTGGCATCGGCCTGTCGGGTCATCTGCCTATCATTCTATTCTTAGTACCATAGACACTCTAGACACTCTGGCAGTCGGGGCAAGACGCCGCCACCGGCCGCCCCGTGTTCCTTGCCCAACACTCAATTGCGCGTCTGGGGAGCCTATGATACCGACGTTGGAACGATATAAAGATAAGCACGAGTCTGAAAGGTGGCCGTCGGAATGATCGTGGGCAGGGCTTCTGCGGTCCGGGAGGCGGGACATGCGTCAGCGGTCGCGCAGGCGACCCCTATCGATCGGCATTTCATCGTGTAATGGCCGTGCCAGTGCATCTCTTTTGTCCGCCGGCACGGCTCGACCCTGGGCACCCGTGCCGTGCAGCCGGCTCCGCTTGATGGCGCCGCCCGGCGGCAGGACACTTCCGAGCCGAGCCCCCTGAGTCGGCGCAGCCGTGCCATGGCGACGATCCGGCTCGATCGAGTGTGGAAGCGCTACGGTCTGATCGAGGCTGTGCGGGACCTGAGCCTGACCTGCGACGACGGTGAAATGCTGGCGTTGCTCGGACCGTCCGGCTGCGGCAAGACATCGACGCTGAAGATGGTCGCCGGCATCGAGGAGGTGAGCGAGGGCGAGATCCTCTTCGACGAGCGTCCGGTGAGCCAGCTGGCGCCGGCCGAGCGCAACATCGCTATGGTCTTCGAGGACTACGCGCTCTATCCGCATCTCTCGGTCTTCGAGAACATCGCGTTCCCGCTCAGAATCCGGCGGCTGCCGGGGGCGGACCTGGAACGGCGGGTCGCCTCCGCGATCGCGTTGCTCGGGCTGGAAAGCCTTCGCGACGAGAGCGTCCGCCGCCTGAGCGGAGGCGCCCAGCAACGGGTCTCGATCGGGCGCGCGCTGGTCCGGGACCCCGAGCTGATTCTGTTCGACGAGCCGCTCAGCCACCTCGATGGCGACCAGAAGGTTCAACTTCGCGCTGAGATCAAGCGGCTGCAGCAGACGGCGGGACTGACGGCGATCCTGGTCACCCACGATCAGACCGAGGCGATCGCGATGTCGGACCGGGTGGCGGTGATGAATGAGGGCGTGCTCCAGCAGTGTGACGCGCCGCAGCAACTGTACGATCATCCTCAGAACCTGTTCGTCGCCGACTTCATCGGCGAGCCGCCGATGAACCTGATCCCGGTAACGCTGCGCGAGGCGGACGGTGCGATCTTCGCCGACGGCGGAGGCTGGCACATGGCGCTCGACCGCGACGCCGCCGGCCGCCTGCGGCGCATCGCGACATCGGATTGCGTGATCCTCGGCTTCCGCCCGGAGCATGTCGAGGTGATCGAGCCAAGTGCATCCAGGCAAGAGGCCGACACACTCGCCGGCCGTGTCGCCTGGACCGAGATGCGTGGCGACAGCCACGTCTTGACACTGGTGCCAATCGAATCCGAGACCAACAGTCCAGCAATGTCCGGGGAGGAGCAGGTGACGATCGAGGTTCGGGGGGTGTCGCCGCCCGTCGGCGAGCCGATCGCCATCCGGGTCCGCCATGATTTGCTTAACCTATTCAACCCGGAGACCGGCAGGAACCTCTCAGCGGTCATCTCAGAAGGGCGCGGTCCCGGTGGCCCAAAGTGAAGCGCTGAAGCTCACATCGGTTGACAAGCGCTACGGCGACACGGTGGCGCTCGAGGCGCTCGATCTCGACATCGGGCCCGGCGAGATCCTGGCGCTGACCGGTCCGTCAGGCGCCGGCAAGACCACGACCTGCCGCCTCATCAGCGGCATCGAAGCACCGGATGCAGGCGAGATCCTGCTCGGCGCGCGGCGCCTCGACAATCTCTCGCCGCAGGAGCGGCGCGTCTCCTACATGTTCGAGTCCTATGCGCTGTACCCGCAGCTCAGCGTTCGCGACAACATCGCCTTTCCGCTGCGCGCGCCGGGCCGCAGGATGCGCTACGACGAGCGCACGATCGCCTTACGGGTGAACGAGGTCCTCGAGCTCGTCGAGATGGCCCATCTGGCGCAGCGAATGCCGGCCGCGCTCTCCGGCGGACAAAAGCAAAGGGTCGCGCTCTGTCGCGCGCTCGTGCAGGACGCGACCGCCTATCTGCTCGACGAGCCGATTTCGCATCTCGACGCCAAGCTGCGCCACAAACTGCGTGGCGCCATCCGCCGCCGGCTGAGGCAGAGCGACGTGCCGACGCTCTGGTGCTCGCCGGACGGCCTCGAGGCGCTCTCGGTGGCGGACCGCGTGGCCGTGCTGATCGGCGGCAGCATCGAGCAGGTCGACCCGCCGATGCGGGTCTATCTGGCGCCGGCCAGCGTAAAGGTCGCCCGGCTGTTGGGCGATCCGCCGGCCAACCTGCTGGAAGGCGAGCTCGGGCGACAGAGCGATCGGCTCGTCTTCCGCTGCGACGGTTTCTCGATCGACCTGCCGGAGGCGGTTGCTCGCCGGGTCGAGACGGTCTCGAGCTCGCACAAGGTCGTGCTTGGCGTCCGGCCGACCGAGCTCACCGTCGCGCCGGCATCCGGCGCCCCGGACGGCGCTGCAGCGGAGATCTACACCGTCGAGCCGTTCGGGAAGTACACGATCACCACGGTCCGGCTCGGCGGCTGCCTGATCAAGTCCAAGTCCTTCGACCAGACCCCGCTTCGTCCCGGTGATCCCGTCCGCGTCCGGTTCCAGAGCTCGTCGTTCCTCCTGTTCGATCTCGAAACTGGCAGGGCGCTCCGGTGAGGCGAGCGCGTTCAACTCAGGGAGGTGCAACATGAGACGACCTTGCGACGCTACAGGGAGGACGCTTGCGGCACCGAATCCGCTCGTGGTCGGCTTGGCCATCGCTCTGCCGTGGCTTTGGCCGGCGACTTCGCACGCATGGTCCTACAAGGAGGCGGCGGCGCCCTATGCCGTTCAGAGCATCACGGTGCTGGACGAGGTAACGCCGCTGCAGGAGACGATGCAAAAGCTCGTGCCTCAGTTCGAGGAGGAGACGGGCATCGAGGTCGACTACCAGCTGCTCAACCACTTCGAGGTGATCAACCGGGGCCAAGCGGATCTGCTCTCCGGACGCGGCGAGTACGACGCGATCATGGTGCATTCGCCGCAGATGGGGCTGTTGCTCGATGCCGGCGTGCTGCGACCGATCGATGACCTGATCGCCAACGCCGAGCTCACCAGCCCCGACGTCGATCTCGGCGATCTGATCCAGCCGAGCTGGGATACGGTCGCCAAGTACCAGGGCGAGACCTACGGCTTCCTGACCTGGGCTTACAACACCGTGTACTGGGCCCGCGGCGACCTGCTCGCGCATCCGGAGGAGCAGGCCGCGTTCAAGGCCAAGTACGGCTATGACCTGGCCCCGGCTGAGACCTTGCAGCAGATGCGGGACATCGCGGAGTTCTTCACCCGCGCGAAGGGCGAGCAACTGGCTGGCCAGACCCTCGAATCGGATTTCTATGGCATCCTGCTCGAGGGCATCAAAGGCGGCACCACCTGGTGGACGGTCTGGAACTCGTTCGTGCGCAACTGGGGCGGCGACATCTTCGACGAGGACGGCAGTCCGAGCGTCGACCGGCCGGAGAACGTTGCCGCGATCGAGTTCTGGGGCGATCTCTGGAAGTTCGGCCCGCCGGGCATGGCGGAGGCCTCGTTGATCGACGTGCCGACCCTGATGGGTCAGGGCGTGACCGCCCAGGCCCTGGCGTGGAGTGACTTCGGGCTCGGCATCGACCGGGAGGGGGGTTCTCCCTACGCCGGCAAGTTCGTCTACGCGCCGTCGCCGGCCAACGCGGACTATGGCGGGCCGCGCTCGGCCGAGCTCGAGCCCTCGATTCTGATCATCGCCCAATCGAGCGACGCGCCGGAGGCGACCTATCTGTTCCTGCAGTGGATGGCTGATCGGAACACGCAACTGGCGCTCGCCGAGGAGCTCGGCGCCGGCGTGCCGAACCGCTACAGCCTGTTCGAGGCGCCGATCTTTAAGGACTCCCGCCTCGCGTCGCTGTATGCGGCGATGCGCGGCTCGCTCGAGTACGGCGAGGCCAAGCCGCGCGTGCCGCAGATTTACGAGATCAACGACGTTCTCGCCGCGCTGGTGCAGCAGGTGGGCCTTGGCCAGCTCACCGCTGAACAGGCCATGGCGCAGGGGCAGAACGAGGTGCTCTCGATCTGCGATCCGTGCACGCTCAGCGAATGATTGCGCGGGGCCGCCGGCGCGAGCGGCGGCCCCGTTTCCCGCATCTCACATGACGACGATCGGATACTCGGGCAAGGACGTAGCCCGCGGCAAAGCCGCCGGGCGATCGGCAATCGGCCGCCTGTGGTACCCCTATCTCCTGATCGCGCCGACCATGATCACGCTCGTGGTCGTCAGCCTGATCCCGTTCCTCTACGTCCTGTTTCTCAGCCTGCACGATGTGCGTTACGGGCAGGTGCGCGACTTCGCCTGGTTTGCCAACTACGCGACGCTTCTGAGCGACCCGCGCTTTTGGAACAGCATGCTGGTGGCGACCATCTTCGTGCTGATCGCGGTGCCGCTCGAGTTCATGCTGGGCCTGATCGGCGCCCTGATCCTCAACCGCGGCATCCGCATGCGGCGGATCGTCGTGCCGTTCCTGTTCATCCCCACCATGATGGCGCCGATCGTCGTGGGCCTGCTGTGGAAGATCATGCTCGCCGGCTCCTGGGGTCTGATCTCCTACAACCTGCTCGAGCGCTTCGGCTTGTTCAAGGAGGCGTCGATCTTCGCCTCGCCGAATGCCGCGCTCTACGCCTTGATCCTCGTCGACGTCTGGCAGTGGACGCCTTTCATGATGCTGGCCTTCTTCGCCGGGCTGCAGGCGCTGCCGGTCAACCCCTATCGCGCGGCGGCCGTCGACGGCGCCGATCCGGTGCAAACCTTCTTCAGGCTGACCTTGCCGATGCTGAGCCCCGTGCTCGCGGTCATCGGCCTGTTGCGCCTGATCGACGCCTTCAAGGTCTTCGACACGATCTTTCTGCTCACCGGCGGCGGCCCGGGCGCGGTGACGGAGTCGCCGAGCATCCTCGCCTACAAGCTGGTCTTCGAGTACTGGAAGGTCGGCGAGGCCTCGGCGCTGGCGGCCCTGGTGTGGATCGCGTTCTTCCTCTTCTGCAGCATCTTCTACCACGTCGCCCGCAAGCGGCTGAACGCGTTCTAGGGCGTGAGGGGACCCGGGCATGCACAGCGAGCGATCGCGCCGGACGACCGATCTCTTGACGGTGCTGGTCCTCGGCTACGCGGCGCTGATTCTGTTCCCGGTGGTGTGGATGGCGACCATGATGGTCAAGCCCGAGGCCGTGATGTTCGAGCGGCCGACGGTCTGGTGGTTTACGCCGACCCTGGAGCACTTCGAGTTCGTTTTGGCGGCCGGCTTCCACTGGCATCTCCTGACCTCCTTTGTGGTCGCGCTGGCCAGCACGGTTCTGGTCGTGCTCCTCGGCACGCCGGCCGCCTACGCCTTCGCGCGGTTCGAGATGTGGCGCCGGGACGATCTCTTCCTGTTCATCCTCGCGACCCGCATGGCGCCGCCGGTCTGCCTGGTCATCCCGTTCTATCTGATCTATTCGAAGCTCGGCCTGATCGACACCTACATCGGGCTGACCATCGCCTATCTGACCTTCAACCTGTCGTTTTACGTCTGGGTCCTGCGCAGCTTCTGCCGCGACCTGCCGGTCGAGCTCGAGGAGGCGGCGATGGTCGAAGGCTATCCGCGCTGGCAGGTGCTGCGGCGCATCGTCCTGCCGCTGCTGCGCCCGGGCATCGTCGCCACCGCCGTGCTCTGCTTCATCTTTGCTTGGAATGAGTTCCTGTTCGCCTTCATGCTCGGCGGCAAGACCGTCAAGACGCTGCCGGTGGCGATCCCGACCCTGATCACCACCCAGGGGGTCAAGTGGGGCGAGATGGCGATCGTCGGAATCGTCGCGCTGGTGCCGATCCTGATCGTCGTCTTCCTCTTGCAACGCCACATCGTGCGCGGGCTCACGCTCGGCGCCGTCAAAGGCTAGCACGGGAGGAGAACCGATCGATGGCCGATCGCCACGCCCTGAACGTCAGCCCGAAGACCGTGCAGTGGGGCGTCTGGGATGCGAGCCTCGAGCCCGTGCTTCGGGTCAAGTCAGGTGATCTCGTCGAGATCCACACCATCTCGGGCGAGCCCGAGGATCTGCCGCCGGGCAACGTCGGCGTCGCGCCGGAGCAACTCGAGGTGCACGCGAAGTGCCGACGCGGGCCCGGCCCGCATTTCCTGACCGGACCGGTCTGGGTCGAAGGTGCCGAGCCCGGCGACGCGCTCGAGGTGCGGATCCGCGAGGTGAGGTTGCGCGACGACTGGGGCTGGAACCTGATCCTTCCCCTGCGCGGCACTCTGCCGGAGGATTTTTCGGAAGTAAGATGCATGCATCTGCCCATCGACCGCCGGGCAATGACGGCGCGCCTGCCCTGGGGCAAGGAAGTCCCGCTCAAGCCCTTCTTCGGCAATTTCGGCGTGGCGCCGCCGGCCCGCTACGGTGCGATCGATTCGCTCGTGCCGCGCGAGCATGGTGGTAACATGGACAACAAGGAGCTGGTCGCCGGCACGACCGTCTACTTCCCGGTCTGGAACCGCGGCGCGCTGTTCTCGGCGGGCGACGGCCATGCCGCGCAAGGCGACGGCGAGGTTTGCCTGACCGCCATTGAAACCGGTCTCACCGGTACTTTCGAGCTGATCGTGCGCAAGGATCTGCGCATCGGCTTCCCGCGTGCCGAGTCGGCCACCCACTACATCAGCATGGGCATGAACGAGGATCTTGACGACGCCGCGAAGCAGGCGCTGCGCCACATGATCGACTGGATCACCGAGCTTACGCCGCTCAGACGCGCCGACGCCTACAGCCTGTGTAGTATCGCCGCCGACCTGCGCGTCACCCAGACCGTCGACGGCAACAAGGGCATCCACTGCATGCTACTCAAGGCGATGCTGCAGATGTGAGGCCGGCCTCCAATTGACATCGGGTTGTTGCGTCGCCACCGAAACCGAGAGCGCGACGCGCGTCGGCGAATACCTCCAGGGCGCCGTGCTGTTGGTGCGAGGCCAAGGGCGCTCTCACCCAGCTGGGGGTCGCGCTGCGCGACCAGGATGGCCACCTCCGCCGGAGCGAGGACCTGCTCGGTGACGTTGCCGACGCCTTCGCCCGCATCGAGGATCCGGCGAGCGGGTGCGGCTTGCCTTCAAGCTGTTCGATTCCGAAGGCGTGGCGCTGGTCAACCTGCTCCGGGGTGGCAGCGATGCGCTCGAGCAGATGCGCGAGCGGGCGCGTGACCTCGGCATCGTCCTGGACGAGCACTTGGTGTGCGACGCCGAGCGCGCCCGGACCGGGCTCGATAGCTTAAGACAGGTGATCTCGGCCAACCTGACCCGGGCGGCGGCGCTCGAGGCAGCGCCGGTGATCGCCGACCTGTCCAGCTGGCTTGCCGACGTCGCCGGCAAGGCGGGCATCGCCTGGGAGCGCCTGTTCG
>Ga0299907_10000970_pt1 | contig 15476 bp, 20 predicted proteins | sample RVTome_16_FD_198680 | JGI IMG/M metagenome (GOLD analysis project Ga0299907, IMG submission 198680) | Soil microbial communities from uranium-contaminated site in the Upper Colorado River Basin, Wyoming, United States - RVT152D67 (version 2) ...
TGATCACCATGTCGGCGGCTTCCCTGGCGACGTCGCTGCCCGTCCTGCCCATCGCCACACCGATATCCGCTTGCCGCAGCGCGGGAGCGTCGTTCACGCCGTCACCGGTCACCGCGACGACCTCTCCCCGCTCCTGGAGCGCGCGGACGATCGCGAGCTTGTCCTCCGGCTTCACGCGCGCGAACACGCTGACCTCTGACGGATCCGCTTCGCCGAGCTGATGGCCTTCGAGGACGCGACCGTCGGGCGTGAGCAGGCCGACCTCACGCGAGACAGACGCCGCCGTACCGGCGTGATCTCCTGTGACCATCACGATCCGGATGCCGGCGGAGGCTGCGTCGGTGATCGCCGACGCAGCCTCCGTCCGGACGGGGTCGCGGAGACCCACGAGGCCGAGGAACGTGAACCCATCCTCCGGTGGGCGATCCGGATCGACATCCGGTCCCTCCCGGACGGCGAAGGCGATCACACGGCTCCCCGAGGTAGCGAGTTCCTCCGCAGACCGAAGGACAGCGTCTCCCGCCAGCGGACCTCGGCCGCCCTCGCGGTCGACCGCGTCCACCGATGCGCCCAGGACGACCTCGGGAGCGCCCTTGAGGACGGCGATCGTCGTCCCGATCCCTTCGTTCACCGTCACCGTTCGGCGCCGACTCGCATCGAACGGGAGCGAGCCGAGACGCCGCTGCCGGTCACGGATGCGGCGAACCTCCGCCTCCCCCACCGATTCCAGCAACGCGACCTCGAGCGGGTCGCCGGTCGGTGGGTCGAGCGTCGCGTCTGAGCCGAGGGCGATCGCGGTCGCGAACCGTTCGGGCACGGACCCCACGATCGCCCGCGTTGGAGCCTCGCCCGTCATGACGATGCGATCCACCTGCATCCTGTTCTCGGTGAGGGTCCCGGTCTTGTCCGTCAGGATCACCGTCGACGAGCCCAGGGTCTCGACTGCGGGCAGACGCCGGACGATCGCGCCCCGCTCGGCCATGCGTCGGACGCCGAGGGCGAGCACGACGGTCACCACCGCCGGCAGCCCTTCCGGGACGGCCGCGACTGCCAACGCGACCGCGGACAGGAAGGCCTGCCTGACCTGGTCCTCTCCGGTCCCAAGCCGGACGAGGGTGAGCACGAAGACGCCGCCGGCGATCGCCACCGCCGCCAGGCCGAGGGTCTTCGTCAGTCGGCGGAGCCGACGCTGGAGGGGTGTGGGGGCACGCGCTTCACCGAGCTCGGCCGCGATCCGGCCCAGCGAGCTGGATGCACCGGTCGCGACGACGGCTCCCAGACCGTCTCCGTTCGTCACCACCGTTCCCGCGAAGGCGCGCCCGCTGTCGGCATCCTCGACGGTGGCAGCCACGAGTTTGTCGACGGCCAGGGATTCCCCCGTCAGGACCGACTCGTCGACCTGGAGCCCGTTCGCCGTCAGCAGTTCCACGTCCGCTGGCACGCGGTCTCCCGCGACGAGCACCACGACATCCCCCGGAACGACACGGGCGAGTTCGATCCGCTGCCGATGTCCATCCCGGATCACCGTGGCGGAGCGTGGCTCCATCGAGCGGAGCGCCTCGAGAGCGCGCTGGGCACGCCCCTCTTGGATCGTGCCGATCACCGCGTTCAGGATCACGATCGCGAGGATCGCGAAGGCCTCGAGACGCTCCCCCAACCCGAACCCTTCCACCGCGGACGCCACGATGAGCAGGAGGGACATCGGCTCCATGAGCTGCTTCGCGAAACGGACCCGCCATGAGGCGCGACGACCGATCGGGATCTCGTTCGGCCCGAAGCGGCCGAATCGCCCCTTCGCCTCATCCGCCGTCAAGCCGTCTCGAGCGCGATCACGACCCGCGCTCCCGACGAGGTTCGCGATGGAGGGATCCGGGACCTGCACAGCGTCACCGTATCCGCTCGCCGGCGCCGGCCCGGCCACGACCGAACCGTAGGAGAACGACGCTTCGATCGACGACGGGCCGGCGGAACGAAGGAGCTGGTCACCGTCCGCCGTCTCAGCCCGGATCGTCGGGCACGCTTCGCGGTCCGGACGGTCCCGAAGCAACGGGTCCTTCGGCCCATAGAGCAAGGTGTCCCCCAGGGGAAGCTGGGTTCGACAGCACGAACGGTAACTGTCGGCCCGAGAAGGGCGTGGTTCCGATGGAGTGCAAGGCAGCGTATCCGGTGCGGATGGAAGCTCAGCTCGACGCCGGTCTCTCCCGGTGGCTCTGGCTCATCAAGTGGCTTCTGGCGATCCCCCACCTCGTCATCCTGTCCTTCCTGTGGATCGGGTTCGTCCTCACGACGATCGCGGCGTTCTTCGCGATCGCGTTCACGGGTCGGTATCCGCGTTCGATCTTCGAGTTCAACGTCGGCGTGATGCGGTGGACATGGCGAGTTTCGTACTACAGCTTCGGAGCGAACGGGACCGATCGGTATCCGCCATTCACGCTCGCTGAGGTCCCCGACTACCCCACCTCCCTCGAGGTCGTGTACCCGGATCACCTTTCACGCGGGCTGGTGCTCGTGAAGTGGTGGCTCCTCGCGATCCCGCATTACCTCATCGTCGGGGTCTTCGTGGGCGGCGGGAGTTGGGTGGCATGGAACGTCCGCGGCGGTGATCGGGCGATCTACGGGAACGTGCTCGGCCTCCTTGTCCTGATCGCCGTGGTGATCCTGGCGGTCACAGGCACGTACCCGAGGGGACTGTTCGACCTGATCCTCGGGATGAACCGCTGGGTGTTGCGGGTGGCGGCGTACGCCGGGCTGATGACCGATCAGTATCCCCCGTTCCGACTGGACATGGGCGGGACCGAGCCGGGAAGCACGCTGGCGATCACGCCACAGACCGGAGGTCCAGGAGGACCGCCGCCTGTTCCGCCCCGTCCCGATCGTGCACCGCGATACCCACTGGAGGAGGGATCGACGTGAAGCACGCACTGGTGTTGTTCGAGTCGATGTTCGGGAACACGCAAGAGATCGCGGAAGCTGTGGCGGAGGGACTGTCCTCCTCTCTGCCCACGGTGATCCTCGAGGTCGGCACAGCTCCCGCCGCCCTTCCGGACGACGTCGACCTCCTCCTCGTCGGGGGCCCGACTCACGCGTTCGGTTTGAGCCGGCCCGGGACGCGCGAGGACGCCAGCCGACAAGCCGGGGGGCAGGTCGTGTCCGGACGGATCGGGTTGCGCGAGTGGCTTGCGGCGCTCGCACGAACCAGTGGGAACGTGGCGGTGGCTGCGTTCGACACGCGGATCGCCAAGCCACGTGTCCCGGGCTCGGCCGCCCGGGCGGCGGAGAAGCGTCTGCGGAGACTGGGATTCCGTGTCGTCGCCGCCTCGGAAAGCTTCTACGTGACGGGAACGGCTGGACCGCTCGTTGAGGGGGAGACGGAGCGCGCCCGGGCGTGGGGCGAGAAGCTCGGCGAAGCATGTGAGGGTCGCTCCAACGACAGAGGAGTTGCGGACGGCAAGCTCGGGGCCACGGAGACACACGAGAGGTGAGTGAGATGCGAACGATGCGGAGGGTCGCGCTGATCCTGGTCGGATTTGTCGTGGCGTGCCTCATCGGGCTCGCCGCGCTCATCATCTGGCTGGGGCCGCTGCTCGGCATCGCCGTCGGTCTCGGTGCCGCGCTCTTCGTGGTGGCGTCGTACATCACCCTCCTCGGTCCGTGGCAACGGCGTTGGGGTTCCTCCGGCGAGGAAGTCGCGCGTGCGATGCCCGGCGACGAACTCCTGCCCCCGGGAGCGGCCTCGACCACACGCGCGATCACGATCGACGCCAGACCTCGAGACGTCTTCCCGTGGCTGCTCCAGATCGGCTACGGGCGAGGGGGCTGGTACAGCTACGACTGGATCGACAACGACGGGAAGCGAAGCGTCGACCGGATCGACCCATCACTTCAGCGCCTCGCTGTCGGCGACCGTATCCCGATGCTCCCCGGCTTCGGGCCGGTGGTGCGCGAGATCCAGACCGACCATCACATCCTGAGCAGTGGCGATGCGGACACCTGGTGTCTGCTCGTCGAGCCATTGCCCGACGGACGGAGCCGTCTCATGAGCCGATGGCGACAGGATTGGCCGAAGACGTTCGGGACGTACGTATGGACCCTGATCTCCGATCCAGGCGCATTCGTCATGGAGCAGAAGATGCTGCGGACCATCAGGAGCCGCGCCGAGAGCAAGGTCGGCAGAGTCTCGGTGCAGACCGATGTGGGCCTCTCCACCTCGGCGCGGAGAGGATGAAGACAGCTCTCGGTGGCTTCCCCGACGCGACGCTCGACCCCGTCGCCGGGCACACCACGATCGACGGGTGGATCTTCTCGGGGAACGCATCCGGGTCCCCCTGTCCCTCCCGAACGGCGAGACCGTCCCACCGACAGGCAACGCGTCTCCGTGCCCGGGATGGACATCGAGACGTGGGACGACGAAGGGCTGCTCATCGGGGATCGCGCGTATTTCGACCAGCTCGAGTTGCTGGCCCGGCTCGGCCTCGTGCCGGAGGCGTAGGGATCTCAGGCAGTTCGCGGGCAGGCCCGTGATCGCGGGCCTGCCCTTGACGACAGACCTCAGATCAAGTGCCAGATCGCCGAGCCGCACCAGCCTGGCGATCGTCGATCGGTGAGAGCCGAACCGGCTCCCAGACCATCTCGCATACCGAGAGCACGACATCGAAGCCGGAACCGTCCGCCTGTGGTCGGACCTCGCCTTCGACGGTGCACACCCGGTCGTTGAGCCATCGGTACCGCTGGTCATCGCTCGTGTGCTGTGCCATCCCGAGGAGGCGACGCATCCCCGTATCGGTGAGCGTCGCCAACCCCTCCCAATGGAACAGGATCGTCGCGCCGTCATCGGTCTCCAGGACGCCGCGGAACTCGGGCTCGAGCGCGCCGTCGACGCGACGACGCGGGAAGTTCGCGGCGCGGTACCGCGCCGAGAGTCGGCCCTCGGCCCGCCCCTCGGCGATCAGGAAACTCCGTCCCTCGGTACCCGACTCGCCCTCCCGGGTGACGTTCCACGACTCGGGCGTCGTGAACGTCACCCGGTAGAGGGGTTCGAGCAACATCAGCGCGCTGCCAGCCCCGCGACCGTGGTCGGCACGCCGTCCCAGGCACCCACCATGGAGAGGTGTCCGCGCTCGTCGACCGACCAGCCAACGATCTGGCCGTGGTCGGCGTCGATCGCGTACAGGAACCGACCGTCGTCGGACAGGTCCTCGTCACGGAGCCCGGATCGACCGTCTTCCGTGAGCCCGGCGGTGGCGTCTTCGAGCGTGAGTCCGCCATCCATGTCGATCGCGTAGCGCGACACGGCCCCGTCCGCGAAGTTGGTGGTGAAGACGTAGCGTCCGTCGCCGGAGATGATGGCCCAGCAGATCTCGCTTCGCCCGTTGCCGACGCTCGGGGTTGCAGGCGTGATCGTGTCGCCGTCGACCCGGTAGCTCGACGCCGCGGCGGCGCCCTTCTCGGCCCGGAAGGCCTCGGTCACGACGAGCGTCCCGTCGGGCGCGATGGCGAAGCCGTACGGCGTGGCGCCGAGTGAGTCGATCGTTCGCCGCTCCCCGAGCGTCCCGTCCATCCGCACGGCGAACGCGGAGAGCTTGTCGCCGCCACGCTCGGTCGCGATGAGCGCCCGACCGTCGGGGGTGAAGCCGATCTGCGCGCCGTCGGGGGTCGACAAGGTCGTCGACGCGCCCTCGATCGGCACGAGATCGCCGTCGACCAAGCGGAAGCCGTCGATCCGAGCATCGCCCGTGGCGAGCACGAACACCAGCCCACCCTTCTCTGCAACGCTGCGCGGAGCCGCGCCCGTCGGAGCGGTCTTGGTGAGCGCAGGCATCATGCCCTCGAGCGAGAACACGCTCACGTCGTCACTGGCCACGTTGGTCACGAGCAGGTGACGGCGATCCTGGGTCAGCGTGACGGAGCCTTGCGACGGTAGATGGGCTTCGTCGCTGCCCGCCCCGCCGGTCGAGAACGCTCCCGAGCGGGTGAGCAAGCCGGCGGCGTCGCGTGCGAACACGATCACCTCGTTGTGCGCCGCGTTCGTCTGCACGAACACCAAGCCTTCCATGGAGGTCTCCATGGTGTCCCCCCTTCCTTGGTCCTGGACGAGGCTCTGTGCTCGCGAGGCGGGGATGCGTTACACGGCCCGACGGTGGAGGGGTCGGCGACCGGGAGGCGTGGCACCGTGATGACACGATCCCACCAGATAGCTGTTGCCTCCGGCGGCTCATGTCCGCGCCTCTTCGTGATGATCACGCCCAGACGACGGGTGCACGCACGGCTCCGAAGTGCCCCACGGCTACGAAGGCGGGTCTATCCCCGTCCGCAAGATGCCGAGATACTGTGTCTCGATCTGGGGCGAGGGATCGGCACCCAACTCCTCCATCAGGCGTTTCCGGCAGCGCTCGTACACACGCAGAGCTTCGGCCCGATTCCCGTTCGCGGCGTGCGCCTGCATCAGCAGCAGGTACGCCGTCTCGCGGAACGGCTCGAGCTCGAGGACCTCTTCCAGGTCGCGGATCGCCAAAGCGTGGTCGGCCTTCCCGATCAGGATCTGAGCCCGGCACTCCAGCGACCGTACGCGTAGGGCCTGCAGGTCCTGCCGGCGCTGCTCGGTCCACTGCCCGTCGATCCCCTGCAAGAACGGTCGGCGTGCGATCGAGCCGGCGACCAAGGTCCAGCCGTTCGCCTCTTCGCTGTTTCCCGCGCGAAGGGCGCTCTCGGCCCGGTGGGCCGCGTCGGTGGCGGCCTCGAGGTCGATCCATGTACGAGCCGGCAGATGGAGCTGGTAGCAGCCATGTGCACTCACCAGGGCCTCCGTGTCACCCATCCCCACTGGTGCCAGTGCCGAACGGACCTTGCTGACGAGCGCCCGGAGGGCACCCTCCCATGCTCGGGGTGGATCCTCACCCCAGAGCTCGAGCGCGAGCTCGCCGACCGGAACGGCCCGATCCCGCTCGAGTGCGAGCATCGCAAGGACGAGCCTGCCCTGGGCCCCGGGGAGGTCGCGCTGCGGGACGAACCGACCATCGCGCTCCACGCCGACGGATCCAGCCAGGTAGAGGCGCGGGCGATCCTCCATCAACGACCCTCCAACGTTGCGCCAACGACGCGCCCCTAGTATCCGGCCCGAGGGAGGTGATCACATGCAGTACGAAGTCACATGCGAGTGCGGATGGCACGCAGCCGGTGCACGCGAGGCGCTCGTGGCGCAAGTGATCGAGCACGGCCGGCAGGTGCATCAGATGGACGTGACAGAGGAGCAGGCGCTCGCGCAGATCAAACCTGCGGCGAGCTGAAAGGGGGAACGGATGCACGAGCACAAGCGAGCCAGCCAGGTGATCGCAGCGACTCTCCTCTCGGCCTCGGTGCTGGTGATGGCCCCGACTCGAGCGTCGGCGACGCCGGACGAGCACGCCACCTGCGTCGGCCTCGCGTCAGCATCGTTCGCGCAGGCCCAGGTGCGAGACGACGTTGCTCATGCGATCGCCGAACGGTTCGGCATCCCGCCCGGAGCCGAGGTCAGCCGGTTCGCACACGTTCGGTTGGGCGACACCGTCGCCTGCATCGAGAACGGGCAAGCGGGCGGCTGAGCGACCTCTGCCCGATGCCGTCCCGACCGCGTGGGCAGGCATCACGCCCGGAGAACGGGGAACAGCTCGGTGCCTGGGGTCCGAGGAAAGCTCCACGCCGATCACCTCACCCCGCCCTCGATCGATCGCTTGAGCAGTTCGAGATCCTTGCGATTGGCTCGCCGCATGGCCCGGGCCATCATCGGGGCCGCCATGTTCCCGAACCCGGAGGGTTGCCCCCGATTGCGGAGCGTCATGCGGGTGGCATCTCCGACCTCGTCCTCCCAGGTGTATGTCGTCTCCATCGGGAACAGGCCTTCTTCGGTGCTCATGACGAGACGCTCCCCCGGAACGAGATCGCGGACCTCGTACGTGTAGGTGAGCTCGCGTCCCAGGAAACTCGCGGTGAACGTGACGCGAGATCCGATGGCCAACGGCCTCGGCGTTCGCCATTCGACGGAGCTGATGTTCCGGTACCAGGATGTCGTGCGATCGAGATCGGCAGCGTACGCGAAGACCTCTCGTCGCGGGCGCGCGATCACGATCGACGTCGAGACGTCGACGCTCACCGGTTCACCTCACGAGAGTGCGGGGTTCGGCACGCCGTCAGCCTCGACGACCTCTTTGAGACGCGCCACGATCAGCCCCCACGTGAGGCTCACACTGCCGAAGTCGTACTCGGGCTCTTCATCGGGGAAGCCCGTGTGCCGGAAGACGACCTTCGTCCCATGCTCGCTCGATCCGAGCGACCAGGAGACGGCGGTGCCCTCCCAGTACGGGAATCCGCCAGGGCAGTCCCACGCGATCTCCGCAGGCGCCTCGAGACGGCTCACGCGGATCGGCAGGCGCTCGGGTGCTTCGGAGAACCCGAACGTGAGCTCGCCACCCACCTTCTCATCGCCCTCGACATCCGGCGTCCAGAACGCGGCGAGACCCGATCTCGTCGAGAGCGTGTCGAACACCGTCTTCGGGTCCGCATGGATCTCGATCGCGTGGATGATGTCCCTACTCATCTTCCGACTCCTTCCCTCTATCGTGAACCGGTATTTAAGACATCTCTAAATCTTCTGTCAACCTGAAGGATGTGCTTAACTACCCAGCGTGCAGGACGTACTCGACGCGATCTCGAGCCCCCGTCGTCGCGAGATCCTCCGTCTCGTGTGGGAGCGCGAACGTTCGGCCGGAGACATCGCAGCAAGATTCGACGTGAGCTGGCCCGCGATCTCGCAGAACATCGCGGTGCTGCGCAAGGCCGGCCTGGTGACGGAGCGGCGGGAGGCGAACCGTCGTTTCTATCGCGCGGATCGACAAGCTCTTGGGTCGCTCAAAGCCGCGCTCGAGGATATGTGGACGGACGACCTGGGCCGGCTGCAGGACGTGTTGGAACAGGGATGACAGCAGACCGAACGAGCGTCGTGGAGCTCGAGGTTCGATTCGGCGCGCCGCCGGACGAGGTGTTCCTGTATCTGACGGAGCCCGAGCGATACATACAGTGGCAAGGCGTGAAGGCCGAACTCGATCCGCGTCCGGGAGGTGTCTACCGCGTCTGGATGGACGCGGATACGGTGGCGAGCGGCGAGTTCGTCGAGGTGGAGCCATCGCGGCGCGTGGTGTTCACCTGGGGCTGGGAGGGGAACGATGGCGTCCCACCCGGCTCCACGACCGTGGAGCTCACGCTCGAATCTGATGGCCTCGGTACCGTGCTTTCGCTCCGTCATTCCGGGCTTCCCGATGGGGAAGCAGCCGCGATGCACGAAGAGGGTTGGCGCCATTTCACCGCCCGTCTCGTGTCGGCAGTAGAACTCGGGGATCCGTAGCGTCGAAGGATGACCTACCGAGGCTGCGCGAGAGGCTACTCTCAGGGGCGTTGCACGGCGGACAGGTTCGCCGACGGTTCGCGAACGGCGATCACGTTGAATGCCGGACTCGGCCCGCGGAACCCTTTGAGCGTGAGCTCGCCGATGGGTTCCACCTCGACGTCTTCCTCGACCTCCGCGTGGAGACGCTGGGTGATCAGGACCTGGCCGGCCGTCGCTTCGTCGGCGAGCCGCGATGCGAGGTTGGTCACCGCTCCGATCGCCGCGTAGTCAGAGCGGCCCTCGAACCCGACCTCGCCGCACGTCGCGTAGCCGAGCGCGATGCCGGCCCCCAGATCCAGGTCGTAGCCGCGCTTGCGCCACGCCGGCGTCAGTTCCGCCATCTCCTCCCGGAGCGCGCAGGCCAGCCGGACCGCCCGGAGCGAAGCATCGGGGACCTCGTGGGGGTCGTTGAAGAACAGCTGGACCCCGTCGCCCTCGAGGAACCCCACGGTCGCATCGAAGCGCTGCACCAGACGGCCGATCACACGATGGAACTCCCCGAGCACGTGCATCAGCTCCTCGGGCTCGACCGCATCGACGAAGTTGGTCCACCCGCGGAGATCGGCGAAGAGCATCGCGACCATGCGGCGATGGCTGCGGAGGATCGCGTCGTCGCCCGACGAGACGATCGCGTCGACGAGCTGGGGCGAGAGGAACCGCCGAAGCTTCCGGACGCGCTCGAGCTCCACGACCTGGCTCTGCACCCGCTCCTCGAGCGTGCGGTTCAGCTCGGTCAGCTCCGCTGCCTGCGACGTGATCGTGTCGTGGTAGCGCTTGATCCGCAGGAGCGAGCGCACCCGCGCGAGCAATTCGTCCTGGTCGAACGGCTTGGCGATCAGATCGTCCGCGCCCGCCCGGATCGCCTCGGTCCTCTCCGACGTGCTGGCCGTGATCATGATCACCGGCAACATCGCGGTCTCTTCGCGCTCCCGGATCGCGCGGCACACCGCGTACCCGTCCAGCCCCGGCATCACGACGTCGAGCATCACCAGGTCCGGTTTGGCCGACGCGACGAGCTCCAGCGCCTGCGCGCCGTCGGTCGCGGAGACGACGTCGTATCCGCGCGGCGCGAGCACGGCTTCGAGCAGCCGCACGTTCGGAGCAACGTCGTCCACGACCAGGATCCGAGCGTCGCTGCTCATCCGACCCTCCCCTGGCAGTGCTCCCGAACGGTCCCGAGAAACTCCCGCACGTTCACGGGCTTCGACACGTAGCCGTCGAAGCCCTCCGCCAGGAACCGCTCGCGATCCCCCCGCATCGCTTGCGCGGTCAGCGCGAGGACGGGGATCGTCGCCGTGCGCGCGTCCGCACGCAACCGATGGAGCGCTTCGACGCCGTCGAGGTCCGGGAGCTGGATGTCCATCAACACGAGATCCGGCATGTGTTCGGACGCTATGTCGATCGCCTCGCCGCCCGTCGTCGCCTCCAGCGTTCGGAAGCCTGTCGCGACCAGGACGTCGCGGAACAGCTTCATGTTCTTCTCATTGTCCTCGACCACGAGGATCTGCTCGCCCGTCATGAGGTGCTGGACCCCGCGGGCAACGCGAACGTGAAGGTGCTCCCGTGACCGAGCTCGCTCTCCAGCCAGATCCGGCCGCCGTGGAGCTCCACGTACCGCTTCGAGAGCGCAAGTCCCAGGCCGGTCCCCTCGCGGTGCCCGACCCCCGTTTCGCTCTGCTGGAACTCCTCGAAGATCCGATCCCAGTCTTCGGGAGCGATGCCCGGGCCGGTGTCGGCGACGGCGACCCTGACCTCGCCGTTCGCCCGCGTGGCGCTCACGTCGACCTCCCCACCGGCGGGCGTGAACTTCACCGCGTTCGAGAGCAGGTTGAAGATGACCTGCTTGATCCGACGCTCGTCGCCGTCGACCACGTCCACCTCCGGATCGGCCGCGAATGCGACGCGGACTCCCTCCTCCGTGGCGCGCTCGCGCACCATCACCACGCCGCGCTCGAGCGCCTCCCGCAGGGAGAAGGGGCGCACCTCGAGCTCGACCTGTCCGGCCTCGACCTTGGAGAGGTCGAGGACGTCGTTGATCAGCGAGAGCAGATGGTTCCCCGAGGAGATGATGTCGTCGAGGTACTCCGCCTGCTTCTCGTTCACCGAGCCGACCATCTCGTCGCGCAACACCTGCGAGAAGCCGATGATCGCGTTCAGCGGTGTCCGAAGCTCGTGGGACATGTTGGCCAGGAACTCTGACTTGTGCCGGCTCGCCTCCTCGAGCTCGGTGTAGAGGCGCCGCAGCTCGTCGTTCATCCGGTTGACGTTGGCGCCCAACGCGCCCAACTCGTCTCGGTTCTCCACCTCCACGGTGCCGGAGAAGTCGCCGGATGCGATCGCGGCGAGGCGATTGTCGATCCGCTGGATCGGCCCGATCATCGACCACGACAGGACCAATCCCAGGAGCAGCGCGAGCACGAGCGCTCCTGCCGCGACGCCAATGAACAGGACACGAGAGCTCTCGAAGGAGCTCGCGTTCCGGGCGATCAATCGGTTGATCTCGTCGGTCGTCCTGTTCGCGAGCCTGGAGGCCTCCTGGTGGAGATCGCTCGCGAGCCCCTCTGCATGTGCGCGGTGCGGCCGCATCTCCTCGCTCTCGTTCGAGATCGTCGTCCGATCGCCGTACAGCGGGATGATCCTCTCCACGAGCAACCTCGAGAGCTCATCGGCTTTGCTCGTGATCACGTCCAGCATCTTCTGGTCCTCCCGAGGCGGCGTGAACAGGAGTTGACCCGCGGCAGTGCTCGCCCCGATCCGACGGGCGGCGTCGACCGCGAAGAGATCCACCGCGAGCGAATACTTCCCGCGGATCTGTGGGGGTGCGACGTCCGGCCAGACGGTGTTGAAGTCGGTTGCGACGTTCACCGTCAGGACATTCCGGAGATACCGAGCCTGTGCCTGGAGCTGGCTGTATTCAACGGCCCGTTTCTGGAGGGGCCTGACGCTCGCGACGCGGTCGTTCGACCGCCCGAGCACGACTTGCCCCAGAAGGCCGACCGCGACCAGCAACAGGGATGTGCCGACGAACGCGACCAGCAGCTTCGTCCGAACGTTGACCGGCAGGCGCGCGATGGCCCTGACGAATGGATCGCCGATCCGTCGCCGCCCTTCGCGGGCGACCCGCGACTCCTGCTCCTCGACCAAGGTCTCAGACTTCCAGGACTGTGGTCCCGCCGATCATGTTCGTGATCAGCCAGTCCCCGTCGATCCGGGCCACATCGAAGTCGGCGGTCGTGGCCGACACGACCTTGCCGGTATCGATGTCGACGTAGTGGCACTCGAAGTGCAACGTCCCTCGGTCGCCGTTGACCGTGATCTCCAACTTGTACGCCGGGTGATCCGACATCCAGTTGTTCTCATCCTGGAAGGGCGCTGCCTCCTCCGACCAGAATCGCCGGATCTCGTCCAGCCCCGACGCGGTCGCTCCCTGACCCACCGTCATGGTGGCATTGGGCGCGTACAGGCTCACCATCAGATCGATGTTCTTCTGCGTCTGAGCACGGTGGAAGTTCTTCTCGATCTGGTCGATCTCCCATATGTCCTGGAACCGGCGGGACGGGTCTCCACCCGATCCGGCGGTCGATCCACCGCACGCCGCGAGCACGACCGAGATGAGGAAGACCCCGACTGCGCCACCGATCACAAGCCTCCGCATTTGTGAACCCCCTTCCGCTCAGGCCCTCCGGCCGTTGGTGCTGGCGATGTTCACATCGCCGAGCCGATCCGTCTAGAGGCTAGGGAGCGCGGAGGTCTGGGCCCACCAGGCCAACCGTCTTCGCGTGGGGGTGCCAGCACGGTAGTGCCCTCAAACCCCCTCACTCCGTCCTCGTGCCGTAGCGGCGGACCTGCTCGGGAAACGTGCTCACGTGGATCGGCTTCTCGAGCCATCCGGCGAAGCCCGCTTCCTCCAGCCAGTCTTCGCTCCCTTCGAGCGGCGATGCGCTCATCGCGACCACCGGGATGAGCGCCGTTCGCTCGTGCGCTGCAAGGTTCCGAGTCGCCTCCACGCCATCCATGTCGGGAAGCCGGAGGTCCATCAGGATCACGTCCGGCACGTGCTCCCGCGCGAGCGCGATCGCCTGTACAGCCGTCGCCGCACCGAACGTCCGGAACCCCGCCGCGCCCAGGACATCGACGGCGAGCTTCCGGTTCCGGTCGTTGTCGTCGACGACGAGGACGCTGGTCACAGGCGTATCCTCGCGCCATGCCGCTCAGGTTGGTGATCGCCGATGACCATCTCCTCGTGCGCGAAGGCGTCCGGCGGCTGCTCGAGGCCGACGCCGAGCTCGAGGTTGCGGCCGTCTGCAGCGACCTCGACTCCCTGCTCGCCACGGTGGAGACGGAGCACCCGGACGTGGTCGTCACTGACATCCGCATGCCGCCCGGCAACAGCGACGAGGGGATCCAGGCGGCGGATCGTCTCCGCACCACCCATCCGAACGTGGGCGTCGTCGTGCTCAGCCAGTACGCGACCCCGAGCTACGCCCTCGCCCTCCTGGAGGGCGGCAGCGCCGGACGCTCCTACCTCCTGAAGGAGCGCGTCCAGGATCCTGGCGAGCTCGTGGCCGCGATCCGCGCGGTCGCGAACGGCGGCTCGGTGATCGATCCGAAGGTCGTGGAGGCGCTGGTCGCGGACGACGCCCGCGGCGAGGGGTCGCCGCTCAAGAGCCTGACCGAACGCGAACGCGACGTGCTGCGCGAGATGGCGGCGGGCAAGAGCAACGCGGCGATCGGTGAGTCCCTCTTCCTCGCCGAGCGGTCGGTCGAGAAGGTGATCCATTCGATCTTCCTCAAGCTCGGGCTCACCTGGGAGCCGTCGGTCAACAAGCGGGTCAAGGCCGTGATCCTCTACCTCGCGGAGAGCGACTAGCCTCATCACGGGAGCGGCAGGGAGCCGGTAAAGGTCGTCCGGTCGCCGACTGACGCGATCCTCATGCGCCCGCCCAACGCCTCGACGCGATCGTGCGGGGCGCGGGGCTCCGTTCCCAGGGCGCATTCCGCGGTGACCTCGAACGCGAGCGCACCGCCCTCGCTTCGGACGCTCACCACCATCGGCGTGCTGACGGGAGCGCGCTCGAACGCGTCGAGCACGAAGAAGTAGACGGCGCCGATGAGCTCCGACGGCACCGACACTTCCGCGTCGACGGCGAGTCGCGCCGACACGCCGGCGTGGCTCGCCGCCGCGCGGAGCTCCGCCACCAGCCCGCCTGCCTGGAGCAGCGCCGGGAAGATCCGGTTGGCGAGGTCCTGCATCTCCATCAACGCCCGCCGCGTTTCGCGCTGCAGCTCCTCGAGGATCGTCTTCGCCGCGGCGGGATCTGAATCGAGTAAGCCCGCCGCGACCTCGAGGTTCGCGGCGAGCCCCACCAGATCCTGCTGCACGCCCTCATGCAGCGCCCGCTCGATGCCTCGACGCTCGTCATCGGCGGCCAGCGCGAGTCGTTTCCGAGAAGCTCGGAGCTCCTCGATCTCGCGGCGCAACCCATCGAACGTGGGCTGCTCGTCGGTCTGCTCGGTCGTCAGCGATGCCTCCTGCGCCTGGGGCCCCGGCAGTTGTCCGTCATCGTTCCGGCGGCGTCAAGCGGCCAGCACCCTATCTGGCCGGATGGCAGCATCCCGCCGTTCGCCAGGCCGCCACCGTAGAGCCCGGCCGGCACGACCTCCTAGCGTCGCTATGCAAGAGCGCTCATCGCGGGTCGAGAGAGGAGGAAGGCGATGAAGCTCAGACACGTGATGCCAAGAACGGAGGGGAGACCACAGATGAAGAAGTCAGTGTTCGTGTTGACAGCAGCTCTGCTCACCCTGGGTGCGATCGGCATCGGCATGCTGCCGCTCGCCGCACAGGAGCCGCCGTTGCCGATCGCGACCGAGGTACTGTCGCCGCGAAGCGTGTTCCCGGACGACATCGACGTGAAGGTCAAGATCGACACCGGTGGCGAGACCGAGGTCGTGAAGGTCGTCGATCCCTCGCGGACGGTGACGGCTCGGTTCACCATCCAGCCGGGAGCGCGGTTCCCGTGGCACAGCCACGCAGGACCCGTTTTCGTCAACGTGGCCGAGG
>Ga0299907_10000971_pt1 | contig 15473 bp, 16 predicted proteins | sample RVTome_16_FD_198680 | JGI IMG/M metagenome (GOLD analysis project Ga0299907, IMG submission 198680) | Soil microbial communities from uranium-contaminated site in the Upper Colorado River Basin, Wyoming, United States - RVT152D67 (version 2) ...
CTTCGGCAAGTTCCGAAGCGAGCGAGCGGGTCAAGGCGTGGACGCCGGCCTTGGCGGCGGCGTAGGCGGGCGACGTTTGCCAGCCGGCCGTCTGCCCCGCCAGCGAACCGATGTTGACGATCGACGCCCGCTTCGAGCGTCGGAGGAGCGGGAGCATCGCTTTGGTGACGATGAAGACGGCTGTCAGATTGAGGCGCAATGTCTCGTTCCAGTCGTCCAGAGAAACCTCTTCGAGTCGAAGCGGCCGGGGAAAGCCCCCGGCGTTGTTGACGAGAACATCGATGCGGCCTGCTTGCGTCTCGATCAAGCGGGCGGCCGCGGCGACGTCGACTTCGGATGTGACGTCGCAATGGATGAAATCGCCATTCTCCAGCAGTGCGTCGAGGTCGGCCCCGCCGTCGTCATCGATGTCGAGGTGAAACACGCGGTGGCCGCACCGGCCGAGGCGTTCAGCCGTTGCCCGCCCGATGCCCCCAGCAGAGCCGGTGACGACCGCAACAGGCCCGTCAGCGGTGGTCATGCCAACGCCAGCTCGACCAGGTCGCCTGCCGGGCCGGCACCTGCCAACTCGATGGCCGGAAGGGAGGCGTTGGCGAACGCCGCTCGCCCCTTTTCGTCGAGGTCGACGAACTTAACGCCCGATTCCTCGAGCCGCGCCCGCAGCGTTGCCTCGGCGGCAGCGCCCTCTCGACGCTGAACCTCGATGGCCGATCGCGTGGCCTGTTCGACGGCCAGCCGCAGTTCGTCAGACATCGACTCGAGAATGGAGCGGTTGGCCCAGAGGCCCCGGGCACCGTAGAGATGTCCTGTCATGGTGACGAAGGGGTGTACCTGATCGATTCCGTAGGCGACCGTATTGGCGAGGGGATTCTCCTGGGCGTCCACTCGGCGGCTGGTGATGAGGCGGATTGCTTCGCTCAGTTCGACCGGAACGGGTGTCGCCCCCCACCCCCTGAATAGCTCCTCGTGAATCGCGTTGGGCTGGGTGCGGACTCTCATGCCCCGGCAGTCATCCGGAGTGGCCACGGGTCGGAGGGCGTTGGTGAAGTGACGGAACCCGTTGTCCCAGAAACCAAGCACCTCGAAGCCGGTGGCGTCCCGGACGGCATCGTTGAGCTTCTCCCCGAGCTCGCCGTCCAGGGCGCGGTGGGCGTGCTCGAGATCCTCGAAGAGGTAGGGGGTTTCGAGGACGTCGAGGGCCGCCACTCGCCCCCCGAGATAGCTGGACGAGAAATAGCAGAAGAACATGTCGCCGGACTCGACGAGATCCAAGAGATCGGTGTTGGGGCGTCCGTCTTCCATGATGTTCCAGGTAACCCGCACCGTGACGGCGCCCGCGGTGAGATCCTCCATGACCGCACGAAAGGTGGCGAGGCCCCGACCGTGTGAACTGTCTTCCGGGCCGTACCCGCCGACCCACAATTCCATGAGGTTCATCGCCGTGACCCCGTCATGACGCCATCGTAAGACCCTGATCGAGACGAGAGATCATGGCGTTTCGGGCACCCGTCCTATTCCCGCTCTCCGTCTCAAGACCTCCACGACAGATGAGTTGTCGGCGTCCGCCAAGCCCCTAGCCTCGCCCTCCGCCAGGACATCGAGCACGACCTCGATGAGTCCGACCGGAGCTCCCAGGCGCAGGGCCTGGTCTGCGATGAGGCGAGCGTCCTTGTGCCCCTGGCGCAGCCGGGAGAGCGGCGTGGCGTGGTCACCAGCGACCATCCGCGTCCCCCATTGGTCCATCGCCTTCGAATAAGCAAGGCTGTCCTTGAGAACGCCCAGAGCGGAACCGAGATCCATCCCTGCCAGCTCGGCGACGACGAGCGCCTCGGCCAGGACTACACGATGAACGGTGAGGACGTGATTGACCAGGAGCTTCATCCGGGCACCCGCTCCTGCTTCGCCGACGTGGTGGTGGGACCGGCCGATGGCATCGAACAGGGGGCGGCCGCGGGCATAGGCAGCATCCGGCCCTCCCATCATCACAATCAGGTTGCCGTGTTCTGCCATCGCGCTGTTGCCGCTGAGCGTGGCGTCGGCGTAGACCACCCCGCGCTTGACCAGAGCCGAGGCCAGTTCAGCGGAGTCCTGGGGGCTACCGGTGGTCGTGTCGTACACGAACAGCGGAACGACACCGGATGCTGTCAGTCCGTCTGGCCCGAGACACACCTGTCGGGCGATCTTTGACGTGGGTAGTGATAGCAGCGCCGCCCAACATCCCTGGACCGCCTCAGCGGGTGATGGCGCCGCACTCCCCCCGGCGGCCACGAAGTCTTCGACACGGCCGCCGTCGACATCGAAGCCGCGGACGTGGAATCCCGCGTTCATCAGACGGCGCGACAGGCGCGAGCCCATCAGACCAAGACCCATCACCGCCACCGCAGAAGCTCGGCTCACATCTTGACGCTAGTCCCGTCGATCGGGCGGTTCGGCCGCCCTCAGCAATCGATTTCGCAACTAGGGTGAGGGGAGCAGCGTCAGGAGAAAACGGATGACCACAGACCTCGCCTTTGCCCCTTCGGAAGACCCGTTCGTCGTCGTCCACGGCGGCTTCTACCGCCGCTGGTTCTCCATGATCGACGACGTCGCCGAACTGGAGGCGACGGTGACCAGACTCACCGGGACCACCCAGGACGTCTGGGTTCCCGTGTGGGCCGAGGTTGCTAAGAAGCACGAGGACGAGGGCGACCGATTGGAGGCCGCCGGTGACTATGACGGCTCACGCCGGGCCTACCTCCAGGCCAAGACGTATTACGCCATCGGGCGTTTCCCCGGCGAGGTCAGCGACGTCAAGCGGCAAATCAGCGACGACTGCGCCCGCGCCTATCGGAAGGCGTGCGCCCATCTCGACCCTCCGGTGGAGGTGGTCGAGTTCGAGCACCAGGGAATGACGGTGCGGGCCCACTTCCGCGCCCCGGTGTCGGACACGCCCGTTGCGGCGGTCCTGATCATGTGCGGGGCCGACGTCTTCAAGGAGGACCGGGGCTGGGCCCAGGACCTGTGTATCGAGAACGGCATGGCCGCTCTGGTGATGGACGGGCCTGGCACCGGCGAAAACCCGTTTCCGTGGGCTCCCGAGTCGGTCTCGGCCTGGGAGGCCGCTGTCGACTACCTCGCCTCCCGACCTGAGGTCGACGGCGGTCGGATCGGTGCCTTCGGCATCAGTCGGGGCGGGTACTCGGTCATGCAGCTGGCGGGAACGGCTCCCGACAAGCTGGGAGCGGTGGTGGCCAGCGCCGGCCACCCGTTCGGCTACGTCATGCCCGACGAGGAGCTGGAAGAGTTCGTCCGGGTCCGCAACGAACGGGCCACCTGGCGTTTCGGCGCCCCCGACGACCCGCCCTCGTTCGAGGGAACATCGGTTGAGAAGGAGCGAGCCGACTTCAAGCACTGGGCACTGTCCGAGCAGGGGATTCTCGACAACATCACCATGCCGGTCCTGATGCTCAATGGCAAGCTGGACCACCTGGCGCCGATCGGCAATATCTACTTCATGTTGGAGACGGGCCCGGCCACCGGCAAGGAGGCCCGGATCTACGCCGACGCCGGCCATTGCGCCTTCAAGTACTACGACCACTGGGCGCCGGCAACCTTCCAGTGGCTAGCGGAGAAGCTCAGCCGATAGCGAACGGGATCCCAAGTCCCTAATGGCGAGGGGGCAAGCGTAAGGCGCCGCGCCGTTCGCCAGGAACCCAGAACGACCCCCTGGTTTTTGTGGGTGGGGTCTTGTATGTTGTGGGTATGGGCGAACATACGTTCGATACGGGGATGGAGCGGGTCACGGCGCTCACGGCGGAGCTCTCCGACCTCACCTTGGCCCGCCTGGAACAGATCGCCGGCCTGGACCGGTCCGGCGAGTACCTCGACGAGGGGTACACGTCGGTGGCGGCGTTCTTGGTGCACCGTTGCGGGATGGGACCGGGGGAGGCCAACCGGCAGGTGTTCATGGCCCGGGCCCTGGAACGTGCTCCGTATGCGGCCAAGTCGGTGGGGGCTGGCAGGTTGAACGTGAACCAGTTCGAGGTGTTGGCTCACGCCCAGGCCAGGCATCCCGAACCGTATGCGGGGGACGAACCGGACCTGTGTGAAGCCGTCGCCGGGCTGACGCTGCCCAACGCTCGCCGGTTGGTGGAGTACTGGTGCCAGGCCCACGACGACCCCGCCGCCGACGCCGAAACAGACCCATCAAGGGTGTTCTTGTCCAAGACGTTCGGGGGTAGGGGTCGTCTCGACGGCGAGCTCACCCCCGAGGACCACGCCTTGCTGTCCCAAGCCCTCGACACACTCATCTCCGAGATCGTCGAAACCACCCCAAAAGAAGATCTAGTGCCGATGCCCCAGCTGCGCGCCCAGGCGTTGGCCGAGGTGGCCCGCCGCCACCTCGACTCGCCCACCACCCCCACCGACCATGGCAACCGGCCCCACCTCACCGTCGTCGTCGACTGGGAAGTCCTCACCGGCAAGAGAAGAGACAAAGCCTCAGAACTGTTGGACGGGGACCGTGATCACCCCCACCGCCGCCCAACGGCTTGCGTGCGACGCCAACGTGTGCCGCCTCCTCACCGGACCAGCCGGCGAGATCCTCGACATGGGACGCAGCCGCCGCACCGTCACCCCCGCCCAATGGAAAGCACTCCGCCTCCGCGACCGCCACTGCCGATTCGGTGGCTGCCGCCGACCCTGGGCCTGGTGCGACGCCCACCACATCCAACACTGGACCCGAGACAACGGACCCACCAACCCCAACAACCTCATCCTCGTCTGCCGCCACCACCACACCCTCATCCACGACGGCGGCTGGACCCTCACCGGCACCCCCGAAAACCCCATCATCACCCGACCCGACGGGAGCCGGCTCGCCCACGCTCCGCCGTAAGGTGGGGCGATGCCCGATCACGGTCACCCGATCCAATTCGGCTATTTCCTTGTCCCGATGGCGGTGGAGCCACTGATCGAGACCGCCCAGGAGGCAGAGCGCCTGGGACTCGACTATCTCGGAATCCAGGATCATCCCTACCAGAGACGCTTCGTCGACACCTTCGCCCTGATGGCGGCCATTGCCGCCGCCACCGATCGAATTCGACTGTTCCCCGATGTCGCCTGCCTTCCGCTCCGTCCCCCGGGAGTGATGGCCAAGACGGCAGCCACCATCGACCTCCTCTGCGGTGGTCGCTTCGAGCTGGGCCTGGGAGCGGGCTCGTTCTGGGACGCCATCGCCGGCTACGGCGGTCCTCGGCGGGCGCCGGGGGAGTCGCTCGAGGCGCTCGGCGAGGCCATGGAAATCGTCCGCATGGTCTGGAGCGGCGAGCGAAGCCTGCGCTTCGAGGGTCGGCACTACCGACTCGTCGGCGTTCACGGAGGTCCTCCGCCCGCCCACGACGTCGGGATCTGGCTCGGCGTCTACGGGCCCCGCGCTCTGCGACTGGCGGGGGCCAAAGCCGACGGGTGGGTGCCGTCGTACCGCGGCGACCCCGAGGACCTCGGGCGCATGGTGAAGCGCCTCGACGACGCCGCCGTAGCGGCGGGGCGGGACCCCGGCGTGATCCGCCGGGTCATCAATGTCAGCGGGTCGATCGGACCGGGCGCGGATGGGCCACTAGCTGGACCGGTGGAGCGCTGGGCGGACGAGTTGAGCGAACTCGCCCTCCGCCACGGCTTCGATACTTTCATCTTCGGCAACCCCGACGCCGGTCAAATGGCCAGGTTCGCCGAGGGAGTGGCGCCGGCCGTCAGGTCCCGGGTCGCCGCGGGCCGTGGGTGACCAATGTCGGGAGACCTGAGCATCAAGCGGGCGTACGAGGAGCCGGACCCCGCCGATGGACGGCGGGTGTTGGTCGACCGCCTGTGGCCCCGTGGCGTCTCCAGGGAACGGGCCGGTCTCGACGATTGGTTGAAGGAGGTGGCGCCCTCGGGCGATCTCCGGAAGTGGTTCGGGCACGACCCCGCCAAATGGGAGGAGTTCGGGGCCCGCTACCGAGCCGAACTCGACGCCCATCCGAACGAGATCCGCCAACTCCTCGAATGGTGGGGGGTCGGCGACCTGACTCTCGTCTACAGCGCCGCCGACACCGAGCACAACGACGCCGTCGTCCTGGCCGCCTACCTGCGGCAGCAGTCAGACGTCGATCATCAGGAGGATTCCTGAGGCGGCGTCCAGCGCGTCGATGGTCTGGCGGGCGGCCTCGTCGATTTGGATCCTCGGGGGATCCGGCGGGGTGTCGGGGTGGTAGGTGCCCGGGCCGTAGAACTGGCCATAGCGCATGACGACACCGCCGTACTCGAGCACGGCCCGTTCCATGTCGCTGACGGCGTCGCCGGGTCCAGCCCCGAGCGGCCATGCCACGCTCTGGACCAGGAACCGCTCGGCGCCAGCCCGGCGGGCAGCGGACAACAGATTGGCGGTGCCCTGTTGGCGGATCATGGCGTTGTTCCAGGAGTACGCCCCGATCTCGGCCGGGTCGTCGGGCAAGTCCGTGAGTTCGTGGATGATGGCGTCGGGTCCGAAGGCCACCACGGCATCGATCAGCCACTCGGCCTCGAAGACATCTCCGACCACCGGGTGGGCTCCCAGTTCGGCCAACAGGCTCGCCTTGGCGGGCGTCCGGGTCAGGCCGGCGACCTCGTGGCCGGCCGACCGCAGGAGCGGTACCAGACGCGAACCGATGACACCGGATGCCCCGGCCAGGAAGATCCTCATCGGCCGAACGCTACAACGAGATCGAGTCCACCAAGCCCACGCCGTCAACCCTGACTCCATTACCAACTCACGCAGCGTGTCATGGTCGTCCGCGCCCATCCGCTCCGGGGCACGTAGGGCCTTCGAGCCGGACACGATTGGCAAGCCGGCGATCAGGCGGTAGTCAGACCTGTCTGGACAACCCTGCCGTCACCCGAAAGGACCACTTCTTCGTCTGTGTGTTGATAGCAAGGTTCGAGGAGGACCAAATGAACTCTCTGGTCAAGAAGACCGGGACCCTAGCACTGGCCGCGATGCTGCTGGCGTTGATGGCAGCGCCGCTCTCGGCGCTAGTAGCCGAAGTGACAAAGGGCTCGCTCGAGTCGTTCGCAGCGGGCACCGGTCACGCCGACTACGGCGACGTCGAGGGGAAGGCCACAATGATCCGCACCGCGTCAGGCGAGACGATCGTCGTGGTCACGGCCAGTGGTCTGACACCGGGCGAGACGTATGGATCGCATGTCCACAAGCAGGCTTGCGACGAGGGCGACGCCGGCGGGCACTTCAGCTTCGGGTTCGGCGTGCCCGGCGGTGCCTTGGACGGGTCGGAGATATGGCCGGGACCGTTCACCGCGAACGCCGCGGGTCAGGCCGTGGGACGGACTGTCGTTGGGGCTACCGCCGGTCCGACTGCGGTCGCGGTCGTTATTCATGCCCCGAGCGGGGCAAAGATCGCCTGCGCCGATCTCGGCTGAGCCTCTCGTGCGGGTTGGCGGGCATCCCGCCGACCCGCACCGAAACCCAGCGAACAGAACGCATCTCTTGTCCTGTTCGAGAGTCGAAAGGAAAACGATCCATGAGATGGAAGCCGACAGTGGGCGCGCTTGTCTTCATCGCGGCGATACCAGTCGCCGTTTCCGAGCTGTTGGGCCCCGCCTGGTCGATAGCCGTGGTCGTCATCGGTATTGGAGCAGGCTGGCTCCTGATCCCCGGTTTCTGGCCGGTCTCATTGAACGGAGCCATAGGCGGAGTGGCGGCCGGTCTGCTCGTCCTCGGGCCGGGTTTGCGGATTGCGATGCGGGTGGTGGCCATTCTCGACCCCTCGAGGTCCCCCGAATTCACGATCGGCGGAACCATGTTCATCATCATCGGCGTCGGAGTCATGATGGGAGGGACATTCGGTGTCTTCGGGAACGTCGCCCGTCGCGGATTCGGTATCCCTTCAGGCGCCGCGGGCCTAATTCCCGCATTTCTGGTGATGTTGATGATCGGTCTCGACGGCGAGCTCCGCAGCGAGATCGTCGAGCTTGGCGCCGGCCCTTGGCTCAACATTCCGATGTTCGGCGCCGCGGCCCTCGGGTATGGGGCACTGTGGACCCGGATCGTGGCCCGGCTCGACATGAGACGCGAGAAGAACGAACGCCACGAGACCGCAGAGAGTGCCACGATGACACTCTCCAACACGAGAGGTCTCGAGATATGAGCTGGTCGGCAATCGAGTTGATCACCAACGTGCTCCTCGTCGCGGTGGTGGTCGTCCTCGGTCCCCTGATCAAGCGGTTCGGCCGAGCCTACGCCGGCGACATCTTCCGGGGCAACCCACGGACCGGAAAGAGCTATCTGGTCTTGATGGACGTGGCGTATTACCTGATCTTCACCGCCTACGTACTGTTTACGGTGACGCTCAGTCAGCCTGCTCAATGGCGGCCGGATGCCCGGGATGCGCTCGGCGACCAGCTTCAGCACGAGGTGTCGCGGATCGGCGGCATGCTTCTCCTCATGGGGGTGCTCCACGGTCTCAACGTGCTCAGTCTCCCGCTGGTGGGGAGGTTGCTCGGCTTGAGCAGGCATCTCGATGAGGACACGCCGGCCCTCGGCTGATACGTGCTCTGGCTGGCAGTAGTCGCAGCCGGTAAGCCGGCCTGGACATCGGAGGAGGTGGCTCGCGCCTCTTTCGTCGAGAAGCTCTATCACCAGGAGGCGGTGTCCCTCGTGCGGTTGGCACGTCTGTTCACCGATGACCGCACCGGGGCCGAGGACATCGTGCAGGAGGCCTTCATACGGCTCTATCGCGCCGCCGATCGGATCCAGGACACTGAGAAGAGCGCCGCCTATCTGCGCTCCATCGTGCTCAACCTGGCGAGGGACCACAACCGGCGCGGGCTGCTCTCGCTCCGTCATCAAGATTCGATGATCGATCGCAGGACGCCGGAAACACCAGAAGACCGGGTGGTTCGATCCGAGAGCCAAACCGAAGTGATTGGTGCCCTGAACCGTCTGTCCTCCCGCCAGCGCGACTGTCTCGTCCTCCGCTTTTACATGGACCTCACCGAGAAACAGATCGCATCGACGCTGGCCATCTCGCCCAATTCGGTGAAGACCCATTGTCAACGGGGGATGGCCATCCTCGCCGCGGTTCTGGGAGGAGACGAATGAGTCTCGAGAGTCGTCTCACCGAAGCATTGCATCAGACCGGTAGCTACCAGCCGAGCGTCGATCTCTTCGCCCGACTCAGCCGAAGCATCGAAGAAGACCAGGAGCATCACCGTCGGATACGAAGGGGGAGCGCCGCCGTGGTGGCCGGGCTCACTATCCTGGCGACCTTCCTGATCGCGCTCGCCGATCGCGATCCAGACGGCACGCTCGTGTTGCCCAAATGGTCGATGCAGGTGGTCCTGTTCGCATTGCTCACCTCGTGCCTCCTCGTCTTCGGGCCGGCGATCAGGCGTCTCGGTCAGCCATACCTTTCCGATGTCTTCCACATGAGCCCGGTGACGGGTGAGCGGTTCTCCAGACTCCTCGACATCGCCTACTACCTGTTCTTCGGCGGAGGAATACTCTCCAGTCTCGACCTGACCGAGGCCGGATCTCTCGTTCCCGCGAGCGAGAGCCTGAGGTTCGGGGTGGGGCAGGTCGCCTTCTTCCTGACCGTCCTCGGGTTGGCGCACGTCGGGAATCTCCTGCTGCTTCCGATAGTGGGGCTGCTCTTCGCTTCGGTGACCAGGAGAGCACGACGCCGGGTCGCCGGAGACGAAGCACCACCGATGTCGGAGAGGGCACGAAAGACTGATCGTCTCGCAATGGCGATCGTGCTCACAGCGGTGCTTCTCGGGATCGGTGGTGGTCTACTGGTTATCGCCCTGGTGGTAAGGGGTATGTAGCCGTCCTTGGCGCGTCCCGTCGTGCTACTTCTGGCGCGTTTAGATCGCGCCATGCCGCGACCTAAACGCGCGGAAAGGGGGACTCAGCGATATTTGAGGCCGGTGCCGGTGTTGAAGACCACGACGCGATCGGAATCCGTCACCCAGCCCTGGCCCTTCAGACGGGTGAGGGCCGCCCAGGCCGCCCCACCTTCGGGGCAGACGTCGACTCCGGTGGCGGCGGCCAGGGCGGCGGCGGCGGGAGCGATCTCGTCTTCCGGCACGGCAACGGCTGTTCCGTTCGTCTCCCGGATGGCGCGCAGACACAGGAAACCGCCGATGGGCGAGGGCACCCGCAGGCCGAAGGCCGAGGTGACGGCGCCCTCCCAGGGCTCGGTGCGCTCCGCGCCGCTCTCGAAGGCGGTGACGACCGGGGCGCACCCGGCCGCCTGGACCGATACCATCCGGGGCCGGCCCGAGCCGATCCAACCCATCGCCTCCATCTCGTCGAACGCCTTCCACATACCCACAAGACCGGTGCCGCCCCCGGTGGGATAGACGATCACGTCGGGCAGGTCGCCCTGAAACTGCTCCCACAGCTCGTAGGCCATCGTCTTCTTGCCCTCGATCCGGTAGGGCTCCTTGAGCGTGGAGACATCGAAGTCGTCTGAGGTGCGGTGCTCGGCCAGCCACTTGCCGGCATCGGAGATGGTCCCGGTGACCAACTGCACCTCGGCGCCGTAGTGGCGGCATTCCTTCACGAACGCCTCCGGGGTGTCCTCGGGCATCGACACCAGGACGGGGATTCCGGCGGCGGCACCATAGGCCGAGAGCGCCCCGGCGGCGTTGCCGGCCGAGGGTGCCACCAAGCGCTCGACCCCCAGGGCGGCGGCCGCCGATACCGCCATGCTCATGCCGCGTGCCTTGAACGAGCCGGTCGGGTTACGGGCCTCATCTTTGACCCAGGCACCGTCGCCGGCCTCCACGAGCGGCGTCCATCCCTCGGTGAGCGAAACGGAGGCGGACCCGCTCACTGGCAGGACCGGTTCGTACCGCCACATAGAGGAGACCGAGCTATCGATGATGCCGGCCGGGGTCATGGTGGAGTCCAGTCGCAGCTCGACCCGCAGGGGTAGTCCGCAGGCTCGGCACACGGTGTGGGTTCTCCCCAGCTCGTGGGGTTCTCCACAGGAGAAGCAGGTGATGCCGGAGAAAGCCGGGTTGAAGAAGTCGGTCATGGTCACCTCGCGCAACGGGGGCCCCTCGCTCTGAGGGCCCCCGTCGCCCGGTTGGTCGTCGGTCACATCGCCGTGTGGCACAATCGTTTGTGGTGCAACCATATCAGAGGGTCGTCGGTCATGTGTAAACGGTTCGCCCGGGTTGTGTCACGACAATGAACGGCCGTTGGGAGCGGCTCAGCGGGTTGCTGAGCACCCACGAGAAGGTCGTGGCCGTCTCGATTTCCACGGCGCTGGTGATGACGGGTCAAGGAGTGGTGGGCCCGGTCCTGCCGCTCTATGCCCGCCAGTTCGGCGTCAGCATCGCCGCCGTCGGTGTCGTGGTGGCGGCCTTCGGGCTGGCCCGCCTCCTGCTCAACATGCCGCTCGGCTACCTGTCCGATCGGTGGGGGCGGCGCTTCCTTCTCGTGGGTGGCCCCTTAGTGGTCTCGGCCAGCATGGTGGCCGCCGGACTGGCCGGGAGCATCACCTCTCTCACGGTGTGGCGGTTCTTCTCGGGAGCCGGTTCGGCGATGTACATGACGGGCGCCTTGGTCTACCTGACCGACGTGTCGACCTCGGGCAACCGGGCCCGGCTCATCGGCTTCAATCAGGGCGCTCTCCTGTTCGGGCAGTCGGTAGGCCCCGGTCTGGGGGGACTCATCGCCGAGCAGTTCGGACTGCGGGCGCCTTTCTTCTTCATCGCCGGCTCGACCCTCATCGCCTCGATCTATGGCTTCTTCCGACTGGAGGAGACGCGTCCCGCCCGCGTCGAGACGTCCGACGCCGGTGCCCTCGAGCAGACGCCCTCGGCGTGGCGCCAACTGCTCACGTCGCCCCTCTTCTTGGTGATCGCCCTCGTCAACTTCGCCGTTTTCTTCACTCGCAGTTCGACCCGAGGCACGCTGATGCCGCTCGTGGGCGTCGACGTGCTCGGGCTCAGTGTCGGTCAGCTGGGAGCGGTCCTCACCGCCATGGCCGTTATCAATCTCGTCTTCCTCCCTACGGCCTCGACCATGGCCGATCGACTCGGGCGGATCAAGGTGATCACCCCGAGCATGATCGGAACCACCATCGCTCTCGCGGTCCTCGCCCTGTCCGGCGATGTCACCGGCTTCCTGGTCGGAGCCGGTCTTCTAGCTCTGGCTACCTCCATCTCTGGTCCGGCCCCCGCTGCGTTCGCCGCAGACGCCGTCCCCGCCGAGATGCGGGGCTTCTCGCTGGGGATGTTCAGGACCGCCGGGGATCTCGGGCTCCTGGTAGGCCCCCCGGTCCTCGGTCTGATCGCAGACGCCGGCGGGTACGGCCTCGCCTTCGGTGTGAACGCCGCCGTGGTGGCTCTGGCGACCCTCGTCTTCGTCTGGGTCGTTCGCCGCCCGTGAAACGTTTGCGCACAGGCCCGGCTCTGGCACGTATCGTGGCGCGCTCGGAGGGAGAGGCAAGTGAGCCAGCGGCCATCTAGCCGGTTCGTGGTGGATGTGACCCCGCTGCGGGAGTCACCTCGTTTCCGACGCCTGTATTTCGGCCACTCGCTCGGCTATCTGGGGCGCGAACTGACGACGGTAGCCGTCCCCTATCAGGTCTATCTGCTCACCGAATCCACCTTGGCGGTCGGTGCCCTGGGGATCGTCCAGTTCGTTCCGTTGATGCTCGTCTCGCTGGTCGGTGGTGCCGTCGTCGACGCCGTCGACCGGCGCCTGGTCCTGGTAGTAAGTCAGTTGTTCTTGGCGATGACGGCGGTGGGTCTGGCGGTCAACGCCGCCTCGTCTAGCCCGGCAGTCTGGCCTCTCTTCGTTCTCAGCGGTATCAGTGCCGGCCTCTCTGGCTTCGAAGGTCCGGCCCGGATGTCGGCGGTGCCCTCGGTGCTGCCGCGGCGATTACTGGCGTCAGGCTTCGCACTCAACCAGACGCTCTCGGAGGTCGCCAATGCCGTCGGTCCAGCCCTGGCCGGGTTCGTGATCGCCCGATTCAGCCTCGCCCTCACCTACGGACTCCAAGCGTTCACCTTCCTGGTGGCGGCCACGGCTCTGATCGGCATCGGCACCATGCGCCCCGAGGGAGGCGGACGGGCGGTGAGTTTCTCGTCGATCGGCGAGGGTCTCCACTACCTGAAGGGCCAGCGTCTGATCCAGTCGTGCTTTCTGATCGACATCAACGCCATGGTCTTCGGAATGCCCCGCGCCCTGTTCCCGGCGTTGGGCACGGTGCTCTTCGCCGGTGATGCCACCACGGTCGGCCTCCTCTACGCCGCTCCCGGGGTGGGCGCCCTGGTGGCGGCCGTCACGTCGGGGTGGGTGAGCGGGGTCAACCGCCGGGGTCGAGTGGTGGTCGGCGCCGTAATCGTCTGGGGAGTGGCCATCGCCGTGTTCGGAGTCGTCCCCTTCCTCCCCGTTGCTCTGCTTCTGTTGGGGGTGGCCGGTGCCGCCGACGTCATCTCGGCGGTGTTCCGCAACACAATTCTCCAGTTGACGGTTCCCGATTCCCTGCGCGGGCGGCTCTCGTCGATCCACGCCGCCGTGGTCGGCGGCGGGCCCCGTCTGGGTGACCTGGAGGCGGGGGCGGTGGCCGCGGTTACGTCGATCAGGTTCTCGGTGGTGTCGGGGGGTGTCGCCTGTGTTCTCGGCGCTATCGCTGTCGCCCGGTACTTTCCGGAGCTGTGGCGCTACCGCGACGAAGAGGCGTGATACCCCGGCTCAGCCGACGACATCGATCAGCCAGGCGACGACCATCTGGCCGACGTGGTCTTCCACCCCGGTGTACCAGTGATCGCATTGGGGAATCACGCGGGCGTCCGAGGGCCCGGCGGCCAAGGCAGCGAATGTCTCGGCGGGATAGATCTCGGCCGCCTCCTGATCACCCACCAGGAAGAGGGTCGGGCACCGGATCAATCGGGCGTTCCCCAACAGATCCGGCGTGTTCTCGTGTCGATCAACGAGGCTCGCCGCCGAGATCGCATACCACCAGCCCGGCATGAGAAGAAGGTCGTCTCCCTGTCCGGCGGCCACCAGCCGACGTGCCCGGTCGAGGAATAGCTGGCTGTCGTCGCCGGCCATCTCCCCCGCCCCACAGCCGCGCAGATAGGTGTCGCTTCCGCCGGCATGGGCCGACAGCAATACCAGGGCGGCGGTTTCCGGATGATCAGCGGCGAATTGGGAACCAAGCAGACCGCCGTTGCTGTGCCCGATCACCACCGGTCGAGCGAAGCCCTGCTCGGTCAGATATCGGGCGGCGTGCTCGTTGTCGGCGATGCCCTCGGCCGCGGTCTGAAATGCCCCTCCGCCCGGCAGTTTGCCGGGCAACGTCGTTATCACGTCGTGGCCCCGGCGGTTGAACGCCAGGCACACAAACCCGGCTTCAACCAGGTGGTTCGCCAGAAACCGGGATGGGCCGGAGTAGAAATTGGTCGTGTTGCCATGGAGCAGGAGAACCCCGGCCCTGGCGGCCCCTTCGGGGCGATACAGCAGACCATCGAGGGGCGGGCCGCTCGTGGTCAGGGAGATCAATTCCAGGTGCACGGGTGCTCAGCCGGTGAATCGGATTACGTGGAGACCGTGGTTCTTGTCCGTTAGGTAGGCGTAGCCGCGGGCGTCGACGAGGACGTCTTCGGACTGGGTGACCAGGGCCGTCTTGGGGAGTAGGCCCCTCCGCTCGGTCGGGTCGTCGGGAAGGAACCAACCAGTCTCTCGGGGCAGGTAGGGGTCGGAGATGTCATAGACCCGGAGGCCGGCGTTGAACCAGGTCAGATAGACAACCTGGTCGGACTGGTAGAGGTGAGGGCTGCCGTGGTGGTGATGCTGGTTGTGAGGCCCGAAACGGCCGCCCCGGGTGTTGAAGTTGGGGTAGGGGGCGTCGTCGGGAGGCACCGGGGGAGGGAAGAGCGACATCAGTCGGGGCTGGGTCTCGTTGGATATGTCGACGATCCCGGCGAAGTTGTACGGCTCCTGACTCAGTTCGGCGATGGCCTCGGTGTTGACGACGGCGAGGCTCCGATCGGGGAGGGGGATCACGGTGTGGAGGGCGATCGGACTGGAGAAGGCGGCGCCGAAGTCGAGGCGGGAGACCATCTGGGGTGAGGAGACGTCGGCTATGTCGAGAATGACCATGCCCCCGGCGCCGTAGGCCAGATAGGCGCGGTCGCCCACCGGGTAGGCAGGGCCGTGATGCGACACTCTCCGGGCGGGGTCGGGCCTACCCGCAATGAATTGCTCGGGCAGGAACCAGCGGCCGACCTCGACGGGTGCCGCCGGATCGGCGATGTCGAGGATGGAGTAGATGTAACCGTCCATGCCGGGAACCGCCGGCGTGGCATGGACATAGCGGCCGCCGGCGTAGAAGTTGCGATGAGTGCCGCCGGCGCCATAGCCATATCGCCCGAGGAACCTCGGCTGCTCGGGGGCGCTGACATCCCAGATGTGGATTCCTTCGTCTCCGGCGCGGCTG
>Ga0299907_10000972_pt1 | contig 15472 bp, 17 predicted proteins | sample RVTome_16_FD_198680 | JGI IMG/M metagenome (GOLD analysis project Ga0299907, IMG submission 198680) | Soil microbial communities from uranium-contaminated site in the Upper Colorado River Basin, Wyoming, United States - RVT152D67 (version 2) ...
CCTTCAAGGAGCTGTTCCGCGACGAGCCCGAGATCGTTGCGGCGACGACGCCCGACGCGCTCCCGGAGAGCTTCCGCGTGAAGCTCAAGGATCCGGATCAGTTCGAGGTCGTCAGCGATCGCCTCTCAGGGCGCCCCGGTATCGCCGAGATCCGCGACGAGCGCAAGTTCCTGCGACGGTTGCTCGATGTCGTGCGCGACATCCGTCTCCTCGGGATCGGTGTCGTCATCCTGCTCATCGTGGCCGCTTCGGTCCTGATCGCGACCACCATCCGCATGGCGCTCTTCGCGCGCCGGCGCGAGATCGCGATCATGAAGCTCGTCGGTGCGACGAACTGGTTCATCCGCATCCCGTTCATGCTGGAAGGCGTCTTTCAGGGGTTGGTGGGTTCGTTGCTCGCGCTGGGGTTGCTCCTCGCGACGCGTCCGCTGTACACGAACCTCGCCGACAGCTTCCAGTTCCTGAACCTGACGGTGACCTACGCCGAGATAGCGCAGAACGGCGCGTGGATCCTTGCGTTCGGGGTCCTGATCGGCGCTTTCGGAAGCTTGCTCGGCTTGAGGCGCTTCCTCGACGTCTAACCGCTTTCGTCCGGCGCGCAGGGTGGTTGTACGAGACTGAAACCGCTGGTCGGGCGGGCTAAAGGGAGTCCATCGAAACGCCGACGAAAAGGATGTTACGGGTGTTGATTCTGTTGCGAATGGCTAGTTAGGATAGCGCCTGTTCTTTCATCTCGTGGGGAGCTGGGTTGAGAGCGAAGAAGCTTCGCCGCGCCGTGCTTGCCGGTCTCACGCTGGCTTTGCTGGCCGGGATCATGCCGTCCGGCGCGCTCGCCTATAACAGCGACGACTACGCCGACATCCAGAAGAAGATCTCCGAGACGCGCGCGAAGCTCCGCGCGGTGCGCGCTCACGAGAAGGCGATCCTCGGTCAGATCCAGGCGTCCGATCAGCGACTGAGCTCGCTCGAGTCCTCGCTCGCATCGATCACCGACCAGCTCCTCCTCGCGACACGCCGGCTGGAGCTGCTCGAGCTGCAGAACGATCAGGCGGCGATGGAGCTTCAGCTCAAGACCGCCGAGCTCGAGGCGGCCACCGTCGCGCTCGACACCACGACGACGCGCTTGCGCGACCGCGCGGCGAGCATCTACATGAACGGCGCAACCGCGTACGCGGCGGTGTTGTTCGGCGCGAACTCCTTCCAGGAGTACGTGGCCGGGATGCAGTACGCGGAGAACGTTCTCCATGTCGACTTGGACATCGTGGAGGAGATCCGCGGCCTCAAGGCCACCGTCGAGGCTCAGCGGCTCGCGATCGAGGCTCGCCGCAACGCGCTCGAGGTGCAGTCGAACGAGGTCGCGAAGCAGTACGCACGCCTGGCGGGCCTGCGCAGCCAGCAGGCCGGCGCGAAGAGCGCGGTGCTGTCCGAGATCGACTACAAGCAGCATCTCCTCGCTCGGGTGCGCAAAGAGAAGCGCGCATACGCTGCGGCGCTCCAGTCCTACCTGGAAGAATCGGATTCGATCGCCGAGATGCTCCGTCGCGCGCAGGGCGGACAGCAGGCCATCCAGGGCAAGGGCGGTTACCTGAAGTGGCCGGTTTCCGGGCCGATCACGTCGGATTACGGATGGCGCACCCACCCGATCTACGGCTACAAGTCGTTCCACACCGGGATCGACATCGGCGCGGCTTCGGGCAAGACGGTTAGGGCGGCGCGCAAGGGCGAGGTGCTCTACGTCGGATACAAGGGCGCCTACGGCCTCGTCGTGATCATCGACCACGGCAACGCGTTGGCGACGATGTACGCGCATCTGTCCAAGTCGTACGTGCACGCCGGACAGGCAGTCGGGACGTTGTCCTCGATCGCCGCAGTGGGTTGCACCGGCTGGTGCACGGGCCCGCACGTCCACTTCGAGGTGCGCGTGAACGGCAACCCGCAGAACCCGCACCTCTGGCTCTAGCGCTCCGCTAGACTCGCCCGGCTCTCTCCGCATCCGTTCCGAGGTGAACCGTGGCCGACGAGCCGCAGATCCGCGCCATCGCGACCAACCGCCGGGCGCGACACAACTACCACATCGAGGAGACCTACGAGGCCGGGATCTCTCTCGTCGGCAGCGAGGTGAAGACGCTGCGCGGCGGGAAGGCGTCGCTCGTGGATGCGTACGCGATCGTGCGGGGCTCGGAGATATTCCTGTTCGGGGTGCACATCCCGCCGTACCCCCAGGCGTCGATCCAGAACCACGACCCGACACGCATGCGGAAGCTCCTGTTGCACAAGGAAGAGATCCGGCGCCTGATCGGCAAGATGAACGAGAAGGGCCTCACGCTCGTTCCGCTGCGGCTCTACTTCAAGGGGAACAAGGTCAAGGTCGAGCTGGCTCTCGCGAAGGGCAAGCGGGACTACGACAAGCGGCACGCGATCGCCGAGCGGGAGGCGAAACGGGAGATGGCCAAGCGAGCGGGCTCCAGAAGGCGCGGAGAAGGCCGATAACACGCTTGCTACAATGGGTGCGTTGACAACAAAACATGGGGGTGCATGGCTTCGATTTCGACCGACGAGTCGGAGGAAGCGGGCCAGGGTCTCCGGAGCCCTGTCAAAAGCCGGAACTAAACACAAGCGCCGATAACTACGCGCTCGCTGCCTAATTAGGTAGCCGTTCTCCCGGAAGCGCCTGCGGTCCGGATCGGGACGTCATCAAGCAGGCTCACCCCTCGGGAGCGTCCGAGTACCGAGGGGAAAACTGATCGGGCTGGGGAACCCGGAGCGCGTCGGTGCGCGCCGGGAGCCCGAGACTTAATACGCCGACTGCGCCCGGAGAAGCTCCGGTTCGAGATCGAAAGACAGGGGTTCGAATCCCCTCACCTCCACGACAGCCCAGGCCACCGTGGCCTGGGCTTCTTCACGAGGTACGGGTGGAGTCAGCCGCCGAGGAAAAAGGGGCTGGCGTAGGCGATCCCGTTCCCGAACGGAGCGAAGGTTGCGTCTGCGCGGTCATCGGCAGCTTCGGAAGGGTCGGTGATCCGCAGCACGACCCAACTCCCGTCTGCGATGTCGATGTTCGTGGTGAACGAATAGACGGGGTCGGCGGGGGCAGGCACCGTGAATGCGTGAACCTCTTGCACGGACGGCATCACCGTGCCCGATCGCAGGACTTGCACGAGCAGCGGGCGGCCGACCCACTCCGGCCCGCGGTCGATGTCGATCTGGAACGTGACCGGCCCGCTCGTGTGCGCGAGCGTCTTGCCCATGCGCACGCCGTTCGCGGCCGCGTCGAGCCGCAGGCCGCGCAGCCGCGTCGCGAAGAACCGCCGGTCGGCCAGCGCGTCGCGCACTCCGGCGCGGGTCAGCTCGGTGACGTACAACCCGGCGCGGCCCTTGCCGTCGGGGAACCCCCAATCGGTTCCATGCTCGTCCGTGACTCCCGTCAAACCGACGCGCCAGCCCGCGTTCAGACATTCGTTCAGCGGGGATTCCGCGATCGAGTTCGTCCCTTCATAGATGTAGTCCTCTCGGCGGTTGAACATCTCCACGCTCACGATCCGGTCTCTGACCGCCGGCTGGAGCCTGAAGTTCGAGAACCGGCCGGGCTCACGGCCCGGGTGGTTGAAACCTGCGATGCCGTCGGCGCCGCCCCCGATGACGGGACGTCCGGGATCGGCCGTCAGCCACTCGTAGAAGAGCGCCATCCCGACGGGTGGCGTGGGCGCGCCCTTCACGATCGCGTCGAGCGGAGCCATCAGCTCGGCGGGGACGTTCGCCTCGTCGTGCAGGAACTGCGCTGCTCCTTCGCCCGTTCCGGCGCCTGCCGTGTGAAGCGGATCCATCCACCGCTCCGAGAACCACACGTTCATGTGTCCGAGCGTCGGGCTCGACCACTCGAAAGCACGCAGCGCCACGAACTCCCCGTCGACGTGCGCGACGTCCGCCAGCTGCCGCGCGTGGGCCCACGTCTCCTCGTTGATCCCGGCCAAGCTCTGACACTCGGAGTCGGGGCAGACGTTCATCGGGAGGCCGTAGCTGAGGGTCGAGTGGTCGCTGAGCGCGGCAACGTCGAGCCCGGCCGTACGCATGGAGTCGAAAGCGAGCGCGGGATCTCCCTCTCCGTCGGAGTGGAGGCTGTGGTTGTGCAGGTCGGCGTGGGCGACCCAGGTGCCGGGAAAGAGCCTCGACTCGCGGGGTGTCTCGAAGACCGAAGCCGGCCCGAGCGTCTCGGCCAGCACGCCGAGTGGCCGCGCGATCAGCAGAGCGCCGAACGCGCCGCCGGCCTTCAGAAACTCACGCCTCGAGACGGGCATGTCTCAGAGATTCGACGCCGAGCCGGGAAGCTCCTGTCTCATCCCGGGGGCATAAACTCGGCCGGTGGCAGGACGCTCGGCAGATTCAGAGAAAGAGAGAGCAGGTGGATAAGCAGATCGCGTTCGTGGTGTACGACGGGCTCACGCCCTTGGACCTGGTGGGTCCGCTTCAAGTCATGTCGGCGCTCGAGCGCTTCTCGCCGGAGCACAAGGTGTTCGTCGTCGGCGAGACGCTCGACGCGATCGGCACCGACACCCCGCTGCGCATCGCGCCGACCGCGACCTTCGAGGATGTGCCCAACCCCTACGCGTTCATCGTTCCCGGCGGCGAGGCTCCGACGCTCCGCGCGATGTACGACGATTCGATCCAGGCCTACATCAAGACGGCGGCCGAGACCGCTGAGATCGTGGCGTCGGTGTGTACCGGGGCGCTCATCCTCGCGGCCGCCGGGCTCCTCGAGGGCCGCAAGGCCACGACCCATTGGGCTTACGCGGGGCTGCTCGCGAAGTTCGGCGCGGAGTATGTCCAGGAGCGCTGGGTCGAAGACGGCAAGGTGATCACCGCAGCCGGCGTCTCTGCCGGGATCGATCTCGCTCTGCACCTCGCCGCGAAGCTCTCCAACGAGCAGCTCGCCAGATTCGTCCAGCTCGGCATCGAATACGATCCGCAGCCGCCGCTCGGTCCGATGGACCGATCGGTCGCGACGCCTGAGCTCGCCGCCGCGGCGCTCAAGCTCGGCCTCGAGAAGGCGTTCGCCGACCGGCCGGAGATCCTCGCGAAGCTGACGGACTAGCGGCGCGCCTTCGCACGCTTCTTCGATGAAACCGCGTACGCGTGCGGGCGTGCGAGCAGAACGGGGTCGTCGGACGTTTCGATGCCGTCGCACAGCCGCGTCGGATCGAACAGCTGCCGCTCGCATGCCGTGTCTTGATCGTCGAGCACGCCCGTGATCTCGAGGTGTCCGGCCACGAGCTCGCTTCCGTCGCCGGCCCACTCCTGTGTCGGGTCGTTCGGGTCGTCGCCCTCGGCGGCCAGCCTGATGTGGATCGTGAACGACGCCGATCCATCCCCGAGCCGCGAAAGCAAATCCTCGCGGAGGTAGTCGGCGCTCCGCGCGTTGCCTTCGTCCGGCTCGAGGGTTCTCACACCGAGGTCGGACGCGATCCGATAACGACCGAACCGAGCCGTGCCGTCTCCCGCCACGAACCGGAATGCGTGGAGCGCGAAGTACTCGGTCTCCAGGAAGCTCGCGACGGGCGGGGCCGTGACGAGCAGCTGGGCCGCACGCTGGGACTCCGGGCGAGCAGCGACGAACGCCATCAGCCCGGCGATGTCGGGCTGGCCGGTCTCCGGATCGGGCTTCCGCAACCGCAGGAACTCGAGGACTTCTTCCGGCGTGCGCACGATGAAGACCGGATTGTTGATCGCCACGATGTCGGTCGACTTGCGCTCGTCGAGGTGGAACTTGATCGCCATGCCGCGCGGCTCGCGGCCGGCGTCGTGTGCGGTGGGATCGCCGCTGCCGTTCGAGAAGCGCACCGTCGTGCGCACCGGCTCTCCCTGCATGTGCGGAGCCCGCGTCAGCGCCGCAGCTTCCGGAGTCGCGGTGAACGTCGCTGCAACGCAGGTGCCCTTCGCGTGAACCGCACGGTAGCCGTCGTGCTCGCCGAAGAGCGCGTTGAAAGCGGCTACCAAGTCCTCTGCAAGCGGGTCTGCCATGCGTCACTGATATCCGGCCGAGTACAAAACGGTCAACTACCGCCAATGGGGAGGAAGCCCTAGGCTTATTCCCGAACCCCACCTGTACCGAGTCCCGAGGAGGCAACCCCTGAAATCGTCGATCCGACTCTTGCTGGCCGTCGCCGTACTGGCTGCCGTGCTAGGCCCGGCGGCCGCCGACCCGGCCGGCACGGCCCGCGAGTCCGGGTACATCACGCTGCCCGACGGCGTCACCCTGGCCTACACGGCCGTGTACCCGAATGACGGTCTGCCTCACCCGACCCTCTTCGAGTACTCGGGCTACAACCCCGGCTCGGTCCCGGATCAGCCGTACATCGATCGCTACGTGAGCAAGGGGTACGCCTTCATCGGCGTCAACATCCGCGGCACCGGATGCTCCGGCGGGACGTTCGACTTCTTCGAGCCCCAGCAAGGCCTCGACGGCGCGTTCGTGATCGACCACTTCATCGCGACGCGGCCCTGGTCCAACGGCGACGTCGCGATGATCGGCAAGTCCTATCCGGGGATCACGCAACTGTTCGTCGCTCAGGAACGGCCTGCGCATCTCAAGGCGATCGCGCCCGGCCACTTCTACGGCGACATCTACCGCGACGTTGCGTACCCGGGTGGCATCTTCAACTACTCGTTCGCGGCGCTGTGGACCTTCATCTCGCAGCCGACGCCCGGACGCGGCTCCGCTCTGGCAGCGATCGCCGGTGGCGACTCAACATGCGCGGCGAACTTCGCGCAGCAGGAGGTGACCAACCTCCGCTACAACACGTTCCTGCAGGCGCAGCAGCATCCCTTCATCGACGACCTCGTCCGCGAGCGCTCGCCGATCGTGCGCGCGAAGGACATCGACGTCCCGATCTTCACCGCGATCGCCTGGCAAGACGAGCAGGTGGGCCCGCGCGAGGTTCTGTTCCTCGAGCAGCTCGACGTGCCGTACTGGGCGATCGTCACCAACGGCGACCACGGCATGTACCGCACCCCGACCTCCCTTACGCTGCTCGACGCCTACCTCGACCACTTCCTGCGCGGTACGGACAACGGCTTCGAGGACAACCCGCACGTGATGGTGTGGTGGGAGGCGCAGGCCGACTCGCGCGCACCGACCTGGGTGACGGGGCTTTCCTCGTGGCCCGCGGCCGCCAGCGCGAAACGCCTCTATCTCGGTGCAGGGGGTGCTCTCACGGAGTCCGCGACGGCGGCGGGCGGGATGCCCGACCCGTACGTGTACCCCGCGGGCTCGCAGGGGATCGCGAACCCGCGTTACGGAACGTCGTCGTTGCCCGACGTCTACACCTGGCCGCTCAAGCCGTTGCCGGGCACGGCCGTGTCGTACACGTCGGCGGCGTTCACGGAAGACACCGTGCTGCTCGGCTCGGCGTCGCTTGATCTATGGCTTGCATCGACCGCGCCGGACACCGACCTCGAGGTGACACTCACTGAAGTGCGGCCCGACGGCCAGGAGATGTACGTCCAGAAAGGCTGGCTCAGGGCCTCGCACCGCGCCGAGGACATGGCGCTGTCCACGGAGCTGCGTCCCGTCCAGACGCATCTGCTCGACGACTTCGAGCCGCTCGTTCCGGGAACCCCGACGGCGATGCGGGTCGAGATCTTCCCGTTCGGACACGTGGTTCGGGCCGGATCGAAGGTCCGGGTCTGGATCGCCGCGCCGACGGTGCTTCCCGAACTTTGGGGCTTCGCGTTCCTGCCGATGCCCGCGGTGAATCTCGTCTACCACGACGCGACGCATCCGTCGTCGCTTGTGCTCCCGGTGGCCGACGGCATCGCGATCGGCAGCGCGGGCTTCCCTACGTGCGGCTCCGTCATCCGCCAGCCCTGCCGGCCGGCCTGAGCCGGTAGGCTTCGGCCATGTGCCGAAGCATCAAGAGACTCAGAACCCCAGAGGGCCCGGCCACCGAGACGGAGATCGAGGAAGCCGCACTTCAGTTCGTGCGGAAGATCAGCGGCTTCCGGGCGCCGACGCAGCGTCATCAGGAGGCGTTCGAGGCGGCCGTCGCGGAGGTCGCCGGAACGTCACGGCGTTTGCTGGCCGAGATCGACGCGCGGCTGAAGGCTCACTGACCATCCGGTGACGGCCGAGCGGGTCGAGTTCCGCAACGCCGGGGGCCTGAATCTGGTCGGTGACCTGTCGCCCGGCGGAAACGCGGCGGTGGTGCTATGCCACGGCTTCACCGGCGACCGTCACGAGGACGGACGGTTCGACACCCTCGCCCGGTCGCTCAACGGCGACGGCCTCACCGTGCTCGCGTTCGATTTCGCCGGCAGCGGTGAGAGCGACGACGTTCCGATCACCGTCGCAGGGGAGGTCGAGGATCTCCGGGCCGCGCTGGCGTTCGTTCGAGATCGAGGAGCCGAGCGGATCGCCGTGTTGGGGCTCTCGCTCGGCGCGGAAGTGGCCGCGCACGTCTCTGCGGACGAAAAGATCGAAGCGCTCGTCTTCTGGGCGCCGGTCACCGCTCCGTCGTCGGATCCGACGGTCTGGTACTCGCGCGAGCAACTCGACGAGCTCGAACGGACGGGGCTCATCACCTGGGGCAAGGACACCGGCCCTCGTCGTCACGTCGTGATCGACGGCCGGCATCTCGACGAGCGACGTTCGCTCGACCGGCGGACGCTCCTGGCCGGTATCCGGACGCCGGTCCTGATTCTGCACGGGTCGCGCGACGACCTCGTTCCGCTGGAATGGTCGCGAACGGCTCTGCCACTTATGCCGGCCGGGTCGGAGCTGAGGATCGTCCGGGGAGCGGACCACGTCTTCCACAAGCAACTGCGGAGATTCATCCGTCCCACGCGACAGTGGTTCCGCGCGTGGCAATATGCCGCGAGGAGGTAGCGCGTGGCGACGCAAGAGATCCGCCTGACGAGCTTCAGTCACGGCGCCGGCTGTGCCTGCAAGCTCGGGCCCGCGGAACTCGCGAAGGTGCTCGAGCGCCTGCAGCCCAACAGCGCGACGCCCGATCCGGCGCTCCTGGTCGGCACCGAAACCGGCGACGACGCGGCGGTGTACAAGCTGGACGACAGGACCGCGCTGGTTTTCACGACCGACTTCTTCACGCCGATCGTCGACGACCCCTTCGACTGGGGCCGCATTGCCGCCGCGAACGCGCTGAGCGATATCTACGCGATGGGGGGACGGCCGCTGCTGTGCCTCAACCTCGTAGGCTGGCCGTCCGAGACGCTGCCGCTGGAGCTCCTCGCGCGCGTTCTCGACGGCGGGAGCGCCGTCGCGGCCGAGGCCGGTGCGCTCGTCGCCGGAGGCCACACGATCGACGACGCCGAGCCCAAGTACGGGATGGCGGTGGTCGGGCTCGCCGACCCCGAGCATGTCGTCACGAACGCCGCTGCGCAGCCGGGCGACATCCTCGTGCTCACCAAACCGCTCGGGATCGGCGCGATCACGACCGGGATCAAACGCGGCCTCACGCCGCCGGAGCTGGTCGATCGCGCGGTCACGACTATGACCCGGCTCAACCGCGGAGCATCGGAAGCGATGCTCGCGGCCGGCGTTCGCGCCGCGACCGACGTCACGGGGTTCGGCCTGCTCGGGCACCTCTACAAGATGATGCTGGCTTCGGGCGTCGCTGCCGACATCGGCGCTCAGGCGGTACCCGTGCTCGAAGGCGCCCGCGATCTGGTCGCCGCGGGGGCCGTCGCAGGCGGGACCCGCCGGAACATCGCCTTCGTCGCGCCGTGGGTCCGCTTCGACGACGCCGTCACCGAGGTGGAGCGGGTCGTGCTCGCCGACGCGCAGACCTCGGGTGGCCTCCTCATCGCGTGCCCGCCGGACCGTTTGACCGAGCTTCGGTCTGGTCTGGCCGACCGAGGTGAGTCCGGCGCCGGGATCGGTCGAGTCGTGGTCGGCACGCCCGGGTCCATCCGGGTAGGGCTCTGACCGGGCGTTTCAGCGTTTGCTATCCTCACCGCTCCCGGCCCCGAACGGGCTCGAGACTCGGGGAATCCTGGAGGAATGTTGGACGTTCTACGACTTCCGGAGGGTATGGCGAGCGAGATGATCGAGCATGCGCAGGCCGAGTACCCGAAAGAGGCGTGCGGGATCCTCGGCGGAGCCGACGGAGAGGTCATGAAGATGTACCGGCTGACTAACGTGGATCCCGATCCGGTCATGCGCTACAACGCCGACCCCAAAGAGCTGAAGCACGTGACCGACGACATCTACGACAAGGACTGGGACATCGTCGGGATCTACCACTCGCACACGCACTCGCCGGCCTTCCCCTCGCCGACCGACGTCGACCGGGCGTTCTACCCGGATGCCTCCTACGTTCTGGTGTCGCTCCAGGACCGCCAGCGTCCCGATCTGCGCGCGTTCCGTATCATCGAAGGGAAGATCACCGAGATGAAGGTCGAACGGACCGAGGACGGACGGGGATAGCGATGGCGGTCGAGGTGCGGATCCCAACGATCCTCCGGAAGCACACCGGAGGCGCGAAGGCCGTCGAGGCCAAGGGCTCGACCCTGCGTGAGGTCATAGACGAGCTCGACGCGAACCACCCCGGCCTCAAAGGAGCGATCGTCACCGAGACCGGCGAGATCCACCGGTTCATCAACATCTACCTCAACGACGAGGACATCCGGTTCTCCGGCGCGCTCGAGACGCCCGTCGCCGACGGCGACGTGATATCGATTCTGCCCGCGGTGGCCGGCGGGCGCTGAGCCCTCCCCAGCGGGCAGGCCATGAGATCCGACGACATCCTCGCCGCGATCGGTAACACGCCGCTCGTCGGCCTCCCCGCGCTCTCGCCGCGTCCCGAGGTGCGCGTGTGGGCGAAGCTCGAAGGACAGAACCCGACCGGCTCGATGAAGGACCGCATCGCGTTGCGCATGATCGAGGATGCGGTCGGATCCGGTTCGCTCACCCCCGACCGCGTCGTGCTCGAGCCGACATCGGGGAACACGGGGATCGCGCTGGCGATGGTGTGCAAGCGCAAGGGCTTCCGGCTGGTGTGCGTGATGCCTGCGAACGTCTCGATCGAACGCCGGCAGCTGCTCGAGATGTACGGCGTCGAGATGATCTTCTCCGAGGCGGAGAAGGGATCCAACGGCGCGATCGCACTTGCGACCGAGATGGCGTCGTCGGACTCCAAGTACTTCATGCCGTACCAGTACGGCAACCCCGCGAATCCGGAGGCGCACTATCACGGCACGGCAGAGGAGATCATCCGCGATCTGCCCGAGGTGGACGCGTTCGTCGCCGGCCTCGGCACGGGCGGAACCCTGATGGGATGTGGACGCCGCATCAAGGAGCACAATCCCGCCGCGAAGGTGATCGCCGCCGAGCCGGAATACGGCGAGCTGGTCTACGGCCTGCGCAACCTCGATGAAGGTTTCATCCCGCCGATCGTCGATCTGTCCGTGCTCGACAACAAGATCAAGGTGTCGACGCGGCAGGCGCTGGCGACGACGCGCGAGCTTCTCGAGAAAGAGGCCATCTTCGCGGGGATCTCCTCGGGCGCCGCGCTGTCGGTCGCGCTGCGATTCGCGAAGGGCGCCGACGCGCGCAACGTCGTGGTCCTGCTGCCGGACGGCGGGTGGAAGTACCTCTCGACCGGCGCCTACTCGGGCGACTTCGACGAGGCGGCCGCGCGGCTCGAGGGGATCGTGTGGGCGTGATTCGAGCCGTCACTGAGCTGCGCCGGGCGTCGGTTACACTTCGCTGACCATGGATCCCCGCCCTATTGGCGTATTCGACTCCGGCGTCGGCGGTCTAACCGTCGTGCGCGCGATCATCGACCTCATGCCGCGGGAGCAGGTCGTCTACTTCGGCGACACAGCGCGCGGACCGTACGGGCCTCTCGAACGCGACGCGGTCCGCACGTATGCATCGGAGATCTCCCACTACCTCGTCGCGCAGGGCGTGAAGCTGCTCGTCGTCGCGTGCAATTCCGCGTCGAGCGCGGGCCTCGATCTGGTGCGCGCCGAACATCCGGATCGTCCCATCATCGAGGTCATCGAGCCGGCGGTGCGCGCAGCGGTGAAGGTCACGCGCAACCGCCGCGTCGGCGTGATCGGGACCGCGTTGACGATCGCGTCCGGCGCCTACGAACGAGCCCTCGCGACGACGCACGAGAACGTGACCATGCTCGGACGGGCCTGCCCGCGGTTCGTCGAGTTCGTCGAGCGGGGAGAAACGGCCGGCCCCGAGATCATCGGCCTTGCGCGCGAATATCTGACGCCGCTCGTCGCGGAGGACATCGACACGCTCATCCTCGGCTGCACCCACTACCCGCTGCTCACCGGCGTGCTGCATTACGTGATGGGCCACGACGTCGCGCTCATCTCCAGCGCCGAAGAGACGGCCAAGGACGTTTTCGCCGAGCTCGCAGCGCGCGACGGGTTCCGCTCGGGGCCTGAACCGCGGCATCGCTTCGTTTCCAGCGGCGACCCGGCGACGTTCCAGGCGCTCGGCGCTCGGTTCCTCGGCCCGGAGATCGGGACGGTCGAGGAACGCTCGCTCGGCCCCTCGGACGACGTACGGCGGGCGGTCTAGTGGAGCTGATCGTTCTCGGCGCGAACGGCACCTACCCGCGGGCCGGCGGCGCGTGCTCCGGCTATCTCGTGCGCCACGAAGGATTCACCCTGTGGATGGACACCGGCCACGGCACGCTGGCCCATCTGCAGGAGCACGTCGCCGTTACCGATGTGGATGCTGTCTACATCTCGCACGCGCATCCCGATCACTTCGTGGACATCTACCCGTTCTTCTACTCGATGTTCTGGCGAGAGAATCGCAAGCCGAGTGTTCCTATGTACGGGCCGAGGATGGCGCACGAACGGCTGAGCCGTCTGTTGACGCCGCGCGACGGGCAAGACGACTTCAACACGATGCTGCCCTGGAACGAGTTCGTCGCGGGACAGGTCCTGGAGGTTGGGCCGCTCCGGCTCACCGGCTTCGACAGCGCGCACTCGTGCACCAACGTGTGCTTGCGGATCGAGGCGGGCGGCAAGACGCTCACGTACACAGGAGACACCGGCCCGCATCCCGACCTCGCGAAAGCGGCGTCCGGTGCGGATCTGTTCCTGTGCGAGGCGTCGTGGCTCGAGGCGGAGCGATCGATCCCCGAGCCGATCCACCTCCGCGCCCGGGAAGCGGGCGAGATCGCTGCGAGTGCCGGCGCGAAGCATCTGGTGCTGACCCACGTGTGGCCGCACAACGACATGGATCAGGTGCTCGAGCAGGCCGCGGGAGCCTTCGACGGTCCGCTCGAGATCGCCGACGGCAACATGCGCTGGGTGCTGTAGATGCGCAAAGACGGGCGCAAGCAGGACGAGCTGCGCCCGATCCGAATCACGCGTAACTTCCAGGAGTTCGCCGAAGGCTCGTGCTTGATCGAGCTCGGACAGACGCGGGTGCTCTGCGCCGCCTCGTTCGAGGAGAAGGTCCCGAACTTCTTGCGCGGCAGCGGACGCGGCTGGGTAACGGCCGAATACTCGATGCTCCCGCGGTCCACGTCTACGCGGACGTCGCGTGAGGTCTCCGCCGGCCGACCCTCAGGTCGCACGCAGGAGATCCAGCGCCTGATCGGCCGTTCGCTCCGCGCCGTCACGCAACTCGGGGGCTTCGGCGAGGCGACGGTAACCGTGGACTGCGACGTGTTGATGGCCGACGGCGGCACACGAACGGCGTCGATCACCGGCGCGTACGTCGCGCTGTACGACGCGTTCCGCAAGATGCGCGATGCCGGGCGTCTCGAAAGCATCCCGCTGATCGAGGAAGTCGCCGCGGTGAGCGTCGGGATCGTGGGCGGAGAGGCCTTGCTCGATCTTCCCTACGAGGAGGACTCGACGGCAGGGGTCGACTTCAACGTGGTCATGACCGCCGGCGGACGCTTCGTCGAGCTCCAGGGCACCGCGGAAGGCGAGGCGTTCGACCGGGGACAACTCGACGGATTGCTCGATCTCGCTGCGGGCGGGATCGAAAAGCTGGTCGCGGCTCAGCGCGAGGCGCTCGAAATCTCGTGAGCTCAACGGCCGTCGCGCTGGCCAGTCGCAATCCCGGCAAGCTCCGAGAGATCCGCACGATCCTCGCGGAGGCCGGCGTGCCGCTCGACGTCGTTTCCGCGGACGACTTCCCCGGCTGGGAAGCCCCCGACGAAACCGAGCCGGATTACGCGGGGAACGCGCTGCTGAAGGCGCGATCGCTGGCTGCATTCGCCGGTGTAGCGGCGCTGGCCGACGACTCGGGGATCGAAGTCGACGCGCTCGATGGTGGACCCGGGCCGTGGTCTGCGCGGTTCGCCGGGGAATCCGCGACCGACGAGGAGAATCTGACGAAGCTGATCGACGTGGTGCAAAGCGCGCCGGAGGCCGATCGAACCGCGCGCTACCGGTGCGTCGCCGTCCTCGTGACACCGTCTGGCCAGGAATCGGTCGCCGAGGGGACGGTCGAAGGAACGTTGATCACCGAGCCGAGGGGGAGCGGCGGCTTCGGCTACGACCCGATCTTCGTGCCGGAAGGTGACACCCGAACGATGGCCGAGCTGTCGCCGGAGGAGAAGGACCGCATCAGTCACCGCGGGAAAGCGTTCCGCGGCATCGTCGAAGCGCTGCGAGCGTTGGGGAGCTAGCAAAGTACGTCACCGGCCGAAGGGGGTCGCGATGGGGAAGGAAGGCAAACCGCTCGGGATCAAACTGCAAGCGTGGATGGAAGCACCGGGCATGGCGCTGGTCAATCTGAATCAAATCGTGGCGCTGACCGTCCGGCCGAGCGACAACGACATCGCCGACATCGTCGCGCACGGCCCCGATGGCAAGGAATGGCCGCTCGTGACATCAGTGCCCTTGAACGACGCGTACGAATGGCTCGCGAAGGCCTCTTTGAACCTCAACAGCAAGGTGACCGGCGGCTGGACCATGGGAGTCGTCGTTCCGTTGGGCTGACGTTCTCGCCCGCCGTGCGAGAGGGGAGACTTGAACTCCCACGGGTTGCCCCACAGGATCCTAAATCCTGCGCGTCTGCCATTCCGCCACTCTCGCGTGCGCTTCAAGGCTAGCGCCGGGGGCAAGCGTGATGCCCGAGCGATGTCGCTCGGGCATCGTCGTGGGCCGCCAGGGACTCGAACCCCGAACCTTAGGCTTAAGAGGCCTCTGCTCTAGCCAGTTGAGCTAGCGGCCCAGACAACCAGCAGCCTGGATGATAATAAGCAGAGGGTGACCGAGGGGAATTGAACCCCCGACCTCCGGGACCACAACCCGGCGCTCTAACCAACTGAGCTACGGCCACCACGGTTCGAACGCGCGCCCGAGAGGACTCGAACCCCTAACCCGCTGGGTAGAAACCAGCTGCTCTATCCATTTGAGCTACGGGCGCAGGCTTCGAAGAAAGTGTAGCAGCGGGCCCGGAATGCGCTTTCAGGAAACGCTGCGCGCCGTTCGCCGGACAAGGATCCCGCCGCCGACCGCGAGTACC